>Ga0310834_100953_pt1 | contig 22044 bp, 12 predicted proteins | sample SM_ome_2_FD_201314 | JGI IMG/M metagenome (GOLD analysis project Ga0310834, IMG submission 201314) | Sorghum-adapted microbial communities enriched on stacked mutant (SM) sorghum from Joint BioEnergy Institute, Emeryville, California... ... | reverse complement strand
GCCGCGTCGACCCACTGCCGCGTGGTGGCGTCCCAGAACGGGTGGTGCGCGGTGGTCTTGATGACCGTTAACGGCGGGCCGCGGGTGGACCGGTCACCCTCACCCTCGCCACCGGCAGGCACCGCAGCCGGCTCCGGCGAGACCGTCACGTCGGTCAGCAGCGTGTCCGTGTGCCGGTGCAACGCCGTAACCTTCTTCGCCTCGGTGTCACCGGTGTCGGGGTCGGTGGCCAGCACCTCATCCCCGATCTGGATCTCGTCGATGCGCCGAACCGTGCCGTCGGCCATCAGCACCGGCGTGGCCGGGTCGAAGCTGTGCATCGGCTGGGGCGTCCAGCGGCACGACGCACCCTCCAGCTGGCTGGTGTTCGGCCGGTCGGGCTGCGGACCCGGCCGCGACGAGCCGTTCGGCCCGTCGGGCTGCTTGGCTCCCTTCGGCGGGACCGGGTCGACGTTCTGGGTCGGCGCCTTCGGGACCTCGGCCTTGGCCGGCGCAGGCGGCTTCGGAGGCTGCGGCGGCTTCGGCGGCTCCGCGGGCTTGGCCGCCGGCGGCTTGGGCGCGGGCGGCGGGCTGGCCTTGGGCGCGCTCGGCGGAGCCGGCGTCTTCGGCGGGCTCGGCGGAGCGCTGGGCGGGTTACCGCGCGGTGGTGCCGGTGGTGTGTTCGGGGTGCTCGCCGGCGGGGCCGACGCTCGGCGACGCAGATCGTCGAGCAGCCGACGGGCGTCGTTGAGCTGCCGAGTGATCGTCTGCACGGCCGCCTTGGCCGCATCGGTGATCCGCTTCCAGGTCCGGTAGCCGGTGAACAGCCGGTCGACCCACTTGACCGCATCCTTGGCGATCTTCAAGGCCTTGAGGACGAGGAGATTCATGATCAGGTCGACGCAGTCCCAGAACCGGCCCTGGGTCACGCATCCCTGCAGGCTGGTCCACCCGATCAGGTCAAGCAGGATCGCGAGCCCGACCTCTCGCAGGTAGCTCCAGATCGGCTTGTTCGCGTTCGCCTGCTCGGCCGCAAGCCGGCTCTCCAACGCGGAGACCGCGGCTTGCTGGGCGCGGATCTGGCACTGAATGTCGCAGCTGCCCCCCTGGTGGCCGCCACCCGGGTCGGTGCCGGTCGGGTCGGTGTAGCTCAACGGGTTGGCGTACCCGTAGGCGTACCGGTTCGCCGCGACCGACGCCGGGATAGGGCTGACGTCGACGCTGTCCCGGTTGTCGAACTGGCCGGTGTCCGGGTTGTACCAGCGGGTATGCATGTTCACCCGGCCGGTGATGGCGTCGGTGTACTCGGACTGGAAGCCGAGCGTCCCGATCAGCCCACTGGTGGCGAGGACCTTGCCGAGCGGGTCGTAGGTGGCCGACCCGGCCAGCGTACTGCTGGATGGCGTGAACTGCCCCACGACGTCGGAGTGCTGGTCCGTCCACACCAGACGCTGCACGGTGCTGGTCGCGGCCCCGATGAGGTTGCCGGACGGGTCGCGGGTGTAGGTCGTGGTGCCGTCGGTGGCCAGGTCGTTGCCCAGGCCCGTGTACTCGTGCCCAGGCTTCAGCAGCCGGCCGAGCCCGTCGTAGCTGTAGGTGACCTGCTGGCCCGGCGCGTCCTGCCGCAGCACCTGCCCGAACGCGTCGCTCTGCGTGTACAGCGTGACGCTCGTCGGGGTCACCTGGGTGGCCAGGGTGCCCCGGGGCGTGTAGGTGTACGTATTCCCGAGGCTGTCGGAGACCAGCCGGTTGCGCTCGTCGTAGGTGAACGTGCGCTCCCCGACCGCCGTCCGGTTGCCGGCCGCGTCGTAGGCGTACTCGGTCAACGTCGTCGTGGTCGGGGTCTCCTCCAGCCACGACGTCAACCGGTTGGCCCAGTCGTAGGTGTAGGTGTTCTCGGCCGAGCCGGCGAACCCCTGGGTGATCTTGCTGGTGATGTTCCCGTTGGCGTCGTAGCCGTACTCGATGCGCCCCAGCTCGACCGTGCTGGGCGGCGCCTCCGTCACCACGTCCGAGATCAGCCGATGCTGCTGGTCATAGCCGAACAGCCGCAGCCGGGTGTTGGTCCCATCGGTGTAGGTGATCTTCTCGACCTGGGACAGGCTGTTGGTTGGTGCCGCCGGAGCCCGTGATCTCCACCGGCCGACCCGCGGGGTCGTACTCGAACTCTCGGGTCGTCGTCGCCACCTCGGCACCGGCACCGGCCGACGCGATGATCCGGCCTACCGCGTCGTACGTGTTGGTGATGCTCACCCCGCCCGGGAGCAGCTCCTTCACGACCTGCCCGGCCCGGTCGTAGACCAGCGTGAACGTCCGGTCAGCCAGGTTGGGATGGGCCGTGGTCGCTGGCTCGATGACCGACTCGGGCAGACCCCAGGCGTTGTAGGTGGTCCAGAAGTCGTGCCCGCGCCCGTTGGTGAACCGGGTCGGCGCACCAGCCAGGTCGTAGCCGTAGCTGGTCGTAATCGACTCCGTGGCCGAGACCGGCTCGACCATCTGGATCAGCGAACCGCGCGCGTCGTAGGTGTACGAGGTGGTGTGACCACGAGCGTCGGTCACGCTGACCGGGTTGCCGGCCCGGTCGTAGGCCACGCTGGTACTGGCCAGCACGGTCGTCCCATCGCTGGCGAGCGTCTCGACCAGGACGGGTCGGCCGAAGCCGTCGTAGGTGATTCGCTCTCCGCTGCCATCCGGCAGCAGCGACTTCACCGGCCGGCCCAAGAAGTCATAGGTGTAGGTGTACGTGTTGCCGGCCGCGTCCACCACTGAGGTGAGCTCGCCGACGGCGTTGTAGCTGTAGGTGGTGGGGTTGCGGCCCGGCGGGGTGACCTTCTTGAGCTGCCCGGACGGCCAGTACTCGTAGGTGGTCGTGTGCGCTGCGACGGTGGGCTGGCGGACGATCTCCGTGCCGGTGAGCTGCCGACCCAGGAAGTCGTACGTCGCCTCGGTCCGCGCGCCGGTCGGATCGACCATCGCCGTGACCGCACCGGCCAGGTTGTACTCGAAGTAGGTCTCCTCCCCGTCCGGGGTCTCGACCATGACCACACGGTCGAGCGGGTCATAGTGCCGCTCGGTCTCGTGCCCCAGCGGGTCGACGGTCTTCCGCACACGACCCAGCGCGTCGTACTCCACCGTGATCTGAGCCCCGGTGATGGCCGGGCCACCGTCCGGCGGCGTGTAGGTGGGCAGGGTCTGCGACACGGGTTGACCGTTGGCGTTGTAGGCGGTGGTGATGACCCGCCCCTTCGGGTCCCGCATCTCCGTGACCGAGCCGAACGTGTCGTAGCCGATCCAGGAGACGGCGGGCGCCGTGACCGCGGCGGTGCCGTGCTCCTCCGCCGTCACGTCCGGAGAGATGTAGAGCGCGGGGCGACCCGCCTCATCGTTCTCAATCTCGGTCGTGGCGCCGTTCGGATCCGTGTGGCTGACCGGCAGGCCCCGCTGGTCGTAGGCCGTGCTCGTCCGGATCACGCCAGCGTCGGGTGCTGGGGCGCTGCCGTTGTAGATCGCGGCGATCTGCGAAGCGGACAGCGCCTCCTGGTAGACCTGCACGTCATCAATGGAGCCCTGGAACCGGTCGGCCGGGCTGCCGTTCCATATGCCTGCGCCGATCCGTAGCGGGCCCATGGCGCCCGGTCTCGTCGTGCTGACCGTCTTGGTGTCCTCAAGAGATCCATTGACGTACAGATGAATACGGCCAGCCTGCCGGTCGTAGACGCCCGCAAGGTGCACCCAGGTGCCCAGGGTTGGTGGGCTGGTCGAAAGGGCCGTCTCGCTGCAGCCGCTGCTAAACGGGTCCGTGGGATGGCACAGGTAGAGAGACCACCGATTGGCGGCGCCGTGGTGGCCGAGGAAGAAACCCCCGCGGAGAACGCCGTCCTGGCTGACGACCCTTCGGTAACCCGTATTGGTCAGCTTCACCCACGCAGCGACCGTGAAGGAACGACCGGTGTCGAGCACCGGGCGCTGGTGACCAGCCCGTCGCCGGTACCGTCGAAGATGGCCGATCCGCCGCGCTCGGTGGACCACGTGACCCCACCGCGCGGTCGAGGTCGTTGTCACCGCGGTCGCCGCGCTGGCGCACCGTCGGGCCCTCAGCCGTTCTCGATGACGACGGTGGTGGACTTGATGACGGCTACGGCCCGCGAGCCGACCTCCAGCCCGAGGGCGTCGACCGCCTCCCGGCTCATCAGCGACACGATGCGGAACGGGCCGGCCTGCAGGTCGACCTGAGCCATGACGCCGTCCCGCACGATGTTGGTGACGATGCCGGGCAGTCGGTTGCGGGCCGATGACCGGTTCGCCCGCTCATCGGGCTCGTCGGCCAGGGACCGGGCGAACGCGGCCAGGGCCGCTCCCTCGATCACCCGGTGACCGTGCTCGTCCCGGATCGCCACCAGCCGGCCGCTGTCCACCCAGCGGCGGACGGTATCTGTGCTCACGCCGAGCAGCGCCGCCGCCTCGCCGATCCGGTACACGGTCACACCAGCAACCCTAGGACCCCGACCCGGCGCCTCCGGGCGGGCCGGTGCTCAGGTCCAGGCGGCGGGGTCGGCGGCCAGGGCCCGGACGCGCTTGGGTAACCGGTTCTGGGCGACGTTGGCCACCGTGACCTGCTCGAGTATGTGGCGTTCGCTGGCCCGCAGCGCGATCCAGACCTCCTGCAGCGCCGCGGCCGCCCCGGGGTAGCCGAGGTCCTCTGGCCGCTGACCGCGGATGTTGGCCAGCGGCCCGTCGATCACCCGGATCACCTCGGCGAGCGAGATCTCCTCGGCCGGCCGGGCCAGCCAGTAGCCGCCCTCGGGCCCGCGCTGCGAGTTGACGATCCCGCCCCGGCGCAGCTGCAGCAGGATGCTCTCCAGGAACTTGGGCGGAATGTCCTGCGCAGCGGCGATCCGTTCCGCGGTGACCGGATTGTCGGCGGACGCGCCGACTGCGGCTATCTCCACGACAGCCCGCAGTCCGTAGTCCACCCGAGCGTTGAGACGCACACGAGGAGTATAGGCGGCTGCGATCTTGGCCAACCCGGACAAGTTGATCTTCAGAACGCACGCGGGCCGGGACGACCGACGGCGACCGAGGCCGCCGCCGATCCGGCGGTCCGGCCCCGAAACCCGACCCGGCCCGAACCGGTCAGCCGCCGACGCGGCGCAGCAGGCCCTCCTGAACCGCGGTGGCGATGTGCCGACCGTCCATTGTGAACATCTGCCCGGTGGCCAGGCCCCGCGCTCCCGAGGCGGACGGGCTGGTGCAGTCGTACAGGAACCACTCGTCCGCCCGGAACGGGCGATGGAACCACAGGGCGTGGTCGAGGCTCGCCCCGACCATGCCCCCGGGGCCGAACCCCACGCCGTGCACCCCGACCACCGACTCGAGCAGGATGAGGTCCGAGCAGTAGGTCAGCGCGCAGGCGTGCAGCAGCGGGTCGTCGGGCAGCCGCCCCTTGATCCGGATCCAGGCCCGGATGTGCTTGGACGCGGAGATCGGGCCCTCCCCCACCCACGGCGGCTCCTCGATGTACCGCACGTCGAACGGCCGCTGCCAGCCGCCCATGATCGCGACCCGCACCGGGTTGGCGGCCAGCCGATCCTCGAGCGTGCGCAGGCCGTCCGGCGGCGGCACGTCGAGTGGCGCCTCGGTCTGGTGGTCCAGCCCGTCCTCGGCCCGGTGGAACGAGGCCGACATGGAGAAGATGGCCTTGCCGTACTGGTAGGCCACGCAGCGCCGCACCGAGAACGACCGCCCGTCGCGCACCCGGTCCACGACGTACGCGATCGGCACCGACGGGTCCCCGGGCCGGACGAAGTAGGCGTGCAGCGAGTGGACCCGGCGGGCGGGGTCGACCGTACGGCCGGCGGCGACCAGCGCCTGGCCCGCGACCTGCCCGCCGAAGACCCGCTGCGGCCCGGCCGGCGGGCTCACCCCCTCGAACGTGTCGACGTCGGTAACCCGCAGGTCGAGCAGGCGCACGAACCGATCCACGACGTCCTGGGCCGCGTCCGACTCGGACGGGCCCTCGGGCGGCGCAGAGGTCACGAAAGAGAACCTAGTTGGTGGATCCTCAGGGTGTTCGTGGACCCCGGGGTGCCCGCGGGGGTACCGGCCACGACGACGACCAGCTCACCGGGCACGCCCCGGCCGAGGCCGAGCATCGCGTGGTCGACCTGCCGGAACATGGCGTCGGTGTGCTCGACGTAGTCGACCAGGAACGTCTCCACCCCCCAGCTCAGCGTCAGCTGGTTGCGGACGCCGGGGTCGGGGGTGAAGGCCAGCAACGGCAGCTCGCAGTGCAACCGCGCCAGTCGACGGACCGTGTCGCCGGTCTGGCTGAAGGCGACCAGCGCCTTCGCCCCGATCGCCCGGGCGATGTTGGCCGCCGCGTTGGTGATCGCCCCACCCCGCGTGCGCGGGTCGTGCTGCAGCCGGGGGACCGTCCGGTCGCCGGCCTCGGTGGTGGCGATGATGCGGGCCATCGTCTTCACCGTGGTGATCGGGTACTTGCCCACGCTGGTCTCGCCCGAGAGCATCACCGCGTCGGCCCCGTCGAGCACCGCGTTGGCCACGTCGGACGCCTCCGCCCGGGTGGGGCGGGAGTTCTCGATCATCGAGTCGAGCATCTGCGTCGCCACGATGACCGGCTTGGCCAGCTCGCGGCACAGCTGCACGGCCCGCTTCTGCACCAGCGGCACCTGCTCCAGGGGCATCTCCACCCCCAGGTCGCCGCGGGCGACCATCAGGCCGTCGAAGGCGCTGACGATCGACTCCAGGCGGTCGACCGCCTCGGGCTTCTCGATCTTCGCGATGACCGGGACCCGGCGGCCCACCTGGTCCATGATCTCGTGGACCAGCTTGATGTCGTCGGGCGAGCGCACGAACGACAGCGCGACGAGGTCCACACCCAGCGCGAGCGCGAACCGCAGGTCGTCGGCGTCCTTTTCGGACAGTGCCGGCACGCTCACCGCCACGTTGGGCAGCGACACACCCTTGTGGTCCGAGACGGGACCGCCCTCGATCACCCGACAGGTGATCTCGGTGCCGTCGCTGTCGATCACCTCGACCGCGACCTTCCCGTCATCGATCAGCAGGCGGTCACCCGCGCGCACCTCGTGCGGCAGCTTGTCGTAAGTGCACGAAACCCGGTCGTGGGTGCCCAGGATGTTCTCGTTGGTGATCACCACCGTCTCGCCGGTGGCCCACTCCACGGTGCCCTCGGCGAACTTGCCGAGGCGGATCTTCGGCCCCTGCAGGTCGGCCAGGATGCCGATCGGCCGGTCGACCGCGGCCGACGCCTCCCGCACCCACTTGTACCGGCGCTCGTGCTCGGCGTGGGTGCCGTGGCTGAAGTTCAGCCGGGCCACGTCCATGCCGGCCTCGACGAGCTCCCTTATCCGGTCAGCCCCGTCGACAGCAGGACCGAGCGTACAGACGATCTTCGCACGACGCTTCACGATGCAACCCTAGACTCCGGCGGCTCTCCGCCATTCGGACTATCCCGATCGGCACGGCTCCCGCCCGGACCGACCGGGGGACGACAGGGGATCGGGCCACACCGCCCAATGCCCGCGAGCATACGCGCTTTCCACCCCCGGCGTACGCCAGCCGGTGGCATCACGGGACGGCCAGCTCGGCCATCACCGACTCGTCGACCTCGCGGCCGGCCTCGACGGCGGCCCGGATCACCCGCACGGCCCGTTGGTAGTCCCGCGGGATGACCGCGGTGAACTCGCGCCGGGAGACCTCCCACGTGTCGAGCAGCCGCCGGGCCACCGGCGAGTCGGTCTCCTCCCAGTGCTTGGTGATGAGCTCGAGCAGCGTCGCCTCGTGCTCCTCGTCCAGGCCGGCCGACCCGTTCTGATCCGACCCGAACCGCACCAGGTCCACCAGCTCGGTGTTGACCTTGCTGTGGTCCAGCTGCCAGACGTACGCGAAGCCACCCGACATGCCGGCCGCGAAGTTGCGCCCGGTCGGGCCGAGCACGACCACCACGCCGCCGGTCATGTACTCGCAGCCGTGGTCGCCCACGCCCTCCACCACGGCGCGCGCGCCGGAGTTGCGGACCGCGAACCGCTCCCCCACGCGTCCGCGCAGGAACAGCTCGCCGCTGGTGGCGCCGTAGAGGATGGTGTTGCCGGCGATGATCTGGTCCTCGGCCCGGCCCACGCCCTCGCCGGGGTCGTCGGCGACGAACGGCGACGACTCGTCGGGCCGCACCACCAGCCGCCCGCCGGAGAGCCCCTTGCCGACGTAGTCGTTGGCGTCGCCGTACAGCCGCAGGGTCACCCCCCGGGGGACGAACGCGCCGAACGACTGGCCGGCGGTGCCCCGCAGCCGCACGGTGATGGTGTCGTCGGGCAGGCCCTCGCCGCCGACCCGACGGATCACCTCGCCGCCGAGCATGGCGCCGATGCTGCGGTGCTCGTTGCGGACCGGCAGCTCGATCACCACGGGCTCGCGCCGCTCCAGGGCCGGCGCCGCCAGGGCGATGAGCTGGTTGTCCAGGGCCTTCTCCAGGCCGTGGTCCTGCGCCCGGACCCGGTGCCGCGCCCCGGACTTGCCCTGCTCGGGCAGGTAGAGGATCGGCGACAGGTCCAGGCCCCTGGCCTTCCAGTGCTCCACCGCCGGACGCGTGTCGAGCAGCTCCACCTGCCCGATCGCCTCCTCGAGCGTGCGGAAGCCCAGCTTCGCCAGGTACTCGCGCACCTCCTCGGCGAGGAACAGGAAGAAGTTCTCCACGAACTCCGGCTTGCCGGTGAACCGCTGCCGCAGCACGGGGTTCTGCGTCGCCACGCCGACCGGGCACGTGTCCAGGTGGCAGACGCGCATCATCACGCAGCCGGAGACGACCAGCGGCGCGGTCGCGAAGCCGAACTCCTCCGCGCCGAGCAGCGCCGCGATGATCACGTCCCGGCCGGTCTTGAGCTGGCCGTCCACCTGCACGGTGATCCGGTCGCGCAGCCGCTGCAGCAGCAGGGTCTGCTGGGTCTCGGCCAGCCCCAGCTCCCACGGCGTGCCGGCGTGCTTGAGCGAGTTCAGCGGCGACGCCCCGGTGCCGCCGTCGTGGCCGGAGATGAGCACCACGTCGGCCTTGGTCTTGGCCACGCCCGCCGCGACCGTGCCCACGCCGATCTCGGAGACCAGCTTCACGTGGATCCGCGCGTGCGGATTGACGTTCTTCAGGTCGTAGACGAGCTGGGCCAGATCCTCGATCGAGTAGATGTCGTGGTGCGGCGGCGGCGAGATGAGCCCGACGCCGGGGGTGGCGTGGCGGGTCTTGGCGATCCACGGCCACACCTTGTTGCCCGGCAGCTGGCCGCCCTCGCCGGGCTTGGCCCCCTGCGCCATCTTGATCTGCAGGTCGTCGGCGTGCACCAGGTACTCGGTGGTGACGCCGAACCGGCCGCTGGCCACCTGCTTGACCGCCGAGCGCAGCAACGGGTCGCGCAGCCGCTCCGGGTCCTCCCCGCCCTCGCCGGTGTTGGAGCGGCCGCCGAGGCGGTTCATGGCGATCGCCAGGGTCTCGTGCGCCTCCTTGGAGATCGAGCCGTACGACATGGCGCCGGTGGCGAAGCGCTTGACGATCTCCGACGCCGGCTCCACCTCCTCGATCGGAACCGGCGGGCGCACGCCGTACCGCAGCTCGAACAGGCCGCGCAGCAGGCCCGACTCGGTCGTGAGCTTGTCCACTTTGGACGTGTACTCACGGAAGATCTCGTACTGGCGGGTGCGCGTGGAGTGCTGCAGCAGGAACACCGTCTCGGGGTTGTACAGGTGGACCTCGCCCTCCCGGCGCCACTGGTACTCCCCGCCCACCTCGAGCCGGCGGTGGGCCCGCTGGGACTCGTTGGCCGGATACGCGGTGGCGTGGCGGGCCGCGACCTCGGCCGCGATCTCGTTCAGGCCGATGCCGCCGATGGTGGAGCTCGTGCCGGTGAAGTACCGCTCGACGAGCTCGTGGTCCAGGCCGACCGCCTCGAAGACCTGCGCGCCGGTGTACGAGGCGACCGTCGAGATGCCCATCTTGGACATGATCTTCAGGACGCCCTTGCCGAGCGCCTTGACGTAGTTGCGGATCGCCTTCTGGGGCGTGATGCCCGTGATCACGCCGGTGCGGATGAGGTCCTCGACGGCCTCGAAGGCCAGGTACGGGTTCACCGCGGCCGCGCCGAACCCGAGCAGCACGGCGACGTGGTGCACCTCGCGACAGTCGCCGGACTCGACCACGAGCGCCACCCGGGTGCGGGTCTGCTCGCGGATGAGGTGCTGGTGGACGGCGGCGGTCAGCAGCAGCGACGGGATCGGGGCGAGCTCGGCCGTGGAGTCCCGGTCGGAGAGGACGAGGATGCGCACGCCGTCCTCGATCGCCTCGGAGACGCCCCGGCAGATCTCCACCAGCCGGTCGCGCAGGCCCTGCCCGCCCGCGGCCACCGGGTACAGGCCGCTGACCCGCACCGCGCGGAAGCCCGGCAGGTCACCGTCGTCGTCGATGTGGAGGATCTTCGCCAGCTCGTCGTTGTCGATGACCGGGAAGGGCAGCACGATCTGCCGGCAGCTCGCCGGGCCGGGCTCGAGCAGGTTGCCCTCGGGGCCGATCGTGGAGGCGACGCTGGTGACCAGCTCCTCCCGGATCGCGTCCAGCGGCGGGTTGGTGACCTGGGCGAACAGCTGGGTGAAGTAGTCGTAGAGCAGCCGCGGGCGCTTGCTCAGCACCGCCACCGGGGTGTCGGTGCCCATCGATCCAATCGGCTCGACCCCGGTCTTCGCCATCGGCGCGAGGAGGATCTTGAGCTCCTCCTCGGTGTAGCCGAAGGTCTGCAGCCGGCGCATCACCGACTCGTGCGAGTGGACCTCGTGCTCGCGGGCCGGCAGCGAGTCCAGGTGCAGCAGGCCGGCGTGCAGCCACTCGCCGTACGGGTGGGCCCCCGCGAGCTCCTTCTTGATCTCGTCGTCCTCGATGATCCGGCCGGCCGAGGTGTCCACCAGAAACATCCGCCCCGGCTGCAGCCGCCCCTTCGCCACCACCTCGGACGGCTCGACCTCGAGCACGCCGGCCTCGCTGCCCAGCACGACCAGGCCGTCCCGGGTGCGCCACCACCGCCCGGGGCGCAGGCCGTTGCGGTCGAGCACGGCGCCCACGAGCGTCCCGTCGGTGAACGCGACGCTCGCCGGGCCGTCCCAGGGCTCCATGAGGCAGGCGTGGAAGCGGTAGAAGTCCCGGCGCTCCGGGTCCATGGACTCGTCGTTCTCCCACGCCTCGGGGATCATCATGAGCATCGCGTGCGGCAGGCTGCGCCCGGCCAGGTGCAGCAGCTCGACCACCTCGTCGAAGCTCGCGGTGTCCGAGGCGTTCGGGGTGCAGATGGGGAAGATGCGCCGCAGGTCGCCCGGGATCAGGTCGCTCTTGAGCAGCGACTCGCGGGCCGCCATCCAGTTGCGGTTGCCGCGGATCGTGTTGATCTCTCCATTGTGGGCGATGTAGCGGTACGGGTGGGCCAGCGGCCAGGACGGGAAGGTGTTCGTCGAGAACCGCGAGTGCACCAGGGCGATCGCGCTCTTGACCCGCTCGTCGTTCAGCTCGGGGTAGAACGTGCCGAGCTGCTCCGGGGTCAACATTCCCTTGTAGACGATCGTCCGGCACGACAACGAACAGAAGTACATCGACAGGCCGCGCTCGCGGGCCTCGCGCTCGGTCTGCTTGCGCACGCAGTACAGCACCCGCTCCAGCGGCAGGCCCGACAGCGGCTCGCCGGTGCGCAGGTCGTTGGCGGCGAGGAACACCTGGCGAATGCGCGGCATCGCGGCCAGCGCGCTCTCCCCGAGCCCGTCCGGGTTGACCGGCACGTCGCGCCACCCGAGCACGGTGGCGCCCTCGACGAGGGCGTACTTGTCCAGGATCGCGGCCGCGCGCTGCGCCTCGTCGTCGTCGAGGGGCAGGAACACCACGCCCGCGGCGTAGGAGCCGGCGGGCGGCAGCTCGAAGTCCACCACCGCCCGGAGGAACTCGTCGGGGATCCCGATCGTGATGCCGGCCCCGTCGCCCGTGTTCGGCTCGGCCCCGCGGGCGCCCCGGTGGTCGAGGCGGCGAACCGCGGTCAGCCCACGAGCCACCACGTCGTGGGAGCGCCGCCCCGCGACGTCGACGACGAAGGCGACACCGCACGAATCGTGCTCGTAGCGGGGGTCATACAGGCCCTGGCGAACCCCGGGGGTCAGGCCGGTGAAGCGACGAACGGCCCGACCGTCGGATTGGCGAGTTGGGTTCATCACGTGGCCTCCGCGTGCGTCCAGGGGGATGAGAAGGGAGCGGGTCGTCTCCGCTCCGGCGACTTCGCGCATGGGACGCCGTCGGCCCAGAAGGTTGGTTCAGTGTAGACGACCGAACGGCCACTCTTAGGCGCCGTTAAGGTGTGACATTTCCCCGTTACGCCGTTACCGACGGTCACGCCAGCGGCCGCCCGGCCGGCGCCAGCCGGCGGGGCGCTCAGGGGGTCCAGTCGGCGGCCGCGGCGACGGCCGGGGTGAGCACGCGGGTGGCCAGCCGGGCGAGCAGCGCGTCCCGGGCCGCCACGGTGAGGCGCCCCTGGGCCTGCATCAGGCGATCCAGCCGCCGCGCCACCTGGTCGAGGCGGCGCACCCGGTCACGGCGCAGGCGGGTGTACTCGGCCAACCGGGCGGCGATGTCCTCCCCGGGCACGGCCTCGCGCATCAGGCGCCCGAGCACGGCGGCGTCCTCCAGGGCCAGGCAGGCGCCCTGGGTCAGCGACGGCGTGATCGCGTGCGCGGCGTCGCCGACCAGGACCACCCCACCGCGGCCGACGCGGAAGCCGAACCGCTCGGGCAGCTCGGCCAGCCGCACCGCGGGCTGGGGCACGAGGTCGCCCACCTGCGTCGCCGCCAGCAGCTCGGCCACCGGCGACCGCCAGCCCGCGAACCACCGGCGCAGCAGGGTCAGCTGGGTGGAGACCGACTCGGGCCGCGGGGCCCCGGGCGCGGTGGCGTACCAGTACACCCCGCCGTGGGTCTGCTCGTCCCCGGCCACCCCGGCCGGCTCGCCCGCCCGGCGGCGCAGGCCGAGCGTGGCGTAGGCGAACCGCATGCCGGCGCCGAGTACCTCCCCGGCGGGCGGCACGTCGTCGGGCAGGCGCGGCGCCCGGAACCACGGCACCACCGCTCGCCAGGTCGTGTAGCCGGCCGGAGCGACGCGCGAGTTCGGGGCCAGCCGTGGCCGGATCACGCTGCCCGCCCCGTCGGCGGCGACCACCAGGTCGGCGGTGAAGGTGTGCGTGCCGGCGGTCACCGCGGGCCAGTCCACGCCGGACGTCACGACGGACGTCACCTCGATGCCGGTCCGGATCTCGACCTTGTCGCCGAGGGTGGCCAGGAGCAGGTCGTGCAGGTCGTCGGAGTGCAGCACCACGGGCACGTCCGGGGCGGACCGGTCCGCCGCGGTCGCCGAAGCGGCCTGGTCACCGGGCGCGGCCGCGGACTGCGCGTCCGGCGTGGCGGCGGACCGTACGGTCGGCGTCCCCGCCGACCCGCCCCGCGGACCCGGCAGCGCCGGCGCGACCAGGACCCGGCCGTCGGGACGACGGATGCCCCCGGGCGGCGCGGGAAAGGCGAGGTCGCCGAGGTGCACGCCGAGCGCCCGCAGGGCGGCGACCCCGTTGGGGTGCACGAGCTGGGCCGTGCCCGGCCCGCGCAACCGCTCACCGCGTTCGATCAGGGTGACCCGCCACCCCGCCCGCGCGAGGGCCCCGGCGGCCGCCAGGCCCGCCACCCCCGCGCCGACCACCACCGCCGTGCGCATGTTCCCTCGGTCTTCCCCTCGGCCGTTCCGGGCCCCGGTCGCCGGTGCCCCGCCGCTCCCCGCCGCGCGGACCCGGCAGCAGGCGCTGCGTCCGCGCCTCAGCTCCTGAGCGTCTAGGACTGCGTTGCGGAGCGCCGGCCCGGGCCCGTCACGACTGCTCCCGCTTCGAGCCGCCGGGTCGGGCCGCGGCGTCGGACCGGCCGGACCCCTCCTCGTCCTCACCCGCCCAACGGCCGGTGAGCGACCGCCACGACTGCGCCGTGCGTCGCATCCACGCCGGCCACACGACACCCTCGGACGGATTCACCGGAGGATACCCCTCGATGGGCGTGCCGTCGGCGGTCACGACGTGCACCGTGCCATCGTCGTCGATGCGCAGGTGCTGCTGCGGCCCGCGCACGCGCAGCAGGTAGACGATCGCGCCGGCGAGCACGAGCAGCGCCACCCAGTTGTTGAGCCTCATGCCCAAGATCTGGTTGGCCGGGTCGATGCGCAGGGCCTCGATCCAGAACCGGCCCGTGGTGTACCCGGCGACGTAAAGAGCGAACGCCCGGCCCCGGCCCAGCTTCCAGCGACGGTCGGCCCACAGGACCAGCGCCGCGACCCCGAGGTTCCACAGCAGCTCGTAGAGGAACGTCGGGTGGTACGCGCCCTCCTTGAGCAGCGGCTCCCCGGTGACCGGGTCGGTCCGCGGTCGCCCGGCGCTCAGGTCCCACTCGTAGACCCTCAGGCCCCACGGCAGGCTCGTGGGCGAGCCGTAGAGCTCGTTGTTGAACCAGTTCCCCAGTCGGCCGATCGCCTGGGCCACCGGCAGGCCGGGCGCCAGCGCGTCGGCGAGGAACGTGAGCGGGATGCCCATCCGCCGGCAGGCGATCCACGCCCCGACGCCGCCGAGCGCGACCGCGCCCCAGATGCCCAGGCCGCCCTCCCAGATGTACAGCGCCCGGACCGGGTTCTTGCCGGGGCCGAAGTACAGCTGGGCGTCGGTGATCACGTGGTAGAGGCGGCCGCCGACGAGTCCGAACGGCACCGCCCACAGCGCGATGTCGAGGACCAGCCCTTTCGGCACCCCGCGCTGGCGCAGCCGCCGCTCCGTGATCACGCAGGCGGCGATGATGCCGAGCAGGATGAACAGGGCGTACGCCCGGATCGGGATGGGCCCGAGATGCCACACGCTCCGGGCCGGGCTGGGGATCGTGGCCAGGTACAGAGGGTCGGTCACCGGCACAACCTACCGCCGACCCGCCCACCGTGGCACGGCCGCCGCCCGCCGGTCGGGCTGCGCGGGCCCGCTCCGCCCGGACGGCGGCGGGCCGGCCGCGCCCGGCGGCCCGTCGCTCCGGCCCCGAGACGTTCACGGGTGTCAAGTCGGGAATGTCGGCTCAACGACAGGTATGGTCGGCGCGTGGCGCGGGTGAGCGAACTGTCCCGGCTGGGTCCGCGTGACCCGGCCAGCCGCATGAAGGTCGTGCTGGTCACCGTCGCCTGCCTCTCCGTCGGCGCCACCATCGGCTCGGCCGTCCTGGAGAGCGTCAGCGCGCAGACCGCCGCGGCCGAGGCCCCCATCCTGCCCACGGCCGGCCCACCGGTCCTGGACCCCGCCAAGGCGGCTCCCCCGGAGACCCCGGCCCCGCAGACCCCGGCCCCGACGACGCCGGCCCCGACGACCTCGTCTCCGGAGGCCTCGCCGACCCGGCGGTCGGTCCGGCACCCGGTCAGCGGCTTCGTGCACCCCGGCGTCGCGGTGACCCTGGACCACCTCGAGCAGGCCCGGGAGCGCATCAACGCCGGCGAGCAGCCGTGGGCCGAGGCGTACCGGGTGATGTCGCGCAGCCAGTACGCCGACCTGGACTGGCAGCCGCGCCCCCGGGCGGTCGTCGAGTGCGGCTACCACTCCAACCCCAATCACGGCTGCGGCGAGGAGTGGCGCGACGCCGTGGCGGCCTACACCCACGCCCTGCTGTGGTACCTGACCCTTGACCAGGACCACGCCCGCAAGTCCGCTGAGATCATCGATGCCTGGGCGTCGACCCTGCGGGCCCACACGCACGACAACGCGCCCCTGCAGGCCGGCTGGTCGGCGGCCACGCTGGTCCGCGCGGCCGAGCTGCTGCGCTACACGTACCCCGGCTGGTCGAGCGAGAGCATCAACCGCGCCGCCACGATGTTCCGGGACGTCTACCTCCCGCTCGTCCGCAACGGCGCCCCGCGTTCCGACGGAAACTGGGATCTCATCATCCTCGACGCCGCCATCGGCATCGCCGTCTTCCTCGACGACCGGTCCCTCTTCAACCACGTCATCCAGCGCTGGCGCGCCCGCCTGCCCGCCTACGTCTACCTGAGCAGCGACGGGTCCCGGCCGGTCCAGCCGCCCGCCGGTCCGGTGAGCTGGTACGGCCAGACCCGGTTCGTCGACGGCCTCACCCAGGAGACGTGCCGTGACCTCGGCCACACCGCCTGGGGCCTGGAGGCCCTCGCCCAGGTCGCCGAGACCGCCTGGATCCAGGGCGTCGACCTGTTCGCCGAGGCCCAACCCCGGCTGATCGCCGCCCTCGAGCTGCACGCCGGCTACGCGCTGGGCGACGCCGTCCCCGGATGGCTCTGCGGCGGGGCCCTCAAAGCCACATTTCAACCCATCCCTGAGATCGCCTACCACCACTACCACGGCCGGCTCGGGCTCGAGCTCCCCCGCACCCAGCAACTCCTGCAGGCGGGCCGGCCGCAACTGGCCTCGCACTTCTACGCCTGGGGAACCCTGACCCACGGCGCATCGAGCTGACCGCATTCGTCAACCCGGTGGCCGGCGGCCGCGGCGACCGCCCGACCGACATCACGGCCCGCGAAGTCACTGTCGGACTGAGCCTGGAACGCGCTCGTCGCCGTTGGCCTGACCTGGCCGCTGGACTGACCTGAGGGTCGGGGCACGGCCGCTGGTAGGCTGCGGGAGCCCTTGCAACGCCGAAGGTGGGACGGACCTCAGGCATGGCGGTACCGGCCGTGTTCCGCAACGACTGGTCGTCGGTGACCGTGCCCGACCTCGGTGCCTGGCAGCCGAGCCTGCGGGTCAGCGTGGTCATCCCGGCCTACGACTGCCAGTCGTCCGTCGACCTGACCCTCGCCTCGCTGGCCCGGCAGACCTACCCGCAGGACCTGCTCGAGGTCGTCGTCGTCGACGACGGCTCGACGCCGCCACTGACGCTCCCGCCGCTCCGCCCGGCGAACACCCGCCTGATTAAGATCGATACCGGCGAATGGGGGATCGCGCACGCCTGCAACGTCGGGGTCCGCGCCACCAGCGGGGAGATCGTGCTGCGCTTGGACGCCGACATGGTGGTCTTTCCCGAGCACGTCGAGGCGCACGCCCGCTGGCACCACCGCCTTCCGTACGCGGTGACGCTCGGTGCCAAGCGATTCGTCGACGTGCGCCCGGGCGGCCCGGGCTGGCCCACGCCGGACCAGGTCGAGCGGGCGGGCGTCCCCGGGCTGTTCGACGAGGCCGGGACCACGGGACACGACCACATCGAGGAGCTGCTCGCCGCGACCGACCAGCTGCGCACCGCCGACCACCTGGTCTTCCGGGCGCACGTGGGGGCGACGGTGGCCCTGCGTCGGGAGATGTTCGAGGCGGCCGGCGGCTTCGACCCCGCCCTGCGCCGGGGGTCGGACACCGAGTTCGGCTACCGGCTGCTGCAGGCGGGCGCGGTGTTCGTGCCGGAGCCGGCGGCCCGCGCCTGGCACCTGGGCCCGTCCAGCATCATGCGCGACCGGCAGCGCATCCTGCGCTACACCCGGCCGTTCACCGCCGACCGGATGCCCCACCCGCGCTGGCTGCGCCGCGCCGGCGGCACCGGCTGGGCGGTCCCCCTGGTGACCGTGGTCATGCCCGTGGGCAGCGAGCCGCTGGAGCGCGTCCGGGCCGCCGTGGACAGCGTCCTGGCCAACCACGAACGGGACCTGCGGGTCTTGCTCGTCGGGGACTGGGCCAAGCTCACGGACGAGCCCCGGCGCGTGCTCGACGACCCGCTGCTCGACCTGCGGCTGATCGCGGCGACCTACCGGTCCGACCCGCGCGTACGCCTGGTCGACGCGGCGCCCGACACGCCGTTCCCCTCGCCGTACCTGCTGCGGCTGCCCGTCACCACCGCCCTCGCCCCGTGGGCCATCGGCCGGCTGATCGACGAGGCGGACCGGCACCAGGTCGGGCTCGTCCGGGTCGGGCTGCCCGACGGCGAGCGCCGGGTCGAGCTCTGGCGCACCGCGGCGCTGGGCCGGGCCCGGTGGCTCGGCTGGCCGCCCGACGAGGCCGGCCTCGCCGCCTGTGTGGCCCGCACGCACGGCGAGCGCACGCTCACGCCGCGGTCGGCCGGAGTGGTGGACCTGCTCCCCGTACCGGTCGACCGGCTCACCGCGGGCATGGGCGCGCCCGGGCTCTCCGCCGTGGAGACCGCCGCCGGCGAGCTGCGCTGGCTGCCGACCCGCGTCGAGGTGACCGGCGTGCGGTCCCTGGCCCGGGCGGTGATGGTCGTCGCCGCGCTGGCCGGTCGACGGGTGGCCACGGCGGTCCGCCGTCGGGTAACACGGAGACGCCGCTGAATGGCTGGGGGGAACGCACCGTGCTGACCGCGTTGATCCCGGCGGCGCTGCGACCCCGGCTGCGGTCGGTCCTGACCCGCCAGCGCCGGCTCGTCGCCCTCACCACCGCGGTGGTCCGGCCCCGCCCGGAGCGGCTGGTGCGCCGGCGGGCGTGGGCGCTGCTCGACCGTGGTGACGCGCTGGGCGCGTACGCGCTGGTGACCCAGGCGGGCGTGGGGACCGTCGACGCCGGCACGCGCCGACAGCTCTGGTACGCCCTCGAGCAGCAGGGCTACCTCGGGCGGGCGCTCGAGCTCGCCGAGACGTGCCCGGTGCGCGGCGCCCGGGACCGCTGGCGCCGGGACCGGCTGCGCGGGCACCTGGCCGTCCTCTCCGGCGCGTTCGTCCCCACGGTCGCCCCGCCCGCCGACCCGTACGAACCCGTGCCGGGCCGGGTGCTGCACGTGGTGAAGAACTCGCTCCCGCGGACCCAGGCCGGCTACACGCTGCGCACCCACTTCATCGCCACGGCCCAGGCGGGCGCCGGCCTCGACCCGCACGTGGTCACCGAGATGGGCTTCGCCGCCGACGCCACGACCCCGGAGGTGGTCGACGGCATCCCCTACCACCGCGTCCCCGGGCCCGTCCGGGACGCGGTTCCGCTGGACGCCTGGCTGGCCGCCCACGTCACCGGGGTGGCCGACCTCGTCCGTCGGCTGCGGCCGGCCGTCCTCCACGCCGCCTCCGACTACCTCAACGCGCTCACCGCCCAGGCGGTCGGGCGGGCGTACGGGATTCCGGTCGTCTACGAGTCGCGCGGGTTCTGGGAGGAGACCTGGCTGTCGCGTCAGGTCCACCAGTACGGCTGGGACCTCGACCGGCTCGCGGCGCGCGACGAGCTGCCCGACGCGTACGTCCTGCGCCGGGACCTGGAGGACCGCCTCCGCCGGGAGGCCGACCGGGTCGTCACGCTCTCCGCCCCGATGGTCGACCGCATCGCGGCCGGTGGGGTGCCCCGGGACCGCATCGTCGTGGTGCCCAACGCGGTCGACACCGACGCCTTCCCGGTCCTGACGCGGGACGAGGCCGTCGCGCGCCGGTTGGGCATCGATGCCGACACAACGGTCATCGGTTACATATCTTCACTGAATGAGTACGAAGGGGCGGATACCCTCATATCCGCCTACAGCCTGGTCAAGGCGCAGTGGGCCAGGCCGGTGCGCCTGCTCCTCGTCGGCGACGGCCCGTACCGCGACAACCTCGTGCGGCACGCCGCCCGCCTGGGCCTGACCGACGTCATCTTCACCGGCCGGGTGCCGCACACCGAGATCCTCGGGTACTACAGCCTCATCGACCTGTTCGTGGTTCCCCGCCGCCCCACCGGGGTCGCGCACCTGGTGACCCCGCTCAAGCCGTACGAGGCGTTCTCCACCGGTCGTACCGTCGTCCTCTCCAACGTCCGCGCACTCGCGGCGCTGGCCGAGCAGAGCGGCGCCGCCGAGCTGTTCGAGGCGGGCGATGCGCAGTCCCTGGCCAAGGTCCTCCTCGCGCTGCTCGCGGACCCGGCTCGCCGTCGCCACCTCGCCGACACGGGCGCGGCGTGGGTCCGCTCCCACGCCTCCTGGGCCGCGAACGCCGCGACGTACCGCGGCCTCTACGCCGACCTCGGTGCCCTTACCGGTGCGGACGGGATCCAACCATGACCGTCGTCATTACGACGCACCTGGGGCGAGGCGGATGGGCGCCAACTCGGCCTGCGGTAGCATCGCCGCGCTGTCATATCGCAGGCGTCCTCGCAGCCATCTTGACGGGCGACGTTCGCGACCGACGACCCCCCTAGGGAGCGACGCATGACAACTGACCTCGTGGTGATTGGTGTCGGCTATGTCGGGCTTCCGCTGGCCCGCGAGGCGACGCGGGCCGGCCTGTCGGTCATCGGCTTCGACATCAAAAAAGAGGTGGTCGACAACCTCAACGCGGGTCGGTCGCACATCGACGACATCAGCGACGAGGACCTTGCCGCGATGCTGGCGGCGGGATTCCGTGCGTCAACCGACGAGACCGTGATCGCCTCGGCCAAGACCGTCGTGGTCTGCGTGCCGACGCCGCTGTCCAGCGAAGGGGGGCCTGACCTGCGGGCGGTCGAGGGCGCAATGGAGGCGGTCTCCCGCAACCTGCGGCCGGGGATGCTGGTGATCCTCGAGTCGACCACGTATCCGGGAACCACCGACGAGGTCGTCCGGCCCATCCTGGAGAAGTCCGGCCTGGTGGCGGGGACCGACTTCCACCTGGCCTTCTCGCCGGAACGGATCGACCCGGGCAACAAGGAGTTCGGGCCCCACAACACCCCCAAGGTCGTCGGCGGGCACACGACCGCCTGCACCGAGGCGGCCGCCGCGTTCTACGGCCAGTTCGTGCAGCAGGTGGTCCGCACCAAGGGGACCCGGGAGGCCGAGACCGCGAAGCTGCTGGAAAACACCTACCGCCACATCAACATCGCACTGGTCAACGAGATGGCCAAGTTCTGCCACCAGCTCGGCATCGACCTGTGGGATGTGATCCGGGCGGCATCCAGCAAGCCGTTCGGCTTCCAGGCCTTCTACCCGGGCCCGGGAGTGGGCGGGCACTGCATCCCCATCGACCCGAACTACCTCAGCCACAACGTCCGGGCCCGACTCGGCTACCCGTTCCGGTTCGTCGAGCTCGCCCAGGAGATCAACGCGACGATGCCGGCCTACGTGGCCCGGCGGGCGCAGAACATCCTCAACGACGCCGGCATGGCGATCAAAGGCGCCACCGTCCTGCTGCTGGGCGTGACCTACAAGCGCGACATCTCCGATCAGCGAGAGTCGCCCGCGATCCCGCTGGCGCAGCGGCTGCGGGGCCTCGGGGCGGTGCTGCAGTACCACGACCCGTACGTGCCGTCCTGGGAGGTCGGTGGCGTCCCCATCCCCCGGGTCGACGATCTGGAGACGGCGTGCGCCCAGGCCGACCTGGTCATCCTCGTCCAGGCGCACAGCGTGTACGACGCGGACCGCCTCGCCGGGCTGTCCAAGCAGTTCTTCGACACCCGCGGGGTGACGACCACCGACGCCGCGCACCGGCTCTGACGCCCGCGTCCGACGTAGGCCTTTCGCATCAGACGCCCGGGCGTTCGGCGCCTGGCGCGCGGTCCGGGCGTCGGTGGGGCGGTATGGCGAAGGCCCGGAACCGTCTGGTTCCGGGCCTTCGTGGGGTCTGTGGTTGTGGGGTTGGTCAGTAGCGCAGGTCGGCGGCGAGGTCGGCGTAGGGGCCGGTGCCGTGCAGGGCGTTGATGATGTCGCCGGCCTGCTTCTCGTGCTTGGCGTAGTGGTTGGGGTAGGCCGAGACCTGGACCTTCTGGGCGGCCTGGGTCAGCGGCATGTCCTGCCAGCCGTCGATGTCGAGCAGGCCGCGGTTGTTCTTGGTGCCCTCGAAGAACGCCTTGGTCGCGTAGTGCGGGTCGGTGATCTGCTCGACCGTGCCCCAGCCGCTGGACGGCCGCTGCTGGAACAGGCCCTGGGAGTCGTGGTCGTTCTTGGCGCCCAGGTGACCCAGGTTCTTCAGGTTGGTCTCCTGCAGCGAGGTGGCCACGGCGATGGTCCACGCGCGCGGGGGCAGGCCCATCTCCTTGGCGGTGTCCACGATCGCCTTGGCGTTTTCCAGCTGCT
>Ga0310834_100951_pt1 | contig 22120 bp, 18 predicted proteins | sample SM_ome_2_FD_201314 | JGI IMG/M metagenome (GOLD analysis project Ga0310834, IMG submission 201314) | Sorghum-adapted microbial communities enriched on stacked mutant (SM) sorghum from Joint BioEnergy Institute, Emeryville, California... ... | reverse complement strand
CTTCGCCTGGATCGATCCGGACGGAACCGTACGAGCTTATGACGGACTCGACGCCGCGCCCACGGCCAGGATCCTTGGCCGGTGGTCGTCGGTCGAGATCAGCGGCCGACACTGCGTCTCGTTTCAGTCCGGCGCGCACCGCTACGTCGCCCTTCTCGATTGGCCGCCCGTAACGGGCGAAGGCGCGAACGCCGGCGGCAGCGTCGCCCTCTTTCGCGGAGATCCGGCTCGCCAGGCGCGCGGACGACGGCCGGACAACGGACAGGCCGCCGGCGCAGCGGATCCACGGTCCTCGGCCGTGCCAGCCTCCCGGCCGGCAATCCCGTCCTGATCCTCTGAACCCATCTCCTTGCTGACGGCGCCGCCTCGCGCGGCGCTCGCCCACATTCACGCGACGAAAGGTACCGCCATGCACGCCGCATGCTCGTTATCGTCACGCACGCCATCGGCCCTGTCCTCGCTGTTCGACAACCTGATCGGCAAGACCGTCGGGTCAGGGCGTTGGCCCTACGCAGCGTCCCATCCCGATGGATGGGGCGACCCCTGGACGGGCGTCGTTCTCGCCCAGGACGATCCGCGGGCATGGGCCGGGACCATCGCCTTTCCCGAAGCCTCGCCCGATCCGGAAGCCGTCTCCCGCCACGTGAACAGGCTTCGCGAAGAAGGACTGCTCCAGGATCGCGTCCCGGTGCTCTGGAGCTTCGGTAAGGTTCACTGGGAGAGACCCGAGGTTCTCGTCTCCGCCGACGCCGATCGACACAACTGGGAAATGGCCCGGGCCGAGGCCTATCGGCTGTACTCCGAAGCCGAACGCAAACAGCACTGACCAAATTGCAGCTCCGATTTTCGGCCGGCCGGCCGAGGCTATCCAAACCGGCCCGTCTTGGATCTTCTCGTGACGATCGCGCCCACAGCAACCGGCAAGGCAACCGACAGGAAGGCATTCTCCAATCCACCAACGGGACGAGGAGCTCGCTTCGGAATGATCACGTATTGCTGCCTGTGCCGACAGGCGATGCCCTACAACAAGTACCGGATCTGTCGGCATTGCCAGCAGATCGAGGAGCCGGAAGAAGAGGCAACGAAGGAGACCGAAGATCCACACGCAAAGGATTGGCGCTCCTCGTTGCGGCGCCTATGCCGACTCGCGACCTTCGGTAGCAGACGAACCCGAGGCCAACCTTCACTTTAAACACACCCAACGACTTAAACACGCCCAACGACGCGGATGCGGCGATCCTTTTCGGGGCGTCTTTGCACCGCGCACCACATCGCCAGGATTCACGCGCAGGCCCCCAATGGAATCTCTCACTTACGCGATCGACAACTCGCACCTCGTCACTGAAACGCCCCTGCAGGATCTCGCACGACTGTCACCGGATGCGTTGCGGCGCATCGCCGGCGGCTGGAGGCGGGCGGCCCGCGGATACATCTCCCAGAAGCGACCGGCGGACGCGCGCCGGACCCTGGAGCGGGCGATCACCATCGAGGCCATGGCAGAGGCAGCCCGCCGCCGTCGGACCTCCGGCGGCGCGGCGTGATAGCTCGTCGCGCCCGCTCCCGAGTTCGCGGCAATCCGCCCGGACCATCCGAGCGGATCCCACCGGACGGGCATCGCGCCCCTCAGGTCTCCGCGGCGTCTCCGGCGTCGCGGCCGAAACCCACATCTTGGGCGATCCGGCTGCGCAGACGGGCGTAGTTGGGTGCCACCATGGGGTAGCTGTCGTCCAAACCCCAGCGCCTCCGATAGTCCTCCGGCGTCATTCCGTAGCGGGTCCGGAGATGTCGCCGGAGCATCTTCATTTTCCGGCCATCTTCCAGGCAAATCAAATAGTTGTCCTGAACGGACTCCTCGATCGGCACCGCCGGGACCAGCCTGCCGTCGGGACCGACTGGCGCGCCGCCGACTACGATCGGGCCGGACACCATGTTCACCGCGGCAGCCGCGGTGCTTGCTTCGTTGCTCTCTTCGGCAACCGCCGCTTCGGGCGATCCGTCCGTCTCTTCCTCGCGGTCGCTGGACGCCCCATCGCCGTTGCTGTCTATCGCGGATTTGGCTCGCGCCGCAGGAGAAAGCCGGGCCGGCCGACGGACACCCTGCGATAGCTCGGCTTCAAAATGCGCCAGCTTCGTCAGACTCTCGCCGACTCTCACGATCAGATCGGGAAGTTCGTCGGGACGACAGGAGTTGTTGCTGATGAAGGTGCCAACGATTCGCGTCGTCAGATCGAGGAGAGATTCGGACATTTCGGGGCCTCCGGACAAATGGTTCAACGACCGCTTCGCGGGTCGTCAAGAGACGTATTCATGTCCGGGTATTCAAGCGAATATCTCCACGACAAAAATATGGACCGGTAAATTCGCAGGGCAACGCCCAATCCCTGAATTTTTAACGTGAACTGCGGCTGCTTACGCCGTCCGTTTTCCGAGAACGGCCTAACCAAGCCGGCAAAATGAACGCCGGATACGCGCCCATGAGGCGCGAAATACCATATCCGGACAAGAGATCCCAGAACCGCCGCCGCGTCATCTCCGATGCGAGCGCGGCGTTTTTGTATTGTTAGAGGTTAGACATGGATTTCAACAGCGACGTCGACGCGTTCGAGACAGGCGGCTTCGACGAAAGCATCTGGGATGTGACGGGCGGCTTCGGGCCCGAGGTTCCGAGCGCGCCGGAAGCGGAGGATACCAATTATCTGTCGGGCCTCAATCCCGAGCAGCACGAGGCCGTCCACGCGACGGAAGGCCCCGTGCTCGTCGTCGCGGGCGCGGGGACCGGCAAGACGCGCGTGCTCACCACGCGCATCACGCACATCATTCGGAGCGGTCTTGCCGAACCGGACCAGATCCTGGCGGTCACCTTCACGAACAAGGCCGCGGCCGAGATGCGCGAGCGCATAGGAAAGATGGTCGGCGACAAGGCCCGGAGGATCCGGATGGGCAGCTTCCATTCGGTGTCGCTGTTGATGCTGCGCCACCATCCGCGCGCGGCCGGCCTGCGCAACGACCGCTTCGTCGTGCTCGACGACGCAGACCAGCTGCATCTGATCGACGACATCGTCCGCGACTCCGGCTTCGATCCGGAGAAGATCGCCGGCAAGAGCGCGAACAAGAAGGCGGCGAGCAAGATCTGGAAGGACTTCGTCCGGAAGATTCACGCGCGGATCATGAGCTGGAAGGAAGAGGGCTGGTCGCTCGAGGTGATCGAGGACCACATCGACCCGTACGACGAGATGGATGCCCGGGCCCTTCCAATATACCGAGCCTACCAGGAGGCGCTTCTCGTTCGCAACGCCTGCGACTTTCCGGACCTGCTTCTGCACATGGTCCGGTTGTTCCGGGACGAGCCGGAGATCAAGAAATTCTGGGCCGACCGGTTCCGCTATGTGCTGGTCGACGAGTTCCAGGACACCAACGCGCTGCAGTATGAGTGGCTGGAACACCTCGCCCGCGGCCACCGCAACATCTGCGTCGTCGGCGACCCGGACCAGTCCCTCTATGAGTGGCGCGGTGCACGTCCGGATCTCCTCAACAACTTCGCGAACGACTGGCCCGGCACGAAGATCGTGACGGTCGACCGGAACTACCGAAGCACGCAGGAGATTCTGGACGTCGCAAACGCCGTCGTGCTCGCCAATCCGCGCCCGGCGCCGAAACGGCTCCGGAGCGCCGTCAGCGGTGACCCGGTCCGGTTCGAAATGTTCGACACGCACTGGGACGAGGCCACCGCGGTCGCCCGGGAAATCCGACAGCTCGTGAACAACGGGCACGATCCGGATGAGATCGCGATCCTGTTCCGCTCCAGCGGCCCGATGCGCGCCTTCGAGGAGCAGATCGTCCGCCAACAGCTGCCGTACACGGTGGTAGGCGGCATGAAGTTCCACGAGCGCGAGGAGGTGAAGGACGCGCACGCCTATCTTCGCCTGGCGTTGGATCCCCGCGACGAGTTCGCCTTCCTGCGGGTCGTCAACAAGCCGACACGGAACGTCGGCGAGGCGAGCGCACAGCAGGTCGTCGAGGCCTACAGGCGGGGTCAGAAGAACTTCATCGAGGCCTGCCGCGACGTCGCCGCCAACGGCAAGCGGATGCGCCAGACCACCAAGGCCGGTCTCGAGGAGTTCGCGAAGCTCCTGGAAGAGTTCGTCGACATGGCGGAGAACGCCACCCGCACGGGCGACCTCATCGAGGCCATCATGACCCGAGTCGGCTACATCGCCTGGCGTATCGCCTGCGAGGACGACAAGATTCAGGAGCGCGAGGAGTCGCTCAAGGAGCTGATCCGGGACGCCAACCAGTACAGCGATCCCGGCACTTACCTGCAGACGGTGGCGACCCTGTCGGCGGCCGACATCAAGAACTCCGACAAGGCCATCCGGATCTCGACGATCCATGCGGCCAAGGGATTGGAGTTCGAGACCGTCTATACGCCCTGCCTCGAGGAAGGAGTCCTACCGAACGCGCGAGCGCTCAAGGAGGACTACGGGCTCGGCGAAGAGCGCCGTGTTGCGCACGTCGCCTGGACGCGGGCCAAGAAGAACCTGATCGTGACCTGCGCACAGTCCAGGTACTACGAGATGGCGACCCCGTCGCAGTTCCTGTTCGATGTCGGGCTGATCGATGCCGACACCGGCCTTCCGGTGAAGCGCGTCGATCGCGCACGAAGCGACAACAAGGCGGCGCCGAGCTCGCTCACAGTCCGTCGGTCGAGCATGATGCGGCGGTAAGTTGCGCCTCTAAAGATCGCCCGTATTTCTCCTGCGAACGGCACGAGCCATTACGGCTCGTGCCGTTTACTTTTTTCTGCGCGGTCGAAACGCAGGAAAGCGTTGGCCGGAGGCTTCAGAATTCACCCTTCTGACGATCGGCGGAAAATCCACCGGTCGACGGTACTGAAACCATGCCTCTTCAGCCGACCGAATATATGCGGGCGTTTTTCGGGGCGTCCGAAAGGCAGCGGAATTTCTGGAACCGGCTATTTTCGAACGGTTGGGCCATGGATAACCCGCCTGATTATCGGCCGGAAAATGGGCGATCGCGTCACATTCCCGGTCAAATCGGACCAAAAGTCCGAGATTCGGAATTGACGCTCCGGGATTAACGTCATTTAACAGTCGTTAATCGAATCTCCGGAGGCGTTCATGCGCGTGCTGTTGATTGAGGACGACCTGATCGCGGCCGAAAGCTTGTCCCTTGCGCTGAGGCCGAAGGGGCTGGTCGTGGATTCGACCGATCTCGGTGAGGATGGGCTGGAGATCGGAAGGCGCTACGATTACGACGTCATTCTACTGGACCTGATGCTGCCGGACATCAACGGCCATGAGGTTTTGCGGCGCCTGCGAATCTCAAAAGTACGCACACCGGTCATCGTTCTGTCCGGGATCCGCGACATCGATCACCGGCTCGAATGCCTCAGCATGGGGGCCGATGACTATCTCACGAAGCCGTTCGACCAACGCGAGCTCCTCGCCCGGATCCACGCAATCGTCCGGCGCGCCAAGGGGCATCCGGATTCCGTGATTCGGGTCGGTGAACTCACCGTCAACCTGACTGATCAATCGGCCGCCATCGGGGGCCGGCCTCTCGCGCTGACCCGGAAGGAGTTCTCGGTCCTGCAGCTCATGTCGCTGCGAAAGGGCATGGTGATCTCCAAGGATTCCCTCCTCAACCACCTCTATGGCGGGAGAGACGAGCCGAACGGCAAGATCGTGCACGTCTTCGTTCATAAGCTGCGCAGGAAGCTTGAGGAGGCAAGCGGCGGGAAGAAGTTCATCACCTCCATCTGGGGTCAGGGCTATGTCCTGCGCGACCCGATGGAACGCGACGAAACGGAGACGGCGACAACGCCATCGGCTCTGGCGTCATGACCGCTTCCCTGCGACACACCACTCCTGTCAGGGGGCATGCCGTATCGGCGGCATGTTGAGATCAGTCAGCGGACACGCCGTTCGACGGCGGTCTCGAGGGCAGGACGCCCGGGGCATCCGGCCGGTGTTGGCTGACATATCGCGCCGGCTTCCCGGGCGGAACCGTAAACGAAGGAAGGCCGGCCGCAAGCGCGGTCGGCCTTCTTCCTCGCGCCGGATTGCGAGCGGTGTGTCAGCTTTCGAACAGTTCGTCGTAGGCTCGATCGATCCCCGGAATCAGCACCCTCAGAATGATCTGATGCTTCACGGCCCGCCGGCGCTTCGCGATGTAATCGAGGGACGATGCCAGTTCCGGCGTCAGCAGGATCGAAAGGCTCTTGCGGTCCTGTCCACCGGCCTTGACCGTCGGGAGCACCGGGAGCCTGTCGGCCTCATGCGCCTTCGCCAGGGCGAAGAGCTCTCGCTCCAGAATGTCGAGCGCCACGGTCGATTTGAAGCCGCCGCGCATGTCCTTGATCATGTCGAGCTTGTCCGAGGCTTCGCGCGGCAGCTTGATGACCATGCTGCGGTTGCGCGCCGATTCGTCGCCCTCGGGTCTGGGCGCGTCCCGCACCGCCGGAATGCTCTGGATTCTCCTCGCCGGTGAACCTAATGGCTCTGGACCCGACGATACCGGGTCCGACGGACGAAACGCCGGCTCGACGGAAGAGGGCAGATCCCGATCGGGAACGGGGGCAGCCGCGGGCGCCGTTGAATACCCCGAGCCACCGGGGTGGTCCACGTGGCCCCCTGCCCCGCCCTTCCCGTCTTTTGGCTTCCGGCCTTCCGCTTCCTGGCCGGCGCCCCCTTCAACCGCCGTCTGCGTCTCGCTCCCTTGCGTCGTCACCGCGGCGCCGCCCGTCTCCGTATCATCGGCCCTTCGCGCGACCACCGCGCCCTCGCCTTGGTTCGGGCCCGGGCCATTCTGTCCAGGGGTCCCTCTTGCCTCCGGTTGCGGGCTTTCCGGAAGGCCGCCGGCGGATTCGTGGAACGACGCGCCGGGCGCCCCGACGGTCTCTGTCGTCCTTGTTGTCTTGGGCGTCTCGTCTGTCTGCTCCGGCCGCTTACCTGCGACGTGTCCATCGGACCCGGAGGCACGACCGGCGTCCCGCTCGGACGAGCCGGCCGACGAAGCCGGTTCAACGGAGGGCTTTAATCCAGCAGGAGACCGGCCTTCCTGGACGAAGCTGAAATAGCGCGGATTGTTGAGGTCGACCTCCGGCGGCTCCTTGCGTTGCGAAGGTCTTTGGATGGACAGCTTGCGCTTCTGGATCATGCCCCATCACCCTCCGACCCGAAGATCGCCCGATAGACACGCGTGACCTCGGCCGTAGCCTGATCGGCGCCGTAGACCGAACGCGGCAGCTCGCTGACACCGGCGCCGATCCGCTCGGCCGTGACGAAGGCCTTTCGCTCCTTGATGTACTCCTCCATGACGCGAAATCCCTCGACCTCCGCCAGGGCCTCCGCCAGCTCTTCCCGGTCGCGAGCCATCGGATGCGTCCCGTGCCGGGAGGATAGAAACCAGCCTTCGATCGGCTCGCGGAAGGCGGTCCGGAAGGAGTTCGCGGCCATCTGCAGCTCGATCAGCTTCTGAACCGTCCACATCTGGAACTGGGTCGGCGCGATCGGGATGATCCAGCGGTCGGCGACCGGCAATGCAGAACGCAGCTCGGCGCTGTCGAAGCCGCCGCAGTCCACGATGATGTCGTCGTAACGCTTGCGCAGGTCCTGGAGATTCTGCCCGATCATGCCGTCGAGCTTGACCGTCTTCAGTTCGGGCTGTCCGTTGTTTTCCTGCCGCAGACCGACGAAATCGTAGAGATTTCCCTGGTCCGGGTCGGCGTCCACCACCAGAACGTCGTAGCCGGCCCTCGTCCGCTCCACGGCCAGGTTGGCCGCCAGCGTCGTCTTGCCCGTCCCGCCTTTGACGCCCGCCGTCAGGACAATCATCTCCGCGCCCCCTGCTTCCCGGCCGGCACGTTCCTGCCCTTTCGCGCCAAGTCTCGTACCGAGCCACGAGCCGGCGTGCCGTCCGGCTCCGGCGTCTCGACCTGTATCATCCTGTTTGATCCCCCTTCTCCAGCAAGAACTCGAACGAAAACGAGACGGCAATAAACTCGCCGTTTACTTCACTTTCCGGTCATGTGGATAGTTTCGGCCTTTTCCGCCGGTAACGCGGAAAAAGACCACCGTTACCCAGCTGCTCGAAGCCCGTCTGAGCCCCCATCGGCTGCACCTTTCCCCGTGGCCCAGCATTGCGCGAACCGGCCTCTGGTCAATCTCCTTGTCGCGGCACCGAGCGGCTTCCGTCGAACCGGATCGCCTCGAGTCTGTGCCGCCTGACGTGGCCCGGCCGCAAGCCGCTTCATGTCGCCCCCTGCTAGGTCGCTCTGAGCCCCCTCGCGCTGCGCAGTCCGACGCCGGGCCAATAGAGTCCGCTCCGTTTGCCGTCGATCAGCCGTGCCTGCGTTAACGCAGCGCCGCGCCATGTCATAGCACGTTGCCGTTCACGGCGCTACCCGGCTCGGCACGGTTCATGACGGGGCGGTTCCACCTTCATCGGCGATCTATCATTTTAACGCGCTCCGAGCAACGCTGCGTGCAGCAGATGTCTTTAGTATCGCTCGCTCCGATTCCGCGCGATCTTCCTCGGTTCACGTCTGTTCTGTCCGATTGGCCTTGGATGCAGTCACACCGCGTCTGCGCGGTTCACATCGGCTTCAGACGGACCCGATCAGCGCGGCATGCCTCGGAACGCGGCAATGCGGCACTAAACCGCTCCATATCGAGACAAGAAAGAAAAGACAGACCGTATGGACCGAGCGGCCGACGCTCGGTGGCACCGCTGATAGGGCAGGGGACTATGCCCCTTTCAATGACTTACAGAACGAGGCTCGCCGCCGCAGGATGCATCAAGCCCCTCCGCGGCACATGATCCGGCGCTGTTCAACACCGTCCGCTGCAAGACGGCCAAGACGTCCCTACGATTCACAGACAACCTAGACCACTCGAAGGCCACAGTCGTTCACCTTGTGCGGCGGACAGCGCACCCGCTGTTCCGCACCCCATCATCCTTCCGATCCAGCCGGTACGCAGAGAACAAGACGATTCAGACGGAGCAGACACATTAGACGTCCGCAGTTGATGGCTCACCGGCCGCGGCACGCTGGGCCCCGCTCACCAGACCCATCCATTCCTCTTCGCTCAGGACCGTCACACCGAGCTCGCGCGCCTTGGCCAGCTTGCTTCCTGCTTCCGCACCGGCAATAACGAAATCCGTCTTCTTGGAGACCGATCCGGCCACCTTGGCGCCCAGACGTTCCGCCATCGCCTTTGCCTCGTTCCGGCCCATCCGAGACAGCGTTCCCGTAAACACCACGGTTTTGCCCGCGACCGGCGAACCCTCCGTCCCGGACAGCACGAAGTCTTCGACATCCACCTCTGCCAGCAGCCGCCGCATCGCCGCGCCGTTGTGCTCCTCCGCAAAGAAGCCCACCAGGGCCTCAGCCGTCGTCGTCCCGATGCTCTCTATGCCCAGCAGCTCACCATAGGCCTGCGACGTCCGGTCTACCGCGGCCTCCATAGCGCCTATCCAGGCTTCCAGGCTCCCGTAGTGCCGCGCCAGCAGCTTCGCCGTCGCCTGGCCGATATGCCGGATCCCCATGGCAAAGATGAACCGGTGAAGCTCGATCCTTCGGCGCGACGAGATCGCTTGGAACAGACGCCCGACGGATGCCTCGCCCCAACCCTCGCGCTTTTCCACCGGGGTAGGGGAGGCGGCGTTTCGCGCTTCCAGAGTGAAGATATCGGCAGGCTCACGGATCAGCCCCTCCGCCCAGAAGGCGCGCACCAGCTTCTCTCCCAGATGCTCGATATCGAAGGCATCGCGGCTGACGAAATGCACCAGGCGCTCGACGCTCTGGGCGGGGCAGACAAGGCCCCCGCTGCAGCGGCGAACCGCCTCGCCTTCCTCGCGAACCGCCACGCTGCCGCAATCCGGGCAGACTTCGGGAAAGGAGTAGGGGAGGGCAGTCGTCGGACGATGCTCCGGCACGACGCCAACGATCTGGGGTATGACGTCTCCCGCTCTCTGAACGATCACCATGTCGCCAACCCGGATGTCCTTCCTGGCGATCTCGTCCTCGTTGTGCAGGGTCGCCCGCGCGACCACGACGCCGCCCACCGTGATTGGCTCAAGCTCGGCGACCGGGGTAAGCGCGCCCGTTCGGCCGACCTGGATGGTGATGGCCTTCAGGCGGGTGCGGGCCTGCTCGGCGGGAAACTTGTGCGCGACCGCCCAGCGCGGCGTCCGGCTCAGAAACCCAAGGCGATCCTGAAGATCCAGCCGGTTCACCTTGTAGACCACGCCGTCGATGTCGAAGTCGAGGTCGGGGCGCCGCTCCATGAGCGTCTTATAGTGCCCGAGCAACTCCTCGAGCGAGCCTACCAGCCAGCAGGGCTCGTTCAAACGAAAGCCCCAGCTCTTTAGCCTCCGCCGCGCCTCCATCTGCGTCCGACCCATAGCGTCCGATACCTCGCCCCAGGAATAGGCGAAGAAGCGGAGCGGGCGCTCTGCCGTAACCTTTGGATCGAGCTGGCGCAGCGATCCGGCCGCTGCGTTGCGCGGATTGGCAAAGACGGCCTCCCCGCGCGCGGCCCGCCGGCCGTTGAGCTCGAGGAAATCGGAGCGGCTCATATAGACCTCGCCGCGGACCTCAGTCACCGCGGGCGCTTCGCCGATCAGCCGCCTCGGGATGTCCCGGATGGTCATAACGTTCGCCGTCACGTCCTCGCCCTCGACGCCGTCGCCGCGGGTCGTGGCCCTGACCAGCCGGCCGTTCTCGTACCGCAGGGAGCAGCTCAGCCCGTCGATCTTCGGCTCGGCCACCACCTCGATCGGAACTCCGGCGGGCAGCCCCAGGAAACGTCGGATCCTGTTCAGAAATTCGGCCACGTCCTCGTCGTTGAAGGCATTGCCGAGCGACAACATCGGCACCGAATGGCGAACGGTACGGAATCCGGCGGCCGGCGCCGCGCCAACCCTCTTGGAGGGGCTGTCCTCGCGAACGAGATCGGGAAACCGCGCTTCTATGGCTTCGTTGCGCCGGCGGAGCGCGTCGTACTCCCCGTCCGAGATCTCCGGCGAATCCTCTTGATGGTATCGAATGTCGTGGTAAGCGATTTCTTTCGCGAGCGCCTCGAGCTCCCGCTCGGCGTCTTCCCGCGACAGTCGATCCACGGGAGTCGCGCGCAGCGACTGCTCCTCCTGGGCAAAGAGATCCGTCATCACGCAGCCGTCCAGCAATTCCCCTTCGAGCGCCGAGTCACCTCGGACGGGCGCTCATGGCTCTGGTTACAGGGCAAATATGGGTTCGTTCAATGCCCCGTCGTGCCGTCCCATGACCCGGTCGTTGCAGACAGGAGCAACAGCGTACGCGGGTCGTTCCCGGCAGCGATCACCGAGCCCCGGGCGGCGGCCGCGTCCGCGCCCCCGACAGGCCGGAGACCGCCACCAGGCCGAATGCTCTTTCTTGGCTGTCTTGCCTGCCTTGCTCGTCTTGGCTTTCTATCAGGATGCGGACAGGATTCGCCCACAGAAGGCCGGAGTCCCGTTCAAGGCGATTGGGATGTCGTGGAAGCCTGGGACCTCCTGCCCCGTGAGCCGGCACCGGACGTACGCGATAATCGGATCAGGCCGTCTTGCCAGCCGGCCCGGTGCTCGACAGGCCTTGCGTCTCGACCAAGACTTCGGGAATGGCACCCACCTTGGAGCCAGCTGCCGTCACCCCAGACTGACGCGCGCCGCGAAGATCGGCGCCTCGAAGGTCAGCCCCCTGCAAGCACGCGTCGGTCATTATTGCGTCCCGAAGATCCGTACCGATCAACAGAGCGCCGGACAGGTCGGCGCCAATCAAGATGGCCCCTTTCAACACGGCTGCCGAAAGGTTAAGCCCGCGCAGATTGGCGCCGCTCAGATCATGGCCGCTGAGATCGAGACGTTTTCCGGAGGCGCCACGGCTGTCGATCCACGCCGCGTGCTGGGCGACCCGAGACGCCAGCTCGGACGGGGAGATCTTCCGCTCGCCGCCGGCCGCCTCTTCGCCGTAGCCAAGAATGTCGGCCCCCGTCTTCTCGGTGAGGTCGGCATCCGTGAAATCCGCCCCGGACAGGTTCGCGCCACCGGCCGCCATCTCCCCGATCTTTGCCTCGACGAACCGGGCGTCGCGAAGATCGGAGCCACGGAACCCAACCTCGTCAAGATGCGCCTTCCCGAAGTCGGCTCCTTTGAGACGCGCCCCGGCAAAGTTCGTCTTGTCGATATGGGCGCCCCGAAACCGGCTTGGCTCCATTTCCCCTCGCAGATCGGCATCCTTGGCGGCGACCCGCGTGAGCTTCGCTCCGACGAAGCTCGAGCCGCGCAAGTCGGCCCGGTCGAGCTCCACGTCGACGAACTCGGCCCCGTCAAAGACGCAGGACCGAACGATGGCGCATCGCAACACCGTCCCCCGGAACTTTGCGCGATCGAAGCGGCAATTGACGAGATAGGCATAGCTCAGGTCGAACCCAGACAGATCAAGGCCCATGAGCTCGCAGGTATCGAGCATCAAGCGCCGACCATCTCGTCTCTTGGCGAGCCACCGACGGTGGTACTCCGCCAGCCTGGCCATCGCCGCCTGGGTCAACGCCACCTTTCTCAGCACATTGTCCTGGAGCGGCTTCGTTCCCTGCATGCTTCCACGGCTCCTTCCGTGACACGCGGCCCGCGGGCTCAACCCGCGTTGTTCGGCGCGATCGCGTTGTCCGGTCACGGGGAATCGGCAGGGGCTCACGATGGCCTCGCCTGCGCGCCGGGAGCTCAGGATCAAGAAGTTTCCATAAGACTCGCCGCTTCGGTTCCGCGACCAATTTCTATTGATGTGAGTCCATTTGGCCCATAATCAAAAAATCCGGCCCGGGGCAGTTGCGGACACTCCCTGTCCAGCGCTGTTGACGCGGCGGATTGGGGTCTCGCCGCCCGTCCCGCGTGGCAAGCCCGACCGCGCCCGGAAAGCATGCCGTTGGGGTTTGGTTAAGACGATTGCCGAACCCGGCGGACCGGACGAACCAGAATTCAGACCTTGTCTCGATCGCCCGACGCAACGTCGCGCAGATGGGAGGAGATCACGACCTGGGCATGCTTGATGGCCGCATCGGTCTCGGACAGCAGGGCGCCGAGATCGCTGTCCCAATCCTGCTCCCGGGACCTCTCGAGGTCCTCGGTGCGGCTCATAATGAGGCGATCTGCGGGCGCAGGACCCCGCTGACCGGGCGCCTCCGGCCCGCTTCGGCCCATCCGCGCGCCCTTCTCGACCAGGCCGCCTGGCGCCTCCGAAGGCGCTCTACGGAGCCCGTCCCTGGCCACGGCCGCCACGCCGATGAAATCGCGCGTGACAAAGCCGCGCCACGACTTGCGACCGGTCGCCTCGATCAGCACGCCGGCTTCCACGAGCTCGTCGAGCAGCATCGACGCGCCACGGACACTGCAGCGAAGAAGCTTTGCGGCATGCGCCGGTGTGGTGAGCGGGTGGGCCGCGGCGAGGTCGATCAGGCGCGGCAGCTTCGAGTTCCGGCGGCGCGGGCCGATGCGCCTGTGCCAATCGACCCAGGCGTGCCACAGCTCGATAAGGATGCGCTCGCCCTGCTGCGCGTCTCGGGCGATTGCCTTCATAAAGTTAACATTCCAGCGGCGCGGATCCCGGTCGTCCCGCATGGCGTCGGTGCCGGTCAGACAGGGCAGGGGGATCGATGTCAGCCCCGCCGCAGCCAGATGCCGGATGGCGGCCAGGCGGCCGGTCAGGCGATCGCCGCCGTCCTGAAGCCATTGCATGAGCTCCGTCGCCACGGCGACCAGGGCGGGCAGACCGCGGCCGGCCTCCTTCATTCGCCCGGACAGAAGATCCAGGTCTTGGAGGAACTCCGCGCTTCGCGCCCCGCCGATACCGCCGTCGACGCCTTCACGCATTCGTTCCACAGCGGCTTTCCGACGATCCGGATGCGTATGGACGGACAGGGCCTCGAACACTCCGAGCGCATAGGAAAGCCCGCCCCAGTCCCGCCGGCGACGCAAGGGTATGCCCGTCAGGACGCAGAGTAGCTCATCGAGATCGACCTTCCGGCCATCCGCCGCGGCGCACCGCACGGCCTCTCGAAGCCTCGTCCTGTAAAGCCAGGCATCCCGAAGAATCGTGCGTCCGCCGAGCCTCGCATCGAGCCGCCCGATTGCCGCGGAGGCCGTCTCGAGCGGCATCGCGAGCTCGGCCCAGTCGATCATCGTGCGCGCGAACATTCCCCCTACTTCCCCAGACCACGGTCCACGCATGGCAGCGGAAACGCGCTGCCTCTCAACGGCTTACGGTCGGTCAATTTGTCTGGAGCGCCACCGAAACCCCTGCTAGTCTCTAGCTTGAGAGACACTGAGGCGGCCGGTCCCGGAAGCTAAATACCAGTTTTCTTCACTTTCCGCATTGATTTTCTGGTCGCTGCCTGCGGCGCCGAGGGAACGGACGCATCGGACCTGGTCGGCCCTTGGCCGCCGGCCGCTCTCTACCGCTCGGGGGAGCGCTCCTGCGCGAATTTTTTCCACAACCCCCGCTGGGATCCTCCGCGCGGCCCCATATCCTCGGAAATCGGTAACGGGGAATTTCCGCGTGGTCGCATTCGTCCTGAACAACATTCTCGCCTTCCTCGCCGTGATCGGCGGGCTCATCCTCCTGCACGAGCTGGGGCATTACCTGCCGGCCCGCGCCTTTGGCATCGGCATTGAACGCTTCAGCCTCGGCTTCGGCCCGATTCTGTGCTCGGTCCGGGATCGGTCCGGAACGTCCTGGGCCCTGTCGCTCATTCCCCTCGGCGGATACGTGAAATTCAAGAACCTCGGCGCAAAGGAAGACCCGGTCTCGAGCGGCATCTTCTACGAGGAGGCCACGCGATGGCAGCGGGCGGTCATTATCGCGGGCGGGCCGCTCGCGAACGTCGTCGTCGGGTTCCTTCTATTTCTGGCGGTGAGCCTCACCGTCCCGACGGACATGACGCCCTCCGAAATCGGTTCCGTCGAGCCCGGCAGCGTTGCGGCCGAGGCCGGCTTTCGTCCCGGCGACTTCGTTCTTGCGGTCGACGATCGGCGGATCACACGCTTCGCAGATCTGTCGGCCTATGTTCGAATGCGCTTCGACCGGCCGATCGCCTTCACGATCCAACGCGACGGCGAAATCCTGGTCCTTCATGCCACTCCGAAGCGTGTCGATGCCGAGACCCGGGTGGGGCGCACCGTGGAGTATGGCCGGCTGGGTATCGGCAGCGTCGATCCCGTGTACCGGTCCCTCGGATTTGTCGAGGCCGTCGAGCTCGCCGCCACCGCGACCGCGCACGGCATGATGGATATGGGCGTCGGACTGTATCAGATCGTCATCGGCATCCGGTCTCTCGACAATCTGAGCGGGCCGATCGGCCTTGCGCAGATGACAGGGATCGTGGTTGAGCACGGCCTCGTGTCGCTTGTGCTCTTCGCGGCCGTCATCTCGCTCAATCTCGCGCTCGTCAACATGATCCCCTTGCCGTTGCTCGACGGCGGACAGCTCGTCATGCTCGGGGTCGAGGTCATCTCGAGGCGACGCATCCCGGAGGCCGTTCAAACGGTGTCGACCATCATCGGCCTTCTGATGATCATTTCGCTTTTCATTCTCACGACGGCAAACGACCTTTCCTTCATCGTCTGACGGCTGGCCGCATCGACTCACCGTTCTGGGTATCTCCGTTGCCGAGGCTTCTTTTGACTCGGCGAAGGGATACCTCCTCGAAGTCTTTGAAAAGCCCAGGCGAAACGGAACCTTTCTGCCCAATCGCTGTTGACCTGCGAATCCATCAGCATGTATGCCGATGACGCGGAGGAGACGTTCTTCTCCGCGAATAACCGGCTTACTCCGGATAACTTCAAATGGGTTTACATATGACTCAAGCAGAGATCGCCGCGGCCATCGCCAGCGACGCGGGCATTTCAAAGTCCGCGGGCGCGGCCGTCCTGAAGAGCCTGGTGGCTCTGATCAGCAACAATCTGAAGAAGGGCCAGGATGTCCGCATCGCCGGACTGGGTACATTCAAGGTCGCGAAAAGGCCGGCGCGCAAAGCCCGTAATCCGCGAACCGGTGAGATGATCAGGCTGAAGGCGTCCAAGCAGCCGAAGTTCACGCCCTCAGCGACGCTGCGGAACACGCTGAATCCGACTCGCGAGGCCGGGAAGGGAAGCGCCCAGGCGAAGGCCAAGGCGGCCGCCAAGTCCGCCGCGCCGAAACAGGCACAGGCGGCGGCGAGCGCGTCTCCCAAGAAGGCGCAGGTCAAGGCGAAGACCGCCGCGAAGGCCGCGCGCAAGACGACGGTAGGCCGATAGACCTACGGACGCTCAACCGAATCGGCGGGCCCAGGCTCGCCGGTTCGGTGCGGCCAAATCGCGGACCCGACGGCGGAGAAAAGCTGTCCCCCGATATCGGCTCACAAGGAAAAAGGGGGCAAATTGGGGTATCAGGAAGACCGGTGATGCCCCACGTCAGAAGCGCAGCTCCAAGCCCATTCCCACGGCATACCGCGTGGTCCCGCAATTCCGCTCTTCCCTGGATGCGGTCAGAACGACCGATGCCGATTCGAACAGATCGACGGACACGCCGGCGAGCAGCGACCTGACCTCGTCCTCGCGGCCCTCTTCGGTTTCGATCGTATCGGCCACGCCGCCGAAGAGGCGCACACCGGGCTCCAGGGCGTAGTCGGCCCTGAGCTTCCATCCGAGATCGACGTCCTCTCCGGAAACGCTGACCCCCGTCAGCGTCCCCGTCAGCCACATGCGACCGTTTTGCAGATATTGCCGGAGGCGAATCCGGCCGTCCTGCGCGTTCAGGTCTCGGTGGTGCGAGAAGCGATAGGACAACGCCAACACAGTCGGGTTGGATCCGTCCTGGATCCTCGCAGAGGCTTCGCCGGAGATGCTGAGTCTCGGAAGGAACTCTGCGCCTGGAGAGACGCCGACGGCGGATTTGGCGTCAAGCCACGGCAGGAGTCTCCGACCGAAGCCGGCTTCGACATAACGGTCCCGCTCGTCCGAGCGCATGCTGTCGCGATAACGAAGGCTCAAGCTCTCGCCCGTCGGAGTCCCGTAACCCAGGCGAATTTCCGTATCGTGGTATCCGCCTCGCTCCTGTCCTTTGGAATAACCCTGGGTTCGTTCGAGAGCGATGCGGATCTCTTTTTTGTCCGGATCGCCGTTTGGATCTCCGACATAACGATCCGGAATGTCGTCCATCCAAACCGGGACATTTTCCCGCATGGGGGAACCGGCGAGAGCCCAGTCAAGTCCGGCGCGCGCCTCGTCATTGTCCGGATCGATCGACAGGGCTCTTTCGAAGGCAACCCTTGCGGCTTCTCGATCGCCGTCGCTCCGCGCCAGCTGACCGGCCAGGGCCAAGGCCTCCGAATTGTCGGGATCCTCTTTAAGGACCGACAGCAGAATCTCCGCCGCGACATCTGACTTTCCGGCCGAGTGCAAGCGCCTGGCTTCCGCCACCCTGTCATCCGTCCGCCCGGATTCAGCCTCTGGCCCCAAGTCCCCGAATTCTCCGGATATTGCCGGCAAAGCGGGCATGGCGCAAAGACCGGCCGCCACCAAGGCGGCCGCGCTCAGCGAGCGGATTCCACTCAGCCCGATCCGCAACGGACTTTTCCCCATGCGACAGATCACTGGAACTGGTTGCGCTGACGGAGTTTTCGTGCCGGCAAACGGATCAGTCCTTGGGCCGTCGCCCCAATCCGATGCGACGTGCCATTTGACTCCGCTTCGCCGAGTAGTTCGGAGCGGACATCGGGTAATTCGCCGGCAGCCCCCACTTCCGTCGATATTCTTCCGGCGTCATCCGATAGTGGGTGCGGAGGTAGCGCTTCAGCATCTTCAACTTTTTTCCGTCCTCGAGGCAGATGATGAAGTCATCCGTCACCGACTGATCGATCGGAACGGCCGGCTTCGGCCCAGTGGCCACATCGTTTTGCGCGCCGCCATGGAGCTTCTGAAGCGACTCATGAACCCGCTGCAGCATGTTGATCAGCTCATCCGCCGAAACGCTGTTGCGCGATGCGTACGCCGAGACGATCTGCGCCGCCATTTCTCTCAGGTCGGTCTTGTCGCCGGACCCTCCGGCAGCAGCTCCGGCGGTCCGATTAACCGATCCGCCGTTTGAATCCTCGCTCATCCGATCTTTCCACGCGCTTTGGTTCAAAAATAAGATTGGAAATTAATATAAAGCGTTGTTGGCAGAAACAAAGTAATTATGCCGAAGTGCGTTGCGCGTATTACCTCAGTTCATTGCATCGACCCATATAATTCTATCTTTGCTTTTGTTTATAGAGAGCCATGAAAAACCTGGGGTTGGCGTTCGCCGCCGTTTTTCTCTTCATGGCGTCCTTTTCGGCGCCCGCAAAGACCGCGGAACCGGCCAAGACGGTATGCGTCGAGCACGCGCTCAGGGCCGAGGTCTATTACGGGATACCGCGAGGGCTTCTTCTTTCGATCGCGCTGGTTGAGTCCGGCTACGAGGGCGGGCCATGGCCGTGGACCCTGAACATCGACGGCAAGGGCTATCATCTCGACAGCCGCGAGGACGCGCTCGCGCGCATGGTTGACGAGTCCGGCGATCTGCGACGAAACATGGCCGTCGGCTGCATGCAGATCTACACGAACTATCACGCCGACCGCTTCTCTTCGCCGGAGCGAATACTCGGTCCGCGATACAATGTCTGGTACGGCGGCTGGTTCCTCTCCGACCTGTACAAGCGTTACGGCAGCTGGCTCGAGGCCGTCGGCCGGTATCACGCCAACAACCCGGATGACCAGAGGGCGTACACGTGCCGGGTTCTTCGCCACCGGATACGGCTCGGATATCAGACGCTCAACCCTGCGGCCGAACGGCTGTGCAGCGGGCGGTACCGTGCCGAGCTCACCGGAGCGTCAACGGCCGCTACATCACGGCAGTAATCGTGGGGGAGGTCAGGCCGCCTTCTTGAGGACGACGGCCGGCTCGGCGGCAAGGGGCCTGAACACCAGCCTCGTTTCCGGCGTCGCTCCGTAAACCTTCGACACCGTCTTGGTCGTGATCTGGGCGTCATCGTAGAAGACGATGCCGTTCAACCCATCGAGGATGGTCTTGGCAACGTTGTCGAGGTCGGGCCTGATGGTGGGAAGGATCGCGCCCGCGAGCGCCTTTTCCCGCCGCTCCGCGGACCAGGACCTCGGAACGGGAAACACGAATGTCATCACACAGGCGACGGGGCCGGAGAAGGGGCCATAGCCCCGCATCGCGCTCTGGCCGACGGTCGAGATCGTCTTCGAGTATCGGGTCGTCCGGCCCGGCGTGAACGTCCGCACGTCGCCGTTCGCGTCCCGAACCGTCCTGGGGCGCTCCTTTGGAACGGCCTTTCCGGGAATGACGAGCGCGATCTCACCGGCCGGCTCCGGCAATCTCGATCGCTGCCGCGGCGCCTTTTTCTTCGAGTTCGTTTTGGTGGCAGATTTGCGTCCGCGGGAGCCGGCCGGCAAGATACCGAGACGCTTGGCCTGAGCTGATGTGATCCGCATCGACCGGTTTACTTTGGAGTTCTTACACTGACAACGTGCACCCCAAGTAATGTTGGTCGATCTACAAAAGAGGCAAATTACTTCAGTAAGACACGTTCTTTACCATGGGTAAAATATTGTACGCTTTGCTCAATGTGGGTAGAGCCGCATTAGGCCTCAACGCCTCAGAGCCCTCCGGAGACGCGCAGGATCGATCCCGTCACATAGGACGCCTCTTCCGATAGCAGCCAGAGGACGGCGTTTGCGATTTCGTCAGGTTCACCGATGCGCCCCATCGGCACGCGGGAGACAACGCGAGCCGGACGGTTCGGTTCGCCTGCACTGGCATGAATATCCGTGAACGCGGTGCCGGGCGAGACGGCGTTCACTCTTATGCCGCTTGGCGCCAGTTCCTTGGCCAGGCCAATAGTGAAGGATTCGACCGCTCCCTTGCTCGCCGCATAGTGAATATACTCGTTCGGCGCGCCAAGCGTGGCAGCGATCGAGGATATGTTCACGATGGCGCCCTTGGGGACGCTCGCGATTCCCCTTCGCTCCCATCGTCGGATGGCTTCCTGGGCACATAGCATCGTTCCGACCACGTTGACGTCGAGAACACGACGCAGAACGGCATAATCCAGATCTCGGAAACTGCCGATCGGCCCTGTCACGCCGGCGTTGTTCACAAGAGCCGAGACGGGGCCGAGCGCGCTTTCGGCCTTGTCAAACAGACCGTATGCCGCCTCCGGCTAAGCGACATCACACTGCACTGACAGAGCTCGGAGCCCGGACTGCTCGAGTTCCTCGAGCAGCCGGCCGGCCGCTGCCGAATCCAGCGCAAGCTGAAGCACACCGCATATCCCTGGCGCGCGGCCTGCCGGACGATTGCCGCCCCAATGCCGCGACTTCCTCCGGTAACGACAAGGGCACCTCGATCGGTCATGTTCGCCCCCTCCGAAAGTTCATGGATAGCGGCAGGGTGGCCCCTAGAGTAAGTCCGGCTCAAGTTCGCTTGATGTCACGCCGGCCCGCGTGACAACGCACAAGAGTTGAAGCGTTGCAGCCGACACCGATCGATTCATCGTCGCTGCCACTCGAATCAGGCATCGACGATCGCTTCAAAGCCAGCGCTCACGTGTGACTACAACCGAACCGCGGTGCCTCGCTCCAGCGGGGTATCGAGGCAACGCTCTACGGCCGACTCGTAGAGACGTTCGCGGGGCATTCTCGCCGGTGATTGAATTCTCATAGCGATTGCCTTCTTCCTCCATTCGAATTGAGGCAGAAGTCTTGATTAGACGGACATCATTAGGAAAGCCAAACTTGGTAATGCGTTGCATTACACAAACTAATGGACTGCCATAACTCGCGATCTGGACACTGGCCTCCTGGGAACCTTCGTGACCGCCACGGACTTGGCCAGCGGACGGCCGCGGCGAACGCCCGCCACCCTACGCAAGGTGCTGTCAGCCAGCAGATCATGGGCCTGAAGAAGGCACTTGATTGAAGATTGTTCTTGCGGAATCGGAGCGGCCTCAAGCTGACCGACGCCAGCACGTTGCAGAAGCAGAACGTCGTCCTGGAGTCGGAGTTAAGGATCGCAGGGAAGGTCGCAAAGTGTAGGGCAGGGGGCTCTACCCTGATCCGTCGGCAGCGTCATGCTCGGCATTGGCACAACCACCAGGATTGGTCAAGACTCCGAACAAGGCGCCAAATGCAAGAAACCTCGCCCCCCATGCGGGGGACGCTATCGCGATGCGGCAGGAAGAAAACTCGCGATGTGCCGAGGTCCGTGCGCTTCGCGCTCAGACCGATTGCCTGAGGCATGCGGCGTCTGAGCCGACGTACCATTCGGGGCGCCACGTTTCGACTTCGCCTCCAGGCGCAGACGCATGCACTTCAATCCGGCCAACTCCCGCTTTCTCCGATCCAGCTCGTCGCGAATCGTATCGAACCACTCCACGACCTCGGGCATGCGATTCCAACGGAATTCCGTATAGATCTTCTTGAACGCAACCCCGAACAGATCCTTCGGCATCTCGGCAATGAACTGCGCGTCGAGCGCCACGAGATGATCCGGCGGGAGACGCAAGCCCTTTCGCTCGGCGATCAGGTATATGGCCTTGAGAACGTCGTCGAGCTCGGCCGGCTCCAGGCTCGATTCGATCTCCCGGATCGCTTCGTCGAAACCGGCCATGAGCTGGGCGGTCGGCTCGGGCAGGTAATCCTCAGGAGCGGAGCGATAGGACTCGCTCACGTGCCTTGCGGATGATATCGCTATTCTCCTCGCTTCGTCCGTCAGGATCTGTGTAGCGGCTTCGCGCTGGCGCGGCAGCGCGACGACGTTGCGGCCATTCTGGCGGACCTCCGAATTGTCTGCGGCTTCCTCCGCCGCCCGCTTCCGGCGGACGGCCTTGCGATCGGTCGGTGCGGCGCGTGTCATCCTTGCCTTCTCCTTCTTCGAAATACCTGACGATCGCCAGACGCCAGGCGCTTCCATGGTTGGCGTAGGTCCAACCCTGAGCCTGGGACATCAGAATGAACCTCGTGGTCAAAGCCTCGAGATCGGCGCTTGGATAGCGTTCGA
>Ga0310834_100944_pt1 | contig 22304 bp, 21 predicted proteins | sample SM_ome_2_FD_201314 | JGI IMG/M metagenome (GOLD analysis project Ga0310834, IMG submission 201314) | Sorghum-adapted microbial communities enriched on stacked mutant (SM) sorghum from Joint BioEnergy Institute, Emeryville, California... ... | reverse complement strand
CGGGAGCATCGGCGGCGCGATGGCGGCGGGCCTGGGCCTCGGGATCCTCCAGGTCGTCGGCAACGTCTACATCCCGAGCGTCGCGACGCTGGTCCCGTTCGCGCTGCTCATCGTCGTCCTCGTGTGGCGGCCCACCGGGCTCGCCGGAAAGCGCGTCTGATGCCTGCTGTCATCGAAGAGCAGAACCCCTCGAAGACCGAGGCCAAGGACGCCTCCGTCCTCGACCGGCCCGCCGACCTCGGCCTCAGCCGGCGCCGCCTGCTGCGCGGGCTGATCGTCGCCGTGGTCGTGCTCGTCGTCGGCCTGCAGGTGCCGACGTTCGTCGACGACCCGTACTACATGGGCGTCATCGCCGACGGCACCGTGCTCGGGATCCTCGCGATCTCGATCGGCTTCCTCATCCGCCTGTCCGGGCTCATCAGCCTCGGGCACACCGCGTTCTACGGCGGCGCCGCGTACGCGCTGGCGATCGCGATGAACCAGTGGGACTGGGGTCCGATGCAGGCGGCGGTCTTCGGCATCCTCGGCGGCACGCTCCTCGCCGTGGTCATCGGGTCGATGGCGATCCGGATCACCGGCTTCGGCTTCCTCATGCTGACGCTCGCGTTCGGCCAGGCGCTGTACGCGGCGAGCGTGCTGACGAGCCTGCGCGACGTGACCGGGGCGTTCGACGGCCTCGGGATCGACTGGCCGTCGGACGCGACGTTCTTCGGCCTCGAGCAGTCCGACGTGGGAGCGTCGGACACGTTCTGGCCGCTGGCCTGGGTCGCGATCGTGGTCGTGGCCGTCGTGCTGTGGATCGCCGGCCGCTCGCGCTTCGGGGTCCTGCTCGAGGCGATCCGTGAGAACGAGGAGCGCGCGCGCTTCTCGGGCTACAACACGTACCTGCCCCGCCTCGCGGCGTTCACGCTCTCGGGCGCGTGCGCCTCGGTCGCGGGCGTCCTGTTCGCGCTCAAGGCGAGCTACGTGTCGCCGAACACGCTCGGCTTCCTCACCGCCGGCGACTCGCTCATCGCGACGCTGGTCGGTGGCTTCACCACCCTGGCCGGGCCGGCGATCGGCGCGCTGCTCTACATCTACGCGCAGGGCGAGTTCGCCGAGAGCGGGAACCTGCAGCTCTACACCGGCCTTGCGCTGGTGATCGCCGTGGTGTTCCTCCCCGGTGGCATCAGCGGCTTCGTGGTCGACCTGTTCCAGCGGGTGCGAGGGCGCCTCACGGGCAAGGGAGGGAAGGCATGACCGCGGTGCTCGAAGCCCACGGCGTGACGCTGCGCTACGGCGCGGTCGTCGCCGTCGACGACGTGAGCCTCTCGGTCGAGCCGGGCATGCTCCACGGCGTGATCGGACCGAACGGCGCAGGCAAGTCGTCGTTCATGGACGCCCTGTCGGGCCGGCGCAAGCTGACGGCCGGCAAGGTCGTCCTCGACGGCGAGGACATCACGAAGCGCTCGGTCGCGTGGCGGCGGCGCAACGGGATGGCCAGGTCGTTCCAGAAGACGAGCGTCTTCAGCGCGATGAAGGTCCGCACCCAGCTCGAGATGGTCGCCCGCCGGACCGGCGAGGAGGACCTCGACAGCATCATCGACGCGCTGGGCCTGCGGGACTTCCTGGACAAGCGCTGCGACGAGATCTCCTACGGCGACCAGCGCTCGGTCGACATCGCGATGGCGCTGGTCGGCCGGCCGCACGTCGTCCTCCTCGACGAGCCCGGCGCGGGCCTGGCGCAGGAGGAGGCGGCGCGCATGCTCGACCACATCCGGACGCTGTGCAACGAGCGCAACGTCGCCGCGGTGCTCGTCGAGCACGACGTCGACGGGGTCTTCCGCGTCTGCGACAAGGTGACGGTCCTCTCGCTGGGACGCGTGCTGGCATCGGCGGAGCCGGAGAACGTCCGCTCCGATCAGAAGGTGATCGAGGCCTACCTGGGGAGCCAAGCGTGACCGCGCTGCTGGAGATCAAGGACATCCGCGCGTCGTACGACGGCGCGCTCATCCTCGACGGCGTGAGCCTGTCGGTGAACGCCGGCGAGACCGTCGGCCTCATCGGGCGCAACGGCGCGGGGAAGACCACGACGCTCCTGTCGATCTACGGCGTCCCGACGGTCACCGGGGAGATCCTCGTGGAGGGCAAGCCGCTGGGCAAGCGCCGCTACGAGCCCGCCGCCCGGGGCGTCAGCCTCGTGCCGCAGGGCAAGCGGATCTACCCGAACCTCACGGTCGAGGAGAACATCGAGCTCGGCGCCGCCTCCGGCCGCAAGGGCGACTGGACGGTCGACCGGCTCATGGAGCTCTTCCCGAACCTCGCGCGTGCGGCCGGGCGGCCCGGCGACCAGCTCAGCGGCGGCGAGCAGCAGATGCTGGCGATCGCGCGGGCGCTCAGGTCCGATCCGAAGGTGCTCCTCCTCGACGAGCCGACCGAGGGCCTGGCCCCGGTGATCATCGACGAGCTCATGTCGGCGTTCCGGGTCATCCAGGAGCACGGCACCGCGCTCGTCCTCGTCGAGCAGCACATCCGGATGGTGCAGGCGCTGGCGTCGCGGTTCGTCGCGCTGGGCAAGGGGCGCGTCGTCTCCCAGGGCCCGGTCAGCGAGCTCGAGTCCCGGGCCGTCCAGGAGCTCATCGCGCTGTGATCGGGGTGTCATGACCGACCGCGACCCTCGCGCCGACCTCGTGTTCGAGGACGACGGGCGGATCGGCGTCGTCTCGCTCGACGGCGGCCCGTCCAACGTGCTCACCGCGTCGCTGCTGCGCTCGTTCAAGTCCGCGCTCGACCAGTTCGAGGCGCGCGAGGCGCGGGTGCTCGTGGTCACCTCCGCGGTACCGGGCGTCTTCGCCTCGGGCGGCGACATCGAGCACGTCAGCCGGACCGACGGCGAGGGCTTCGTCGCCTACATGCACGAGATCCGCGAGGCGCTGGACCGCCTGGCGACGCAGAGCGCGCCGTCGATCGCGGCGATCGACGGGCCGGCGATCGGCCCGGGGCTGGAGCTCGCGCTCGCCTGCACCCTGCGCGTCGCCTCCGGGGAGGCGCGGATGGGCCTCCCGCAGGTCAAGCTCGGGGTCATCCCGGTCGCCGGGGGCACGCAGCGCCTGCCGCGGCTGATCGGCCACGGCAAGGCGATGGACCTTCTCGTGACCGGGCGCATCGTCGAGGCCGAGGAGGCGCACGCGATGGGCCTGGTCGACCGCCTGGTGCCGACGACGACGGCGCTGGACTCGGCGCTCGAGCTGGCGCGGAGCATCGCGGCGGCGTCCGGCCCCGCGGTCAGCGCGGTCCGGCGGGCGGCCGACGCCGCGGCCGGATCGTCGTTCCCCCAGGGCATGGCGGTCGAGGCCCGCGAGGCGCTCGCGCTGTTCGAGCACGGCGAGGCCCACGAGGGCTTCGCGGCGTACCTCGACAAACGACCTCCCCGCTTCGCGTGACGGTCGCCGCCGAGTCCCTGATCGGCACGGTCATCGACGAGTACGCCTTCCCGCTGGAGGAAGGCAAGATCCGGGAGTTCGCGCGGGCGATCCACGACCCGGCCGAGCGCTACACCGACGCCGAGGCGGCGGCCCGCGAGGGCTTCGCCGCCATCCCCGCCCCGCTGACGTTCACGGTCATCGCCGGCCACTACCGCGACGCGCGCGCCGCCGTCGAGAAGCTCGGGCTCGACATCCGCCGCATCGTCGTCGGGGAGGTCGGCTGGGAGTACGAGCGGCCGCTCGTCGCCGGCGACCGCCTCCACGGGCGCCGCGTCGTGGTCGACGTGCGCACGCGCGAGGGCGGCCGCGGCGGCACGATGACGATCGTCACGCTCGAGACGGAGTTCCGCGACCAGCACGACGACGTCGTCCTGCGGTGGCGCGAGACGCTCATCGAGCGGGGGAGGACGGGCTCGTGAGCGAGCCGCTCCCGCCCGCCCCCGAGCTGCGCGTCGGACCGATCACCCGCACCGACATCGTCCGCTTCGCGGGCGCCGGCGGCGACTTCAACCCGCTGCACCACGACGAGGAGCACGCGCGCGCGGCGGGCTACGACACGGTCTTCGCGATGGGCCAGATGCAGGCGGGCATGCTGTCCCGGCTGGCGACGGACTGGCTCGGCCTGCAGAACATCCGCTCCTACCGGGTCCGGTTCAGCGCGATCGTCTGGCCCGGGGACGAACTCACCCTGCGCGGCGCCGAGGAGGCGCGCCACGTCGACGAGGCGACCGGGCGGGAGATCGTCGAATGCGTCCTCGAGGCCGTGCGCCAGACCGGCGAGGTCGCCGTCAAGGCGTGGGTCACCGCGGACGTCGCGGGCATCACCACGAGCTAGCGCCGGGCGATGCATTCCCCAGCGGAATCGATGCTGTGCGATCCGACTGGCGGGGAGGGCTCGCGTTGAGGATCGTCCGCACGGAGAGATGACGGAGGGTCGATGAAGACGCGCGAGCTTGACGATCTTGAGCGCACGCAGACGGCGACGGTCCCGCAGGCCGCAGAGCCCGCGTGCTACACCGCGAGCGGCGTCGGCGTGACCCTCATGGCGGCCCACGGGCCGCTCGAGATCCTGCGCGACGTCTCGTTCGAGTGCCGCCGCGGCGAGATCATCGGGATCGTCGGCCGGTCCGGCACCGGCAAGACCACGCTCCTGCGCGTCCTCGGCGGGCTCCTCGCTCCGACGGTCGGCACGGTCGAGCTCGAAGGCGTGCCGATCGACGGGCCGCCCGACACGGTGGTGACGGTGTTCCAGGACTACGGCAACGCGCTGCTGCCCTGGCGGACGGTCGCCAAGAACGTCGCCCTCCCGCTCGAGCGGATGTCGCGGGCCGAGCGCGACGAGCGCGTCGCCGAGGCGCTCGGGCTCGTCGGCCTGGACGGGCGCGGCGGGGACTACCCGTGGCGCCTGTCGGGCGGCATGCAGCAGCGCGTCCAGATCGCCCGCGCGCTCGCCCTGCGCCCGAGCGTGCTGCTCATGGACGAGCCCTTCGGCGCGCTCGACGCGATGACGAAGGCGACGATGCAGGACGAGCTGCTGCGCGTGCAGGAGCAGACCGGCGCGACGATCCTCTTCATCACGCACGACATCGACGAGGCCGTGTACCTCAGCGACCGCGTCTTCGTCATCTCCGGGTCGCCCGGCAAGGACGGGACGCCCGGGACGCTCCCGCTGCAGGTACGCACCGAGCTGCCGCGGCCGCGCGAGCAGCTGAGCACGCGCGAGTCGCCGCAGTTCCTCCAGGTCCGCCACCGTCTCGTCGAGGCGCTCGCCGAGCACCCAGCGGGAGCCGGCGGTGACCGCTAGACGGCTGCTCGGGAAGGTCAACCCGGCGGGGTGGCTGGTCGTCGCCGCGCTGATCGGCCTCTGGCAGCTGGCCGTCGACACCGGCGTCCTCGACTACGAGTACCTGCCGTCCGCCACCGAGGTCGCGGGCGCGTTCGGCGACCTGCTGAGCTCGGGCGTGCTGGCCGACGACGTCCGGCACACCCTGCTCGTCACTCTCGGCAGCTCGGCGATCGCCTGCGTCGTCGGCGTCGTCCTCGGGTTCGCGGTGGCGCTGCTCCCGATCTTCGACCGCCTGTTCACCGCCTCGTTCGACCTGCTGCGGACGATCCCGGTGATCGCGCTGATGCCCGTCGCGATGCTCATCTGGGGACCGGCGGCGCACACCGAGGTCATCGTCGCCACGTACGGCGCGACCTGGCCGATCCTCGTCAACACCGCCGGCGGCGTGCGGACCGTCCACCCCCGCCTGCACGAGGTCGCGCGGATGTTCCGCTTCTCCCGCCGCCGGACGCTGCGCTGGATCGTGCTCCCGGCCGCGCTGCCCGACATCGTCGTCGGCGCCCGCCTCGCCGTGGTGACCGCGCTCGTGATCACGATCATCGCGGAGATGCTCGTGAACGCCGCGGGCCTGGGCTGGGGGCTCGTGATGGCACAGCAGGCGCTGCAGCCCGCACAGATGTGGGCCTACGCGATCGCGGCGGGGATCCTCGGCTACCTGCTGAACCTCGTGCTCATCCAGGCGGCGCGCCGCAGCCTGCCGGGCTCGGCCGCGTTCGCGGAGGCGGCGTAGGCCATGGCGACCGTGAAGCGGATCGCGAACCTCGCCGGCAGCGGACCGGGCGCTAGCCGGCTCACCCGGCTCTCGGTGATCGGCCTGCTGCCGATCGTCCTCATGCTCGTCGTCTGGCAGCTGGCCGGCAGCGACGACTCGGTGTCGTTCCCGCCGCCCAGCGCGTGGGTGGAGGCGATCGGCGACATGCGCGAGGAGGGGATCCTGCTCTCCTCGATCGGGACGACGCTCAAGACGTACGTCATCGGCCTGCTGCTGTGCCTCGTCCTCGGGGTGCTGCTCGGCATGCTCATCGGTGGGTCCCGCGCGCTGGAGCGCGCGCTCCAGCCCCTGATGGACTTCTTCCGGACGCTGCCGCCTCCCGCCATCGTGCCGGTCGCGGCGCTGCTGCTCGGCGTGACCCTGAAGATGCAGGTGGCGATCATCGTCATCACCTGCATCTGGCCGATCCTCCTCAATACGGCGACGGCGATGCGGACGATCCCCCAGGTGCGCCTGGACATGTCCCGGGTGCTCGGCCTGCGCCGGTGGGAACGCCTGTTCAAGGTCGTCATCCCGTCGCTCGTGCCGGGCATCATGCTCGGGCTGCGGATCTCCGTGTCGATCGCGCTGCTGGTCGCGCTACTCGTCGACATCCTCGGCGCCGGAGACGGGGTCGGGCGACTGATCGTGCTCCGCCAGCAGACCTTCGACTCCGCTGCCGTGTGGGCGCTCCTGCTCATCATCGGCGTGCTCGGCTACGCGCTCAACGCCGGTCTCGCATCGTTCGAGCGCCGCTTGTTCCGGAACTGGTCGCCGGCCGCGCAGAAGTGACGCCGCCGGCCCATTCCGGCTGAGAATCCGTCCGGGCTGAACGCGACTGGTCCACACGCTGAGCGTGCGTGATCGTCAGGGCCGATCACCGACGTCGAAGGACAGACCGATGACCGCAGAGCAGCCGCAGATGCACCTCAACGCCTTCCTCATCGGGCTCGGCCACCACCAGGCCGCCTGGCGGCTGCCCGAGTCCGACCCGGAGGCCCTCGTCGACCTCGACCACTGGATCCGCCAGGCGCGCATCGCCGAGGCGGGCAAGCTCGACTCGATCTTCCTCGCGGACGGCCTGTGGATGGGATGGGCCGCCCGTCATCAGCCCGGCCCGGCGCTCGACCCCCTCGACGTGCTGTTCTCGCTCGTCCCGGTGACCGAGCGGATCGGGCTGATCGCGACGCTCTCGACGACGTACTCCGAGCCGTACCACGTCGCCCGCCGCCTAGCATCGCTCGACCACCTCAGCCGGGGGCGCGCGGCCTGGAACTGCGTGACCTCACACAGCGACGCCGAGGCCGCCAACTTCGGGATGGAGCGCCACGTCGGCCAGCTCGACCGCTACGGGCGCGCGGAGGAGTTCTCGGCGGTCCTCGATGCGCTGTGGGACAGCTGGGAGGACGGCGCGCTCGTCGGCGACAAGGTCAGCGGCGTGTACGCCGACACCGATCGGATCCACGAGATCCGGCACGCGGGGGAGACGTTCCGCGTGCGCGGACCCCTCTCGACGCCCCGCTCCCCGCAGGGGCGCCCGGTCATGTATCAGGCCGGCTCCTCGGACACCGGCATGAACTTCGCCGCCCGCTTCGCCGAGGCGGTGTTCACCGCCCAGCCGACGCTCGAGGGCGGCCGCCGCTTCTACGCCGACATGAAGGAGCGGATCGCGGCGCGCGGCCGCGACGCCGCCGCGGTGAAGATCCTCCCGGGGCTGTCGCCGATCATCGGCTCGACCGAGGCCGAGGCGAAGGCGCTCGAGCAGCAGCTCAACGAGCTCACGCCGACCGGGGCGATCCTCACGTTCCTCTCCCAGATCCTGCAGATCCCGCTCACCGAGGAGCAGCTCGACGGTCCGCTGCCGGAGCTGAGCGACGACATCCGGTGGGAGAGCCGCGCGAAGCTCATCGTCGACATGGCGCACAGCGAGAACCTGACCGTCCGGGAGGTCGGCCAGCGGACCGCGTTCGCCCGCGGGCACCTCGTCGTCGTCGGGACCCCCGAGCAGGTCGCCGACGAGATGGAGAACTGGTTCCGCCAGGGCGCCGCCGACGGGTTCAACGTCATGCCCCCGGTCCTCCCGAGCGGCCTGGAGACCTTCGTCGAGCAGGTGGTCCCGATCCTCCAGGCGCGGGGTCTGTTCCGCACCGAGTACGAGGGCGCGACGCTGCGCGACCACCTCGGCCTTCCGCGGCCGGCGGTCCGGACGTCCGAGGCGGCGGGTGCGGCGGCCGGCTAGCTCGCGCGCGGCGCGTCGAGCTCGAGGCCGTTCCACCACAGGTCGGTGAGGGCGTCGAGCACCATGTCCTCGTCGGCCTCGCTGAAGCGGCCGTTCACGCGCCAGTAGATGAAGCTGCGCACGAGCAGGTTGAAGAGCATCCACACACGGAGCCCGACGGCCAGGCCGTTGTCGGACGGCGAGCGCGCCGCGAGCGAGGGCAGGTACGTCGTGTAGTCGACGCGGATGCCCTCGGCGGCGCGCTGCAGCTCGACGCTCCAGACCTGCTCGATGAGGACCATCAGCGTCTGGTGCTCGTCGCACCACGCGAACATCTCGCCGATCCACTGCCGCATCGCCTTGCGGTCGCCGGCCTCCAGGACCGGGTCGAGCCGGGCGACGACCTCCACGAAGTCGGGATGGATCCGCTCGGCGAACAGCGCCTCGACGAGATCGAGCTTGTTCTTGAAGTGCAGGTAGAACGTCGCCCGGCTCGCCCCCGCGGCGGCCGCGATCTCGTCGATCGTCGCGCCGACGTAGCCGCGCCGCGCGAAGACGTCGACCGCCCCGTCGATGAGGCGCTGCCGCGTGAACTCCTTCTGCTGGTCGCGGATCGTCCCGCGGGAGGCCGCCGGAGCTGAGGCTGGTCGCGTCACGGCGCGCCACCATACCCCGCGACGTGCGAATCCACAATCGGATTACTCAATAGATGCATGAGTGCTTGACAAGACAGGGCGTCTAGTCAACAGTACCGGCGTGTGGGGAGAGAACCGAATCACGCGCAGGACGCGCGTCCGATGACGGCTCGGCTTGCGCCGATCGAGGACGCGATCGCGGCGATCGCGCGCGGCGAGATGATCGTGCTCGTCGACAGCCCGGACCGGGAGAACGAGGGCGACCTCGTCATGGCGGCGGACAAGGTCACCGCCGAGGCGGTGAACTTCATGGCGACGCACGGGCGCGGCCTCATCTGCTGCCCGGTCGAGCCCGAGCGCCTCGAGGAGCTGCACATCCCGCCGATGGTCGCGAGCAACGGCGACCCGCACGGGACCGCGTTCCACGTCAGCGTCGATCACCGTCGCCTGACGACGACCGGAATCTCGGCGACCGACCGCGCCAACACGATCCGGGCGCTCGCCGACCCGTCGAGCACCGCCGAGGACTTCACCCGGCCCGGGCACGTCTTCCCGCTCGCCTCCCGGCCCGGCGGCGTGCTGCGGCGCGCAGGGCACACCGAGGCGTCGGTCGACCTCGCCCGCCTCGCCGGCCTCTCCCCGGCCGCCGTGATCTGCGAGATCGCACGCGAGGACGGCGAGATGGCGCGTCTCCCCGCGCTCCTGGCGTTCGCCCGCGAGCACGGCCTGCTCGTCGCGGCGATCAGCGACCTCATCGCCTACCGCCGGCAGAACGAGCAGCTCGTCGAGCGCGTGAGCGAGGCGATGCTCCCCCTCGACCAAGGGGACTTCCGCATCGTCGGCTACCGCGACCTGCTGGACGGACGCGAGCACATGGCCGCGATCCACGGGACGCCCGACGACGCCGCCGGGGTACTCGTCCGCATGCACTCGGAGTGCCTCACCGGTGACGTCTTCGGCTCACGCCGGTGCGACTGCGGTCGCCAGCTGGCGCTCGCGCTCGACATGATCGCGGCAGCCGGCGCGGGCGTGGTCGTCTACCTGCGCGGGCACGAGGGCCGCGGGATCGGACTGCTCGAGAAGATCCACGCCTACAACCTCCAGGACGGCGGCGCGGACACCGTCGAGGCCAACCTGCGGCTCGGCCATCCGATCGACCGGCGCGACTACGGCATCGGCATGCAGATCCTGCGCGACCTCGGGATCTCGAGGCTGCGCCTGCTGACCAACAACCCGGCCAAGCGCGCCGGCCTCGAGGGCTACGGCCTCTCCGTCGTCGACCGGATCCCGCTCGTGTCCGAGCCGCGACCCGAGAGCGCCCGCTACCTCGCCGCAAAGGCGGAGAAGCTCGGCCACCTCATCCAGCAGAACGGAGCCTGATCGAATGGCGACGCTCGCCGACGCACCGACCCCGTTCACCGGCCGTCTGCCGGACCAGGTCGAGCCGGCGCTCGATGCCGGCCCGATCCCACCCGACCCGGTGTCGGGACGGGACCTCGCCGCCTTCGTCGCCGCCGCCGAGACCGGCAGCGTGCAGGGCGCGGCCCATCGGCTCTCGCTGACGCAGTCGGCCGCGACGAAGCGCATCCAGGCGCTCGAGAACCGTCTCGGCGTGCGTCTGCTCGATCGCTCGCGAACAGGCGTACGGCTGACGGAGGCCGGGCGCCTGCTCTATCCCGAGGCGCGTGAGGCGCTGGCGGCGCTACGCCGCACCGAGCGGACCGTGCCGCGCTCGTGCATGCGCTCGCTGCGCGTCGCGGCGAGCCAGACGGTGGGCGAGGCCCTGCTGCCGCGGTGGCTCGCCGACTTCCGGGCCGCGCGGCCCGAGGTCCAGCTCCACGTCGAGCTCACGAACTCCCCGGGCGTCCTGCGCCGGATCCGCGACGGCGACGCCTCGATCGGCTTCGTCGAGGGGCTCGATGCGCTGACGGGCCTCGAGACGCAGGCGGTGGCGCGCGACGAGATCGTCGTCGTCGTCGACGCCGCCCATCGCTGGCGGCGGCGCTCGGCGCTGCGGGCCGCCGAGCTCCGCGACGAGCCGTACATCAGCCGGGAGTACGGGTCGGGCACCCGCGCGGTCGCCGAGGCGGCGCTGCGCCGCGTCGGCGTGACCCTCGAGCCGGCCGTCGAGACCGCGAGCCTGCAGAGCGTGAAGCATTCGCTCATGAGCGGCGGCTTCGCGCTCATCTCCCGGCTGACCGTGCTGGACGAGGTGCGCGCCGGGACGCTCCACGCGCTGTCGGTGAACGACGCGGACCTACGGCGCACCCTGCACGCCGTCCGCACCCGGCGCGCCGACGAGCTCGGCATGCCCGCCGCCTTGTGGCGCTGGCTGCGCGCGCACGTGCAGCTGGCCTGACGCCGGGCCGCGTCAGGCGGTGGGCGCTGCGCGCCGCTCTGCGAACCGCACGAAGTCGTCGAGGGCGTCGGGGTCGGCCAGCGCGCCGGGACTGACGACGGTCTCCGGGGGTGCGCCCTGCAGGATGCGCTTGACCGGAACCTCGAGCTTCTTGCCGGTCAGCGTGCGAGGGATCGCGTGCACGCCGACGATGCGGTCTGGGACGTGTCGCGGCGAGAGGGCGGTCCGCAGCACCGATCGGATCTCGGCCTCCAGGGCGTCGTCGGCGACGGCGCCGGCCGCGGGCTGCACGAACAGCAGCAGCTCGCCGAGGCCGCCGTCGGCGTCCTCGAGGTGGACGACGAGCGCGTCGGCGACGGCGGGCAGCGCTTCGACCTGGGCGTAGAACTCGCTCGTGCCCAGGCGCACGCCGCCGCGGTTCAGCGTCGCGTCCGACCGCCCGACGATCACGCTCTCGCCGTGCTCGTCGAACACGACCCAGTCACCGTGCCGCCACACGCCCGGGTAGGTGTCGAAGTACGAGGAGCGGTAGACCGACCCGTCCTCGTCGCCCCAGAAGCCGATCGGCATCGAGGGCATCGGCTTGGTGATGACGAGCTCGCCGAGCTCGCCGGTGACCGGCCGCCCCTCCGGGTCGAAGGCGTGCGCGTCGACGCCGAGGAACCGCCCGGCCATCGTGCCCGCCCGCGTCGGGAGCAGGGGGACCCCGGTCACGAAGCCCGAGATCACGTCGGTGCCGCCGCTCGCGGCGTACGGGAAGACCGCGGGCCCGAACTGCTCGGCGATCCACCGGTATGCGTGGGCGGGCAGCGGCGAGCCCGAGGCCATGAGCGTCCGCACGCGCCGCAGGTCGAAGTCGCGTGTGGGCGTCAAGCCGGCCTTCGAGCAGAGCGCGAGGTACGCGGAGCCGGCGCCGAAGTTCGTCACGCCGGCCTCGGCGGCCGTGCGCCACTGCTGTGCGAGGTCGGGATGGGTCGGGTTCCCGTCCACCGCGACGTATGACGCGCCGACCAGGAGCGTCGCGATGCTGACGTTCCACATCATCCACCCGGTCGTGGTGAAGAACATCAGGCGGTCGCCGGCGCGCATGTCGTGGTGCAGGCTCAGCGCCTTGACGAGCTCGACCAGCGCGCCTCCGTGGCCGTGGACGATCGGCTTGGGCAGTCCGGTCGTGCCCGACGAGAACACGACCCACAGCGGGTGGTCGAACGCAACCGGATCGGCGTGCAGCTGCGCCGGGGTCGCGACGGCGGCGTCCCATGCGACGGCGCCGGGAATCGCGGCCGGATCGTCGTGGAGGTAGGGCACCGCGATCGTCGTCTCGACGGTGGGCAGCGCTGCGCGAAGCTCCGCCACCGCATCCCGGCGGTCGATGACCGCGTCGCCGTAGCGGTAGCCGTCGACGACGAAGAGCGCCTTCGGCGACAGCTGCCCGAGCCGGTCGAGGACGCTGCGGGTCCCGAACTCGGGCGGGCAGACGGCCCAGATCGCGCCGAGGCTCGCGGTGGCGAGGAACGCCACGAGCGTCTCGGGGATGTTCGGAAGGCAGGCGCAGACGCGGTCGCCCGGACCGACTCCGCGCGCGGCGAGCGTGGCCCGGAGGGCGGCGACCTGCTCGCGCAGCGCGCCGAGCGTGAGCTCCGTCGTCGGGCGGGTCTGCGACACCGCGTGGACCACGACGCGGTCGGGGTCGTCGCCGCGCAGCAGGTGCTCGGCGAAGTTCAGCGTCGCCCCCGGGAACCACTCGGCGCCGGGCATGCCGGTCGCGCCCAGGATCTTCTCCGGCGGCGTGGCGAACGCGATGCCGAAGTACCGGACGATGCTCTCCCAGAAGGCAGGGAGCTCGTCGACCGACCAGCGCCACAGGTCGTGGTACCCCTCCAGCTTCAGGCCGCGCTCGCGCTCGAGCCAGTCCATGTAGCGGCCCACGTTCGTCGCCTGTCGCGCGTCCGGCCCGGGCGTCCAGACGATCTCGCCGTCGAAGTGCATGGGCCAGACGCTATGGCCTCGTCCCGCCCGTCGCGGCTCGCATTCACCGTCGGAATGGCAGGAGCCCCGATGCGACTGGTTGACCGGTCGCGGCCGGTCGAAGATCCGCCGCACGATGATGCACCTGAACGCCTTCCTCATGGGGTCCGGCCACCATGAGTCGGCGTGGCGACTGTCACGCGCCGACCCGACTGGAGTCCTGTCGCTCTCCCACTGGGTGCGCGAGGCGCAGCTCGCCGAGGCGGCGAAGATGGACTCGATCTTCATCGCCGACGGCCTGTGGACCGGCCACAGCGTCCGGCGGACGCCGAGCCCGGCGATCGAGCCCCTCGCGATCCTCGCCGCGCTCGCGGCGGTCACCGAGCGGATCGGGCTCATCGCGACGATCTCGACGACGTTCAACGACCCGTTCAACGTCGCGCGCCGGCTCGCGTCGCTCGATCACCTCAGCGAGGGACGCGCGGCGTGGAACGTCGTCACGTCGGCGACGGACGCGGAGGCGCGCAACTTCGGCGCGGCCGAGCTGATCGCCCACACCGATCGCTACGCGCGCGCGGCAGAGTTCATCGACGTCGCCTGCAAGCTCTGGGACAGCTGGGAGGACGGCGCGTGCGTCGCCGACCAGAGCGCCGGCGTCTGGGGCGACACGGACAGGATCCATGAGATCGGTCATGACGGCGAGCACTTCCGGGTGCACGGCCCGCTGACCACGCCTCGCGGGCCGCAGGGGCATCCGGTGATGTTCCAGGCCGGCTCGTCGGAGGCCGGTAGGGAGCTGGCGGCGCGCTACGCGGACGCAATCTTCACGGCCGCGCAGCGGCTCGAGCAGGCGCAGGCCTTCTACGCCGACGTCAAGGCGCGCGTCGCGCAGCACGGTCGGCCGCCCTCCAGCCTGAAGATCCTGCCCGGCCTCTCGCCGATCGTCGCGTCGACCGAGGCCGAGGCCCGCGCGCTCGCGCGTGAGCTCGACGAGGTCGTCGCGCCGCAGTGGGTCATCGACTTCCTCTCGCAGACGCTCGAGTACGACTTCACCGAGGCCGACCTCGACCGCCCCCTCCCGCCCGACCTCCCGGCCGAGGTCAACGGCCACGTCGGCCGCTCGCAGCTGCTGATCGAGCAGGCGCGGCGCGAGGGCCTCACGCTGCGCGGGCTCGGGCAGAAGGTGGCGTTCGCCCGCGGGCACGTCGTCGTCGTCGGCGCGCCCGAGCAGGTGGCGGACACGATGGAGACGTGGTTCAGGGAAGGGGCGGCCGACGGCTTCAACATCATGCCCCCGGCACTGCCGTCCGGGCTCGAGGCGTTCGCCGAGCACGTCGTCCCGGTGCTCCAGGCGCGTGGCCTGTTCCGTCGTGACTACGAGGGCGCGACGCTCCGCGACCACCTCGGGCTCGAGCGGCCGGCCGTCGCGCCGCTCGTGGCCGAGACCCCGCCCGGCGCCGTGGCGTCATGACCGGCACGACGGTCATCCTCGACCGCCTCGTCGCGGTGAACGGCAGCCCGTCCTCCGCGTCGCGCACCGCCGCCCTCGCGGCGGCCGCGATCGAGCTCAACGGCGGCGGCACGGTCGTCCATGCCGGCGAGCTCGACGCCGAGGCGCTCCTCGCTCGCCGGCGCGACCCGGGGGTCGACGCCGCGCTCGACCGCATCGTCTCGGCGGGCGCCCTGGTCGTCGTCACCCCGGTGTACCGCCGGACCTACAGCGGCCTGCTCAAGGCGCTCTTCGACCTGTTCGAGCCGGGCGCTCTGCGGGGGATCCCCGCGGTGCTCGGTGCGACCGCGGGCCACGGCGCCGAGTCGCTGTGCATCGATCACGGGTTGCGGCCCCTGCTCGCGAGCCTCGAGGCCTGGTCGGTGCCGGACGCGGTCTTCGCGACGCACGCCGACTTCGCCGCCGGAGAGCCCGGGGACGGGATCCGCGCGCAGCTCGAGCGCGCGCTCACGTCGGCGCGGTGCCTGGCGCGCCCGCAGGAGGTCCTCGCGTGAGCGCCGCCGTTCCGGCCGTCGAGCGCGAGCCCAGGACCGTGCGCGACCGCCCGGTCGTCGTCGGGATCGGCGGGACGCTGCGCGCCGGCTCCTCGACCAGCCGGGCGCTGGAGCACGCGCTGGCCGCGGCCGAGCACGCCGGAGCCGAGGTCGTGCTGCTCGGCGCCGAGGCGCTGCAGCTGCCGCTCTACGACCCCGCGGGGCCGGAGAACGCAGCGGCCGAGCGGCTGCTCGCGGAGATCCGGCGCGCCGACGGGCTCATCGTCGCGTCGCCCGGCTACCACGGCGGGCCCTCGGGGGTCGTGAAGAACGCGCTGGACTACCTCGAGGAGCTGCGGACCGACGAGCGGCCCTACCTCGACGGCCGCGCGGTCGGCGTCGTCGTGTGCGCCGCCGGATGGCAGGCCACGATCACGACGCTGGCGTCCCTGCGGTCGATCGTCCACGCCCTCCGCGGGTGGCCGACGCCCCTCGGCGTCGCGATCAACTCGATGGAGGCACCGTTCGGCGAGGACGGCCGGCCGTGCGAGCGCGTGGCAGCGCAGCTGGCGACGGTCGGACAGCAGGTCGTGGAGTTCGCCAATCGCGGCGAGGCGCGGCCGCGACGGCCCCTTGCGGAGCGTGTAGATGGAAGGCGCGGCGTCGAAGACGTCGCGCGGGTTGAGAGGAGAGGTGCCTGATGTCCCAGGTTCTGGATCGTGTCGAGCACGACCGCGTCTTCGTCGGCGGGGAATGGGTCACGGCCGGCGGCGAGTCCGTCCCGGTCGTGTCGGCGAGCACCGAGGAGCAGCTCGCGACGGTGCGCCTGGCGTCCGAGGCGGACGTCGATCGCGCCGTCGAGGCCGCCCGTGCGGTGTTCGACGACCCGCAGGGCTGGCCGCGGTGGGAGCCCGCGCGTCGCGCCGAGGCGATGGAGCGCTTCGCGGCGGAGCTCGAGAAGCGCGGCGAGCAGACGGCGCGGCAGGTGACGCTGCAGAACGGCATGCCGTGGCTGTGGTCGTCGCAGATCGAGGCGGTGTTCCCGGCGCTGCTGCTCCGGTACTACGGCGAGCTGATCACCAAGCACCCGGCCGAGGAGGTCCGGGACGGGATGCTCGGCGGCAAGACCCTCGTCACGCGTGAGCCGGTCGGGGTCGTCGGGGCGATCATCCCGTGGAACTTCCCCCAGGGCATCACGTTCATGAAGCTCGCACCGGCGCTGGCCGCGGGCTGCCCGATCGTGCTCAAGCCGTCGCCCGAGACGGTGCTCGACGCCTACACGATGGCCGAGGCCGCCGAGGCGGCGGGGCTGCCCGCGGGGCTCGTCAACATCGTGCCCGGCGCGGGCGACGTGGGCGCGTACCTCGTCCAGCACCCCCGGATCGACAAGGTCAGCTTCACCGGCTCGACGGCGGTCGGCCGCTGGGTGGCCGAGACCTGCGGCAAGCTGCTGCGGCCGGTGACGCTGGAGCTCGGCGGCAAGTCGGCGGCGATCCTGCTCGACGACGTCGACCTCGAGAAGAGCGCCGAGAGCATGTTCGGCGCGATGTTCTTCAACAGCGGTCAGGCCTGCTGGCTGAACAGCCGGATCCTGGCCCCGCGCGAGCGCTACGGCGAGGTGGTCGACTTCCTCAGCGCGATGGCGTCGAGCTTCAAGATCGGCGACCCGCTCGATCCCGACACGCAGATCGGCCCGATGACGTCGCGTCGCCAGCGCGAGCGCGTCGAGGGCTACATCGAGAAGGGGCGCCAGGAGGGCGCGAAGGTCGCGGCGGGCGGCGGCCGGCCGGCCGGCCTGGACCGGGGCTGGTTCGTCGAGCCGACGATCTTCGCCGACGTCCAGCCGGATCAGACGATCGCGCGCGAGGAGATCTTCGGCCCCGTGCTGTCGGTGATCCCGTACGACGGCGTCGACGAGGCGGTCCGGATCGCCAACGACAGCGAGTACGGGCTCGGCGGCAGCGTCTGGACCGGCGACCCCGAGCGCGGCGAGCAGGTCGCCCGGCGCGTGCACAGCGGGACGGTCGGGGTGAACGCCTACATGAACGACCCGACCGCCCCGTTCGGCGGCGTCAAGTCGAGCGGCATGGGGCGCGAGCTCGGCCCCGAGGCCCTCGAGCACTACCGCGTGCCGAAGTCCGTCTACCTCGATCCGAGCGCCTGAACCGTCGTTCGCAATCTCGAGCCTCAAGGAGAGAACCATGCTCAGGGTCATGAAGGGGTGGCGCCTGCTCGCCGCCGTGATGGTGGTGGCGCTCGCGCTCTTCGTCGCAGCGTGCGGTGACGACGACGAGCCGACGGCCGGCGCGGGCGGGACGAACTCGTCCGAGTCCGGGGCGAAGGCGGCCGAGCCGACGCCGGACAACCCGGTGAAGATGCGCATCGCCTACATCCCCGGCTTCGCCAGCATGCAGATGCGCATCGCCGCCGACAAGGGCTTCTTCAAGAAGCACGGGATCGATGCGGTGCTCACCGAAGGCGCCACGCAGCAGGCCTGGGTCGCCGGGCTCGGTCGTCAGTACGAGATCGCGCAGGCCGCGCCGGCCGTCCTGCTCGCCGCGGTCGACAAGGGCGCCGACGTCGTCGCCGTCGCGGGCGTGGGCGAGGAGACGCAGGAGGTCCCCGGTCAGGTCGTGGTGAGCAAGAAGCCGCTGAAGTCCTGGAAGGACCTCGAGGGCAAGAAGCTCGGGGCGCCGACGCTCGGCGGGCAGAGCGACGTGGCGGTCCAGTACATGGTCGAGCAGGACGGCGGCGACCGGAAGAAGGTGAAGATCATCCAGATGCCGTATCCGACGATGCCCGACCAGCTCAAGGCCGGGAACGTCGACGCGGTGACCTCGACGAACGGCTTCTGGGAGCAGCTCAAGAAGCAGGGCTACAGCGTGAGCGAGGATGCCGCCGTGTCGGCCGTCCAGGCCGCGAGCGGCGGTTCGGTCGACCGGGCGCAGCAGGTGCTCCAGCTCGCCGATCGCAAGTGGGCCGAGGAGAACCCCGGCGCGCTCAAGGCGTACCGCGCCGCCCTCCAGGAGGCCATCGACTGGATCGAGGGCAACGAGAAGGACGCGCGGGCCTTTGCGGTCAAGTGGCTCGGCCTCAGCGAGGATGTAGCCAACGAGGCGACCCTGCCGATCTTCACGGTCGACTTCACGGCCGAGGAGCTCGCGCCCTACATCAAGATCACCGAGTGGTACGGCTCGATCAAGCCCGGCCTGAAGGCCGAGGATCTGGTCATCGAAGGCTGACCGTCTCCCCTCATGGCGGTCGCTTCGCGCCGTCCGGGGCCGCGGCCCCGGACGGCGCGCAACCGCCTCCCTGCCCTGGTCACGCTGCTCGGCGGCGCGTTCCTCGGGGCGATGGACGTCAACGTCGTCACCGTCGCGCTGCCGGCGATCGACGACGGGCTGCAGGCCGGCCCGACCGCGCAGCAGCTTCTCGTCGGCGGCTACGTCATGACCTGGGCGGTGCTGCTCCTCCCGGGCGGCCGGCTCGGCGACGTCTACGGGCACCGGAACGTCTTCGTCGCCGGGATGGTGCTGTTCAGCGCGACGTCGCTTGCCGCCGGCCTGACGTCGTCCGCCCCGGCGGCCGTCACGTTCCGCCTGATCCAGGGCGCCGGCGCGGCCCTCGTGCTGCCGCAGGTCCTGTCCGGCATCCAGCTGCTGTATGACGGCACCGAGCGGGTCCGGGCGATCGGGCTCTACGCCGGCACGATGGCGCTCGCGTCCGCGGTGGGCCAGGTGTTCGGCGGCGTGGTGCTCGAGGCCGACATGCTCGGCATCGGCTGGCGCGCCGCGTTCCTGGCCAAGTTGCCGCTGTGCGTGGCGGTCCTGGCGGCCGCGGCGCTGGTCGTGCCGGACACGCGGGACGGGCGCGGACCCGACAGATGGGGCACGGTGCTCGCGTCGCTCTTCCACAGTCGCACGTTCGTCGTCGGGCTGTGCGCGACGACCGTCTTCTTCATGACCCAGCTCGGCTTCTACTTCGTCCTGGCGATCGCGCTCCAGGACGGGTTCGGGCTCTCCGCACTCGGCGCCGCCCTGGCGTACGCGCCACTGGCCGTCGGCATCCTCGCGGTCTCGCCGTTCGCCGGGCGCTTCGTCGCCCGCCGGCGGACCGTCATGGCCGGCGGCCTCGTCGTGCTCATGGCGAGCATCACCGCCGTGACGGTCGCGACGTCGTCGGCGCCCGCCGTCTCGGCGCTCGACATCGCACCGTGGATGGCGTGCGCCGGCGCCGGCATCGGTCTCGTGTTCGCCCCGCTGTTCGCCGCCGTCCTCGCAGGCGTCCCGGCCGCCGACGCCGGCGCGGCCTCCGGGGTCCTCAACACCGCCCAGCAGATCGGCAACGCGCTCGGCGTGACGGTCGTCGGGCTCGTCTTCTTCGGGACGCTGGGCGAGCGCACCGGGCGCGAGGCCTACGCCGACGCGCTCGGTCACGTGACCGCGACGCTGCTCGTGCTGCTCGGGGTGACGCTCGTCCTGGCCGCCACCCTGCCCGGCCATTCGCGCCGGTGATCGGCCATTCCGCATCCGACGTTATGGAGCCCTCCAACCGGCGTTGCGAGCCCGGTGGACAAGCCCGCGCGCCGCCCGCGATGGTCGTGGTCCGCGTCGCCACACGGCGTCGAACCTGGAGGTGCGCAGCATCATGCTTGATCGCGAGGACCGGCTGGCGCTGTCGAGTCGGATCCTGGACACCGGCGTCATCGAGGACCCGTCCCTCGTCGGCATCACGAACCGCCTGGTCGAGGTCGCCGACGGCGTGGGCTTCGTCGAGACGATCGGGAACGCCACGGCCGTCGCGACGGCGGACGGCATCGTCCTCGTCGACACCGGCACGGTGAGCGCCGGGCCGGCGATCGTCGAGGCGCTCGAGGGCTGGCGCGACGACCGGGTCAGCCACGTGATCTACACGCACGGCCACGTCGATCACATCGGCGGCAGCGGCCTGGTCGCGCAGCGGTCGGCGGCACGGGGCGACGCGCCGCCGACCGTCGTCGGGCACGCCCGGCTGCCGGCACGGGTCGAGCGCTACCGGCGCACCGACAGCTTCATGCTCGCCGTCAACCGCCGCCAGTTCCTGGCCAGCGGGCCGCTGGACGCCGGCCAGGACGACGCCCCGCTGGGCCTGGACCGCGACACGTTCCTGCCGCCCGACGTGGTGCTCCCGGACGTCCTGGTCCACGATCGGCTCGACCTCGCGATCGCCGGCGAGCGGCTCGAGCTGCGCGCGGCGCGCGGCGAGTCCGACGACGAGGTGTGGGTCTGGCTGCCCGAGCGCGGCGTGCTGTGCGCCGGGGACCTGTGGATCTGGCGCTTCCCCAACGCCGGCAACCCGCAGAAGGCCCACCGGTACCCGGCCGACTGGGCGCGCGCGCTGCGGGAGATGGCGGCGCTCGAGCCGGAGATCTTCCTGCCCGGGCACGGCCTGCCGATGCGCGGCGCGCGCCGGATCCGCACCGCGCTCGAGATCGTCGCCGGCGTCCTCGAGGACCTCGTCGAGCAGGTGCTCGCGCTCATGCAGTCGGGCGCGACGCTGGACGAGGTGCTCACGCGCATCACGATCCCGAGCGCCGTCGCCACGCAGCCGTACCTCAGCGCGGACTACGACGAGCCCGAGTTCCTCGTGCACAACATCTGGCGCGAGTTCGGCGGCTGGTGGGACGGCGATCCGGCAGAGCTCAAGCCGGCGCCGCGCGCCGAGCTCGGCGCGGAGGTGGCGACGCTCGTCGGCGGGCCGACGGCGCTCGCCGCGCGGGCCGTCGAGCTGGCCGGTGAAGGTCGCCTGCGGCTCGCCTGTCACCTGGCCGAGCTCGCGACCCACGCCGCGCCGGACGACGCCGACGTGCACCGCGCGCGCGTGGTGGTCTACACCGCGCGGAGCGACGCCGAGGCGAGCCAGATGGCGCGCGCGCTCTTCATCGACGCCGCGAACCGCTCGCGCGAGCGGGTCGCCGACCCCGCCGCCGGGACGACCGCGGCCGCCGGCTGACCGCCGACGTCCACCCCGGCGGGATCGCCGTCCGGCCGCCGGCGTCCGGCGGCCGGCGCTGGGCGGCGCTGATCGCCCTGCTGGGCGGCGCCTTCCTGGGGACGATGGACATCATGGTCGTCAACGTCGGCGTGCCCGCGATCCGCGACGGGCTGCAGACGGGCACGGCCGCCGTCCAGCTCCTGGTCGCCGGGTACGTCATGACCTACGCGGCGCTGCTCATCCTCGGCGGCCGGCTGGGCGACCTGTACGGCCACCGCACGATCTTCGTGGCGGGCATGGCGATCTTCTCGCTGACGTCCCTGGTCGCCGGCGCGGCCTCGTCGGCGGTCGTGGTCGTGCTCTTCCGCATGCTGCAGGGCGTCGGGGCCGCCCTCGTGCTGCCGCAGGTGCTCTCGGGCATCCAGCTGCTCTTCGAGGGGAAGGAGCGGGCGCGGGCGCTGAGCCTCTACGGCGGGACGATGGCGTTCGCCTCGGTGGTCGGTCAGCTGCTCGGCGGGGTCGTGCTCGACGTCGACCTGCTGGGCCTCGGCTGGCGCGCGGTGTTCCTCGTCAAGCTGCCGCTGTGCGCGGCGGTGATCGTGGCGGTGCTCGTGCTCGTGCCGAACACGCGCACCGCGCGCGGGCAGCGCCTCGACGTCCGCGGCGCCGCGGTGGCCGTGCTCGGCCTCGCGTTGTTCGTCGTCCCGCTCGTGATCGGCCGCGAGGTCGGCTGGCCGGCGTGGGCGCTCGCGCTGCTCGTCCTGTCGGCGCCCGTCCTCTGGGGGTTCGCCGTCCTGCAGCATCGTGCGGCGCGGGCCGGGCGGCCCGCGCTGCTCGACCCCGCGCTGTTCCGGCAACGCTCGTTCACGGTCGGGACGGTCGCGGTGGCGGTGTTCTTCATGAGCCAGCTCGGCTTCTACTTCGTGCTGGCGGTCGTGTTGCAGCGCGGCCTGGGCTTCAGCGCGCTGGAGGCCGGGGTCGCGTACGCCCCGCTCGGGCTGACGATCGTCGCCGCGTCGTTCGTTGCGGGCGCGCTGTCCGGGCGCTTCGGGCATCGCCTGGTCGAGCTCGGCGCGCTGCTCATGATCGCCGGCAGCGTGTGGTTCG
>Ga0310834_100938_pt1 | contig 22474 bp, 22 predicted proteins | sample SM_ome_2_FD_201314 | JGI IMG/M metagenome (GOLD analysis project Ga0310834, IMG submission 201314) | Sorghum-adapted microbial communities enriched on stacked mutant (SM) sorghum from Joint BioEnergy Institute, Emeryville, California... ... | reverse complement strand
ACCGCTGCTGGCACGACCAAAGCCCCTACGACCCCGCCCGGCACGGTGCCGTACAAAAACTGCACACCGCAGCATGAAAACTGCGTAGGGGTTGACTCAGGAAGTGTCATGCGCCGAGATCCCGGTGGACGACGACTTGCCGTCGACGGCGACGCAGAATCGTCCTGCTTCCCGGGTGAAGTCGGGGCTCAGCAGGGGGAACGCGAGTCGTGCCGCGATGCTGTCGTCGATGGTCGCCGTGATGATTCCGGACGTGTGTTTGACGAGGAAGGCCGCCAACTGCGTGGTCAGCGACTCGGCGGGTACGCACACTTCCGCGACGAGTTCACTGTCGCAGACATCACAGATGGTGGCGGGGCGACCCTCGGCGAACGCTTCGACGACAGCCGCCCAGCTTCGTGAAGACGGAAGCCCGGGTCGGCTGCCGACGGAGCGGGTCAGCAGGACGCTGCCGGCCGCCGATCCTGAACCCTCAACGTGCACGACCGCGCTCCTTTCCGTCGGGGGTGGGACAAGGAGAGCGTCACGGTCTCGGGGCAGTCGCGCACTCGGCGCCGTTACAACACGGTTAACCGCCGGCGATTGGTCACCCGCGGGATGAGGCGATTTCGATCAGCTGACGCGCCTCGGACGGCAGCGACTTGACCGACGCAGGCCAGACCGCGGTGATATCCCGGACAAGCGGCCGAGAGTCGATATTCACCCGGCGCAGCCGACCGTACTCGAGGTCTTCGCGAACGCTGAGACCGCTGAGGATCGCGGGCCCGAGCCCCATGCGCACGACGTGCTTGACCGCCGCCGTTGTGGGCAGCTCGATAGCCGGTGGGGCTATGGAGATTCCGGGACATCGCGCGATCAAGAGGCGTTCGTAGCTGGTGCGAGTACCGGAACCCTGTTCACGGCAGACCATCGGGGTTTCGGCGAGCTCTCGGACGGAGACCTTGCGGCGGTTGCTTTGTGCCCAGGGATGATCGGGAGAGACAACCACGATCAACTCGTCGTATCCGACTCGTCGCCGTCGTAACCCGCTGGGAATGTCCGGTGTTTCAACAAAACCGAGAGTATGCGATCCGGCGAGGATCTCATTGAACACCGCGGTGCTGTTCGCCGCGGTCACCGACACCTGGGGACTCGCCGACTGGTAGCTCGTGGAGAGCTTCACCAGCCATTGGGGGAGTAGGTATTCCGCAACTGTCAGGCTCGCCGCCACCCGCAATGATTGCCGTCCGGTTCGCAGGGCGGCGACCGTGTCCTCGAGATGAGAAAGAGAGGCGAGCACGTCTTTCGCAAGGGCAGCAATCGTTTCGCCTGCTGGGGTCAGCACTCGTTTGCCCGGACCGCGCGTGATCAGGGGACGGGCGACGGCACGCTCCAGCGCGTGAAGCCGTGCCGAGACGGCCTGTTGCGTCACGCTCAGCCTGCGTGCGGCCTCGGTGATGCTGCCCAGCTCGCCGATGAGGACGAGTGTCTCCAAGGCCGCGATACTGCGGATCTCGCGATGTTTCGCGGTGTAAACGGGCACAAAAAGATTTTGCGCCACCACACACATGTTGGCAGCGCTCGTTCCCGGCGCTCAAAGCGGATAGTGACATTTGCCACCACGTGTCCTCGGTGGTGTACGACTGTGAGCCCGGCCGGGCATGGCAGTGCGGCGCGCAGGATACGTGTCAGTCCTATTACGCCGCCTGAACTCTGGCGTGACCAGAACCGGGAGTGCGGACGCCTCGGACCGGTCAGTTTTCACGAAGATGTTCGCACCGTGTCGGGATGGTTAATTAGGTGACGGCGGCGGCTGGGGTTCGAACGGGTCGTACCACCACCAGTCGGCGCGCTCACCGAGCGGCCCGCGCCAGGGCGGCACCGCCGGCGGGGGCTGGTTGGGTTTTCGGGCCACCGACCCGGGTTCGATCGGCCGCCCCTGGTAGTCCTTCACGACCAGCCGGTCCGCGGTGCCGGAGATGGTGATCTCGCCGCGGTGATGTGCTCGGTGGTGGTGCGGGCACAGCAGCACCAGGTTGAACAGCTCCGTCGGCCCACCGTCCTCCCAGTGCTCGATGTGGTGAGCGTGCAGACCGCGGGTGGCATTGCACCCGGGCACCGCACAGGTGGGATGACGCTGTTCCAGCGCCCGGCGCAGCCGCCGGCTGATCACCCGCGACGTCCGGCCGGACCCGATGGGCTGTCCGCGACGCTCCAACCACACTTCGCAAGTGGCGTCGCACAACAGGAACTTGCGGTCGGCATCGGAGAGCAGCGGACCGCGGTGCAGCCAGCCCGTCTGCTTGTCGATGTCCAGATGCACCAGCACCGTCGTGTGCTGGCTGTGCGGACGTCGCGTGATCTCGGCGTCCCATGCTTCGTCGACCATCCGCATGAACGCGTCGGTGAGGTTCGGAAACGGCGGGCGCTCCGCCGTATCGGCGTCGTCGCGGTCGGAGTCGTCCGCAGCTTCGGGTCCGTGATCGCGTTTGTACTCGTTGACCAGTGCCTCATGATGGGCGGCCACCGCCGTATCGAGTTTGGCCGCCTCGATGATGGGCAGGACGATCGTGTAGGTCGCCCAGTCCCCGTCGACGTGTCTGACGAACTTGCGTTTCGGTTCCGGCCGGGGCTTGTCCGGCTTCGGTTCGAGCTTCAGCGCGAAGCGCAACTGGTTGACCGTCGCGCTCTCGGCCAGCACCAGATAGTGCTCGTCGGAACCGGGGCCGGCGTGCTGCGCGATCACTCCCACCTGGTCCAGCGAGAGCTGCCCTTGCTGCAGGCGTTCGATGCACTTGGGGAACTCGTCGAAACGCTCGGCGATCGCACTGACGACCTTGGCCGTCGTCGTCGACATCCCGAGTTTCCAGGCCACGAAGCCCGCCAGTGACCTCGCACCGGTGTACGCCCACGATCCGTCCCGCGAAATCTGGGCGATGCATTCGACAATGCGGCCGTGGATCGCGTTGAGCTGACCACTGAGCTCGGCCAGGTCGTCGATGAGGCGGTCCAGCCGCTGGCTCACGCTCTCGACCGGCTGGTCGAGGTCGTCGTCCACGGGTGCGGCCACCGCCATGACCGCATCATGACAGCAGGGTCCGACAAATTCGGATCAGTCCTCGAGTGCGCGGCCGACGATCAACGGATCGGGCCGGCCGACGGCCTCGGGGTCCTTGTCGTCGTATTCGAACGTCGACAGCAGATAGCGCATCGCGTTGATCCGGCCCCGGCGCTTGTCGTTGGTCTTCACCACGATCCACGGCGCGTCGTCGGTGTCGGTGGCCAGGAACATCGTCTCCTTGGCGCGGGTGTATTCGTCCCAGCGGTCGGCGGACTGCAGATCCATGGTCGAGAACTTCCAGTGCCGCAGCGGATCGATCAGCCGTATCGCGAACCGGGTGCGCTGCTCGGCCGGCGACACCGAGAACCAGAACTTGGTGAGCAACAGGCCGTCGTTGACCAACATCTGCTCGAACAGCGGAGCCTGACGCATGAACTCGGCATGTTGTTGCTGGGTGCAGAACCCCATCACCGGTTCCACCCCGGCGCGGTTGTACCAGGACCGGTCGAACAGCACCATCTCGCCCGCCGTCGGCAGGTGCCGCACGTAGCGCTGGAAGTACCACTGCGACTTCTCTTCCGCCGTCGGCTTTTCCAGCGCGACGACGCGCGCCTCGCGGGGGTTGAGGTGTTCCATGAACCCCTGAATGGTGCCGCCCTTGCCCGCCGCGTCACGCCCTTCGAACAGGATCACGTGCCGAGCGCCGGTACGTATGGACCACCGCTGCAGCTTGAGCAGTTCGATCTGCAGCCGGCGTTTGGTGCGCTCGTATTCCTGCCGCGGCATTCGCTCGTCGTACGGGTAGCGTTCGCGCCACGTCTCCACCGGTCGGCCGGCACGGTCGAGCAGGACGGGTTCGTCGTCGTCGGTGTCGTCGACCGTGTAGCCGTGCTCGTCGCCCGACAGCGCGCGCAGATCGACCTCGGTGTATGCGGTGGTCATGATTCCTCCGCCCGTCTTTTCCCGTCCTGCCAGCTCGGCAAACGTTTCGAACCGGACCCGGCGGGAAATCAAGGTCGATATGGAGGACAACTGGGAGTGTGCCGTCGTCGGAGCCGGGGCGGCGGGGTTGAGTGCTGCCCTGGTGCTGGGTCGCGCTCGGCGACGGACCGTGGTGTTCGACGCCGGCGAGCAGAGCAATCTGGCGTCAGCGACGATCGGCGGTCTGCTCGGGTTCGACCAGCGCTCGCCGGCCGACCTGTACGCACAGGGGCGTCGTGAACTGGACCAATACCCGAGCGTGGAGTTCCGCGACTGCGCGGTGGCAGGTGGCCGTGCCGTGGACGGCGGGTTCATCCTCGAACCCGACGACGGGGATCCGGTGGTGGCCAAACGCGTGCTGCTGGCCACCGGGGTGCGGTACTGCCCGCCCGAGATTCCCGGCCTGGCCGAACTGTGGGGGCGCTCGGTGTTCCAGTGCCCGTTCTGTCACGGCTGGGAGATGCGCGACAAACGCCTGGCCACGCTGGCCCGCGGTGAGGAGGCGGTGCACTCGGCGCTGATGCTGCGCGGCTGGAGCGACGACGTCGTTCTGCTGACCAACGGGAGCACCGAGCTGTCGGTGCAGGACACCAATCTGCTGGCGGCTGCCGGCGTGGTCGTCGATGATCGTCGTGTCAGCGAATTGGTCGGTGCTGATGGGCAATTGACTGCTATCGCGTTCGACGACGGGAGTCGACTGGAGTGTGACGGGCTGCTGGTCGAGGCGCCGCTGCGGCAGCGGTCCCCGCTGGCCAAACAGCTGGAGCTGGAGTGCGTGTCCAATCCGCTGTCCGCCGACGCGATAGCGATCGACGAGATCCACCGCGCCCACCCCGACGGGGTCTTCGCCGCCGGTGACGTCTGCAGTGAGCAACCGTCACTGGCCGGTTCGATCGCCGCCGGGGCCAAGGCGGCGATGATCATCGTGCAGAGCCTGTTGGCCGACGAGTTCGGACTGCCTTATCCGCCGGTGTGATTCCGGTCAGGCGCCGGCCGATGCCGCGATGATCACCGCAAACGGCATGAACAGCAGCGCCAGCACGATGAAGCCGGTATAGATGTAGCCGATGGTCAGACCGGCGATCGCCAGCACGCGGCCTTCTTCACCGGTGCGCTGGATCTGCCTGAGCCCCAAGTGCCCGAAGATGATCCCGAGTGGGGGAAAGATCAGCGAGCCCCTTAGCGCCAGCATCGCCATGGTGTTCATCCTGGGCCGCGCGTACGGCGGTGGTTAGCCCCCTGCGGGGCAGGCGGTGGATACGGCGCCTGCTGGGGTGACGGATACGCGCCGGATGGGTTGAAGGCCGACGCAGGCGTGGGTCGCCTGTCCCCCGGAGCCGCCGGCGCCGTCCAGTGGTCGCCATACGGTAGTGGAGAGGTCCACCGCTCGCCGGACGGCGGCGGTTCGTTCCACGACCCGCCGGGATAGCTCATGGGCCCTCCTTCGCTGTGGACTGAATGCTACAGCCCACAGCAGGGGGCGACCCGCGTCGGTTTTGTGCCCGCGCTGACCTGGCGTTATGGGGTGCCCTCGTCCGGAACGGTCGTCGTCGAGGATTCGGTCGGCGCCGGTGTCGGTGTCGTCGGTGTCGGCTCCGGCGGCTCCGTGACGGTCGGAGTGGCAGGCTCACCCGGAACTGCGGGCGGCGGCGGTGGTGCGGGCTGTCCCGGCGGCATCTCGGTGACCGTCGTCGTCTCGGTGAGCGCCGGCGGTGCGGCCGGGGTGCTCGCCGGTGCCAGCACACCGCAGGCCAGGCGCGCGCCGGCGTCGCCGGTGGCCAGGGTCTCGGCGTCCGGGCCGGGCACCCCGTTGACGGTGTAGCGCGACGGGATGTTGGCGAAGTTGTCCGGCCGCTCGTGGATCATCAGCGCCGAACCCTGCGGTCCGCGCAGCTCGTCGAGGGTGAGCGAGTCGGTGGTCACGACCATTCGTCCCGACCCGTCGGCACGGACATAGAGCGGCGTCAGGTCACCTGCGGCGGGATGCCCGGCCTGCAGCTGTTCGTGCAGGTGCCCGCCCGCTGAGCCGAAATCGGTGGGTTCGCCCCCGCCCGGCGGCACCGAGTTGGCCTCGCACTGGCCGACCTGGTGAATGTGCACGGCGTGGAACCCGGGGGCCAGCACACCCGGGGTGGTGGTCTCGAGGGTGACCGTGGCGTGGCCGTTGGTGAACTCGATGGTCGCGTTGGCGGCGGACCTCCCGTCCGGTGTCATCAACTCGGTGGTGACCGCCTCGGCGGCCGGAGTCGGGCTTGTCGTCGTGGTGGTGGTTTCGTCCGCCGCCTGGTCGTCGCGCTGACAGGCGCCGAGCATGGCGACGGCGAGCGGAGCGGTCACTGCGATGGATACCACGGTTTTGGATTTGGACATGTCGGGCAGGTACCCACGCCGACGGGATTCAATCGTCGGATCCGTGCCAGGTGTCAGCGCGAGGTCGTACACACGTGAAAGTTCTCACTGCGACCGCATCTGCGCAGGTCAGCGCGGCGCCGCCGCTACCAGGCATCTTTGACAGCAAATGAGCTGCTGCGCAACATGATTCGTATGGGTTACTGACGTCGAGTTACAGGGCCGCGGGACGCGGGAACCCTGACCTTCGCCAGGTGTCACCGCCGGCCCGTGGCGTGGGGAGACGAAAGGACTGCATGTGAGCTCCGAAGAGGGAGGCTCTCGGCTGGGCACCCGGTTCGGGCCCTACGAGTTGCGGTCTCTGATCGGAGTCGGGGGGATGGGCGAGGTCTACCGCGCCTACGACACCGAGCGGGACCGTCTGGTCGCGATCAAACTGCTGCGCCCCGAGCTGGCCGCCGACCCGAACTTCCGTGAGCGGTTCCGCCGGGAGTCGCGGGTGGCGGCCCGACTGTCCGAACCGCACGTCATCCCGGTCCATGACTTCGGTGAGATCGACGGTGTCCTCTATATAGATATGCGCCTGGTCGACGGCGCCAGCCTCAAGGCGGTGCTGGCCAACGAGGGTGCGCTCGAGCCGGCCCGCGCGGTGTCGATCATCCGGCAGGTGGCCTCGGCGCTGGACGCCGCGCACGCCAACGGCCTGGTGCACCGCGACATCAAGCCCGAGAACGTGCTGTTGACCCGGGACGACTTCGCCTATGTGGTGGACTTCGGCATCGCGCAGGGCGGCGGCGACGCGTCGGTGACCTCGACCGGGCTGGTGGTCGGGTCCAGCGCGTACATGGCGCCGGAGCGGTTCAGCGGGGAGCGGGGTGGCCCGGCGTCGGACGTGTATTCGCTGACCTGCCTGCTCTACGAGACGCTCACCGGGCGCGCGCCGTTCGACGGCGCCGACGTCCGCCAGGTCATGAGCGCGCACATGTTCTCCCCGCCGCCGCGGCCGAGCATCATGCGCCGCGGGATCAACCGCGCGTTCGACGAGGTGGTCGCGCGCGGCATGGCGAAACAACCCCGGGACCGCTACCGCACGGCCGGCGAGCTGGCCGAGGCCGCGGCCGCCGCGGCCGAGCAGCCGAGAGCGTCCTCCACGGCCCCCGAACCGGTGCCGACGGCCGCGCATCCCGCGCCGACCCGGCAGTTCACCACCATGTACCCCGACCCCGCCGGCACCGGGTATCTGCCCTATCCGCCGGCGGCGCTCGAGCCCTCACCGGACCGGCCCAAGCGGGCGGCGCGGGTCGGCCCCAGCCGGGTGGGACTGATCGCCACCACGGCGGTGATGTCGGTGGTGGCGGCGGTGCTGGCCGGAATTCTGGTGGTGACCAGCGGCGACGACACCACGGCAGGCCGGGCGCGGCTGGCCGCCCCGCCGCCGGGACCCGAACCCACCGTGACGACCTCGACCCCGCCGGTGACCACCACGGCACCGACCAGCACGGATACCACCACGCGCAGCTCCGCACCCACCACCACGACGTGGAGCTCGACTTCGCCGCCCACCACGACCACGAGCAGCACCGCCACGGGGCCGCCGACGACTGACAGCGGCGGCTCGATCGCGGGGGTGTCGGGCACCGATGCCCAGGGGTTCGTCGGGCACACCGCGCGCTGCAACGCCGGCAGCACGCCGGCCGCGGTGATCCGCACCCCGCAGTCGATCGCGGTGGTGTGCGAAACCGGGTCGGGCGACTACTACTACCGCGGTGAGCGGCTGCGCGACGGAGCAAACCTCGAGTTGTCGGACGTGCGGCGGCAGGGCAACGGGTTCGTCGCGGTCAACCCGGCCGACGGGGCCCGCTACGAGGTACGGCCGGACCGGTTGACCATCGAGAGCAACGGCAAGGTCGACTCGGCCGAGCCCGCGCTCGAATACGGCCCGGCCCGACGCTGACCGGGCTCGCCGTCACGGGGTTTGCCGTTCCGGTCCCTGATTGCGGCCCGTCGCCTAGGCTGCCGGTGTCAGCGGTACGTCGCGGATCGGGGGCCACCCATGGACAACCGCAAATACGCCCGGGAGAGCCAGCAGTCACGCACTCGGGAGATCGACGAGGACGCCCGCCGATTACGCGAGTTCCCGGCCTTCGCCGGCTTCTCCGACACCGACCTGCAGAAGCTGGTCAAGGCCGCGCACCGCACCTCGACGTCGGGGCCGTGGCCGCTCATCCGCGAGCAGACCCCGTCGGACGCCTGCTACATCCTGCTCAGCGGCGAGGCCGGCGTGTACGTCGGCAACGACCGCATCGCCGTGGTGGGGCCGGGCGAGGTGATCGGCGAGGCGGCGCTGCTGCGCGGCACCCTGCGCAACGCCACGGTCACCACCACCGGTCGGGCCGAGGTGTTGCACATCGCCCGCGACGACTTCAACCGGCTGCTCGAGGAGATCCCGCCGCTGCGCGCGGCGATCGAGGAGACCGCGGCCCGGCACACCCCGGGCGCGACGACCGGCCGGGCGTAACCCGTCAGTCCGGCCAGCGGTAGGCGGCAAAGACCTTCGGCGTCACCACGGTTCCGGGTGGTGCGGCCATCACGTCCTCGATCGCGCGCACCGCGGTCATGCCCACCGCCAACTGCCCCTGTGAGCTCTGCGGCAGGCCCTCGATGTCGCCGTTGGTGAGCTGCAGCTCCAGTTGAATGTTCGGGACGCCCTCGATGATGGCGCGGACCCGGAACTTCCCGTCGAATGTGATGTTCCACGACGGGATCTGGTCGGTGACCGTCCAGTACTCCTCGGCGACGAGCACCGGTGCGTCGTCGCGGTAGGCGGTCCAGATCAGCTTCTGCCCGGCGACGGTGCCCGCGCGGATGGTGGTGGCGCGCAACGGAACATCGGCGCGTCCACGGTGATCGCCTCGGGTGGTTTACCCATGCCCATCAGTTCGACGAGCATCGCGGGTTCGGCGATGCCCGAGCAGTCGACGAACTCCTGCACCGTGATGCGGTCGACGCGCTGCGACAGCGCGGTGGCGGTGGTGGTCAGCCGCTCGAACATCAGCCCGGGATGCTCCCCGGCGGCGAAGAACCGGGAATTGCCCTGCCGGCAGGCGGCGGTGATGCGCTCGCCGACCTCGGGCGGCCAGCTGGGCAAGTGGTTGTAGGTGGTAGTGGTGATGACGTTCTTGCCCGATGCCAGCAGTGCGACGATGTCGTCGAGGTTGGTGTCGTTGCCGCCGGCTTTCGACGCCGCGTGCAGCACCAGATCGGCGTCGGTGGCCAGTATTTCGTTCTTGTCCGTGGTCGCGCGGACCCCGGTGGGCGGGCGGCCGACCAGCTCCCCGGCGTCCACCCCGGCTTTCTGCGGTGAGTAGACGAACACCCCGGCGAGTTCGAGGTCGGGGCGGTCGATGATCTCCCGCAGCTGTGCGGAGCCGACGGCCCCGGTGGCCCATTGAATGACACGCAGACTCATAAACCGTCCCTAGGTCGATCAGTGGTTTCGATTGTGTCGTGTGCCACACCGGTCGCCTGCATCCGGGTGGGCGTTCCGCGCGCTCGGATGGGGTTGGGGCGGCGGTCACCGGTGCGTGCGGCCTGTGGTGTCGACGCCGATTACCACGAAGGGTGTCCGGGAACCGTGGCTCCGGCTCCTAGACTCGACTCGGTCGACGAAGCGAAGTCGCTGCCGGGTGCGGCTCGTCGATGCCGCTGAGGAGGTGCGATGGTGCCGCCGAGGACCGGGGCGGTCGCTCTTGCTTGATCGGTGCGGGTCTGTCGGGATGGCTTGGACCGGGCGTTTTCGTGGGCCGGATGAGGTGTCACCGGCCGGCGGGCACATTGAGGAGGACCTGTGACCGAGGATGCGCGCGACGAGGGCGGTTCACCTGAGGATTCGCCTCAAGACGCCGCGGCCCGTGATGACGCGCCCGGGCATGATGCGCTCCAGGACGACGCGCCCCAGCCGGTGATCGTCGCGCGCGGTATCACCATGCGCGGGCCGCGCGGTCCGGTGTACGGGCCGATCGACCTCGACGTCGACCCGGGCGGGGTCACCGTGCTGAACTGCCCGGCCGGCGAGGGCCGCACCGCGCTGCTGATGACGCTGGCCGGGCGGATGCGTCCGGCCTCGGGTGAGTTGCAGGTCCTCGGCAGCCGCGACGCACGGCAGATCTTCGCCCGCGCCGCGCTGGCCGGCGTCGACGAACTCGATCCGCTGCCGGAGTCGGTCACGGTGGGTGAGGTGCTCACCGAGCAGCTGCGGTGGAGGGCGCCGTGGTATCGCCGCATCCGCCGGGCGGGGCCGCAGGACCTCGAGCGGTTGTGCGCGCCGGTGTTCGGTGAGCTGCCGCTGCCGCCGCTGGAGCACGAGACCGATGATCTGGCCGAGCTCGACGCGCTGCTGTTGCGGATCGCGCTGGCCAACGCCGACCGGCCGGCGTTGCTGGTGGTCGACGGGCTCGACGCGCTCACCAGCGACCGCGACCGGCAGGTGGCGCTGGACCGGTTGATCGAACTCGGCCGGGAGCAGACCGTCGTCACCGCCAGTGTCAACGATGTGTCCGGGCGTGCCGTGCGCGCACAACTGTCCGTCCCCAACGTCGTCCGCACCGAACTCGCGGCTCGAGAAGGAAGCAGGTAACCCCAGTGCTTGCCGGGTTGTCTTTGGGCACCGACCTGAAGCGCTACACACGCGGAACGCTGCCGCGGATCGCGTTGGCGACGATCATCGTGCTGCCGCTGTTGTACGGCGCGATGTATCTGTGGGCGTTCTGGAATCCGTTCGCCGAGGTGAACCGGATGCCGGTCGCGCTGGTCAACGAGGACACCGGCGCGGTGATCGACGGCGAACGGGTGAACATCGGTGAGCAGGTGACCAAGGCGCTGGTGGATTCCGGCGAGCTGCAGCTGCACGAGGTGTCGGCGCAGGAGGCGGCCGACGGGGTGGCCGGTGGGAGGTACTACTTCTCGGTGACGTTGCCGGAGGATTTCAGTGCCAGGGTGGCTTCGCCGTCGGGTGGTGATCCGCAGCCGGCTGCGTTGCGGTTCAGTTTCAACGGCGCCAACAACTACTTGGCGATGCTCATCGGGCAGAACGCCGCGCAGCAGGTTCTCAACCGGGTCGACGAGGCGATCTCGCAGCAGACCGTGACAAGGGTGCTCACCGGGCTGACCGACGCCGGGGCGGGCCTGCGGCGGGCCGCCGACGGGGCGGGGCAGTTGGCCGATGGGCTGACTTCGGCGAACGACGGCGCGCATGAGCTGGCCACCGGCGCCGACGCGCTGGCGGCCGGATTGCGCACCGCCCGTGACGGTTCGGCGCAGCTGGCGGCGGGTACCGCCGAGTTGTCGACCGCGGTGCAGACCGCGACCGATCCGTTGTTGAAGGTGCTCGACACCGTGGCGGCGTCGGGGTTGAACGCCGACGAGGTGTCGCAGGCCGCGCAGCATCTCAGCGCGGCGGTGCGCTCGACCACCGACCGGATCGCCGCGCTCAACATCGATTACGCACAGGCCGAGGCCATCATCGATCAGGTGGTGGGGTTTTTGCGCGACAACCCGGACCCGACCCTGCGGGACATGGGCAACTTTCTGGCCGGGGCGCAGCGGATCCTCAACGCCAAGCAGATGAACCCGGCCACCGACGAGGGGCTGATCCGGCTGCGCGATGCCGCAGCGGATGTGGAGCATCAACTCGGGGATCCGAACAGCCATTTCCGCAGGGTGCTCGCCGGTGCGGTCGACGGGTCGCTGCGCTCCCAGCTGGTGCAGCTGCGCGACGGGGTCGATCGGCTCAACAGCGGTGCGGCCCAGCTCAACAGCGGGCTCAAGCAGCTCTCGGCCGGTGGGGATCGGCTTGCTTCCGGTGCGGCGGAGCTCGCCGCGGGGACCGACAAGCTCAAGGTCGGCAGCGAGGAGCTCGCGACCAAGCTGCGCGACGGCTCGACCCAGGTGCCGTCGTGGACTCCGCAGCAGCGCACCGAGGTCGCCAAGACGCTGGCGGCGCCGGTGGCGCTGGACATGGTGCATCACAACGAGGTGCCCACGTTCGGGACCGGGTTCGCGCCGTTCTTCCTGCCGCTGGCGTTGTTCATCGGCACGCTGATCGTCTGGATGCTGTTGAAACCGCTGCAGTCCCGGCCGATCGTGCAGGGTGTCGGAGCGCTGCGGGTGGTGCTGACCTCCTATTGGCCGGCGTTGGTGATCGTGTTCTGCCAGGTGGTGGTGATGTACCTGGTGGTGCACTTCGGGGTGGGGCTGCAGGCGAAGTATCCGATTGCGACAGTCGCGTTCCTGATCCTCATCGCGGCGACGTTCCTGGCGCTGATCCAGGCGTTCAACGCGTTCTTCGGGGTGGCGATCGGGCGGGTGGTCACGCTGGCGTTCCTGATGTTCCAGCTGGTGTCGGCGGGTGGGATCTATCCGGTCGAGACCACTGCCCGGCCGTTCGAGATCCTGCACCCCTACGATCCGATGACCTACGCGGTCAACGGGTTGCGGGAGCTGATCAACGGGGGGATCGATGCCCGGCTGTGGACGGCGATCATCGTGCTGAGCTGTCTGCTGGTGGTGTCGCTGACCGTGAGCGCCTTGTCGGCGCGGCGGAACCGGCTCTACACGATCGAGCGGCTGCACCCGTCGATCGAGGTGTGAGTCGGGTTCCGGGAGTTGTCGGTGGGCGCCGCTAACGTGCGGAACGCACAGTAACGACTCGGAAGGGGGGATCAGGAATGGCCGCTGCGCCTACGCCGCAATCGAATCCGTCGGGGGAGGGCCGGGGTGCGTTCTCGGCGGCTCGGGCGACCAGAAAGCATCCGGGCGCGGGAACGATCGGGGCACTGGTGGTTGCTGCGGTGGTGGGGCTCACCGGTGTCGGGTGCATCCCGGTCGAGAACAGCGCTCGCCCGGTGTCGGGCGGTTCGGCGAATGCGAATCGCTTGGTGAATTCGCGGGACAGCGCAGCGCCCGTCGGCTCTGCGGTCCGTGACGGGAAGTTCGAGTTCCAGGTGCTCGGCATGGAGCGGGCTGCGGAGGCCGGGGACCCGAGCAATCCGTTCATGACCGCGACGCCGCAGGGCGAGTTCATCATCATCACTCTGGCGGTGATGAACATCGGTGACCGGCCGCAGTCGTATTTCGGCTCCAATCAGAAGCTGATCGACGCGGCGGGCCGGGAGTACGCGGTCGACTCCGAAGCGGATATGTGGCTGAACCGAGAAGGGTTCATGGAGGAGATCAACCCTGGCAACGCGATCCAGGTGAAGGTCGCCTTCGATGTGCCACCCGGTACGCAGCCGGCCGAGCTCGAGGTTCACGACTCGGCGTTCTCGGGCGGCGCAAGAGTTCGCCTTCAGTGAACGCAGGATGCATGGGTTCCGCTGCGGTAGCGGCGCTCGTCGACACGGGTGACGTGGCGCGGGCGCCGACCGCGGTTCCCTGATCATGCCAGACCCATTCGCTATATGAGGTCCGGTGCAGGCGCTGTTCACCTCGCGTTCGCCCGCCAGACAACTATCCTCGCCATGATCAGTCGACGCGAACGGACGACTGACGAGGTGACGGGTCTTAGATGAAGCTGGCTTGCACTGCGCTGGCAGTGACGGCGGTGGCCGCAGTGGTGGCTGGATGCTCGACCGGGCGCGAGGAGACGAGCGATACCGGCGATACCGTCGCACGGGCGACCGCACCAATGGGTTTCGATCTGCCGGACGCGGAGCGGTATCACCGGCTGGCCACCTATCCGGTGTACTTGAATGCTGCGGATCCGCGGGAGGAGACCGTCGCCGAGATCTCGGCCGTCACGCCGGACGGCAACACCGTCATCTACACGGACGCTGCCGCGAGGCGCATCGGTTTCCTCGACATTCGTCACCCGGCGAACCCGGTCGGGCGGGGCACGCTGTCGCTGGCCGAACTGGGCCATGCCGACGATCAGCCCACCTCGGTGGCGGCGGTCGGCGAATACGTCCTGGTCGTCATCGACAGCACCGGCGGCGACTTCGCGCATCCGGCGGGCCGGGTCGATGTTGTGCGGGTCGCGGACCGTAGCCGGGTGCGCAGCATCGACCTCGGTGGTCAGCCGGACTCCATCGCGGTCAGCCCGGATGGATCGTTCGCCGCGGTCGCGATCGAGAACCAGCGCGACGAGGAAGCCGCTCCACCCGGCGGGGAGGAGGGCGATCTGCCGCAGCCGCCAACCGGATTCGTACAGCTGATCGACCTCGTCGGCGCACCGCAGTCCTGGACGACTCGCCGGGTCGAATTCGAGGTCGAGGCGGCCCGGGCGGCCGGACTGGACACGCCCGAGGATCTCGAGCCGGAGTTCGTGAGCATCAACTCCCGCGGGCAGGTTGCGGTGACGCTGCAGGAGAACAACGGCATCGCGATCATCGACGGGCGCAGCGGGGCGGTGTCGAAGATCTTCAGCGCCGGCAGCACGTCGGTGGCGGGTGTCGACACCGTCGATGACGGGGTCATCGACCAGGGCGGTTCGATCCCGGAGACCCCGCGTGAACCCGACGCCGTCGGCTGGATCGGCGACGACCACCTGGCCACCGCCAACGAGGGCGACTGGAAAGGCGGCACCCGCGGCTGGTCGATCTTCGACGCCCGCAGCGGCGAAGTCGTATGGGACGCAGGCAACTCCGTCGAACAACTCGCGGTGCGCACCGGTCTGCACATCGAAAAACGCGCCGACGCGAAAGGGCCCGAGCCGGAAGGGCTGGCGGTCACCGAACTCGCCGGGCGGCCGGTCGTGCTGCTGGCCGCCGAGCGCAGCAATTTCGTCGCCGTCTACGACGTCAGCGATGTCACCGCGCCGGTGTTCCGCCAGATCCTGCCCACCACGCCGGGACCGGAGGGGATCCTGCCTATCCCGGCGCGTGACCTGCTGGTGATCTCCTCGGAGGAGGACGACGCCGAGAACCGGGTGCGTGCTTCGGTCACCGTCTACGGGTACGGCACCGACTACGGCGACGGGGCCGGGCCTGCGTTCCCGTCGATCGTCTCCGGGGATGTCGACGGCGAACCCATCGGCTGGGGTGCGCTCGGCGCGCTGGCGGCTGACCCTTCCGACCCCGATCGGCTGTTCACCGCCACCGATAGCGCCTACGGGCCGGCCCGAATCCTGGGTGTGGATGTGTCGCGAAAGCCGGCCGTCATCGACACCGCGCTGGTGATCACCGACGACGGTCGGCCCGTGACCCTTGACATCGAAGGTCTGGCCGCCCGGCCCGACAGCGGGTTCGTGCTGGCTGTCGAGGGTGAGGATGGAGACGAGAACCAGGTGGTGTACGTCGGCGCCGACGGGGGCATCGAGCGGCGCGTGTTCCTGCCTTCGGATATCGCTGCGAGGGTTGGTGGTCAGGGCTTCGAGGGTGTCGCGCTCGACGGCGACCGGGTGTGGGTGGCGGTCCAACGGGAACTCGACGGCGACCCAGAGGGTTTGGTTCGGATCGGCCGTTACAACCCGGATGACGACACCTGGGAGTGGTTCGGCTACCAGCTCGACACCACCGACGTCGCGGACGATTGGATCGGTGTCTCGGAGCTCACCATTCACGACGGCGCACTGCTGGTGCTCGAACGTGACAAGCTCAACGGTCCCGACGCTCGAGTCAAGGCGATCTACCGGGTGGCGCTGCCCGACGGTCCGGGAGTGCGGTCGGCGGACGAGACTCCGCGCGCGCTGCCGAAGACATTGGCGCGCAACCTGCTGCCCGATCTGCAGGCGACCAACGGGTTCGTGCAGGAGAAAGTCGAAGGGCTCGCCGTCGCCGGCAACGGACGCCTGTACCTGGTCACCGACAACGACGGACTCGACGACGCCAACGGCGAGACACAGTTCTTCGACCTCGGACCAGCCGAAGACGCACTGGCCGGATGACATCGTGGAAATGCTTGCGGAAGCAAGTCACAGTCCATGGTGCCGGTGATTTCGGTTACCCGCGGTTCATCGATCGACCGATGAGTTGCTTCCGGCCGCTGCGCATGATTCATTGCGCTGACGTGGTGTTTTGATGAGTAGCGCCGCGTCACAGGTGCGGTTACGGGTTTCCCGGGATGTGCCCAGCCGATTTGGCCAACGGGTATCAACCCCCGGTACCGTCCGGCTCAATGGGCAGACACGCGTTGTTCCATGCGCGCCGCCGGCCGCGGATGGGTGTTCTTGTGGGGGCGGTTTCGGCAGCCGCCCTGGTTTTCGTCGGTGCGGACACTCCACCGGGTGGTGACGGGTGTTGTGAGGCTGCAGCACCCGCGTCTGCACCTGCTCCGGTGTCGGTGAGTCTGGCCGCCGCGCCTGTTGCCCGTCCGATCGTGCCTGCGACTCTGTCTCCTGGTGTCGCCGAGGAGGACGGGCTGCAGGTGGACACCATCCGGGTGGCGCGGGCGGTGAGTGCGGAGTTCCCCGAAATCCTCAGTATCGGTGGGGTGCGTTCGGATCCGCTGAAATGGCATCCACACGGGTTGGCCATTGACGTGATGATCCCCGGTGCTCGTTCGGCGGCCGGTATCGCGCTGGGCGACAGCGTTCTTCACTATGTGATGGCCAACGCCGAGCGGTTCGGTGTGCACCACGTCATCTGGCGGCAGACCATCTACAAGCCCGACGGTTCGGCGCGCAGGATGGCCGACCGCGGGTCCGACACCGCGAACCATTACGACCACGTGCACGTCGCCACCAAAGGCGGCGGATACCCCAGGCAGGGGCAGGTCTTCCTGCGGTGAGTGAAGGTTGTCGGGTGCTCAACTCTCACTCTTGACCGAGCGCCTGCACCAGCGGGTCGATTCCGCTTGGCAATTGACACCGGCGGCTCGATTGGATGTCGGAGAATCGGAACATGACCGGTGATTCGCTGGGCACTTCTCTTGATGACGAGCTGCTGGGCCGGATTCGGAACGTTGTCGCGCAAGGAGAGGTGATCGAAACACTCACCAACAAGCGTCCGAACCGGATCGTCCGGGGTGGAACCAGATGGCGTGTGGGTAGAGACATCGAGATACGCAGGGGTTGATTCGCTTCAACCCAGCACATCCGCGACCGCCGCGTCGAAGAACCGCGCGAACTCCGGGTCATTGCCAGGACTCGCAACGCAGTGGCCGAACGGTGACTCGTAAACCCGCAGTTCGCCGTTCGGCATGAGCTCGGCCTCGAAGGCGTTGTCCTCGACGGAGAAGTACTTGTCCTGTGGGCAGCCGATCACGATCGCCCGGGCGCTGATCGCCCGCAGGGCGGCCACCAGGTCCCCGCCGTGCAGGGCGGCGATGTCGGCGTGCTGCCAGGCCCACAGCTTGGCCAGCAGGTCGTGGGCGTCCCAGTTCTCGACGTGGTCGCGTTCCCAGTCGGCGAGCAGCTCCTCGGCGCTGTTGAAGCCGAGCCGGCGGTACAGCCCGTCGCGGAAGAACTCCGGCGAGTACGCCCACCCCGCGTACACCCGCCCGAACGCACTCAACCCGGCGACCGGCGCCCCCTCACCGGTGGCGAAGTACGGGTCGACCAGCAGCGCGGCCTTCACCCCTTCGAGGAACACCCAGTTGTTCACCGACGTCCGCGCCGAGGCGCACACCGGTACGATCGCGTCGACCAGGTCGGGATACATCGCCGCCCAGTGGTAGGCCTGACAGCCGGCCATCGACCAGCCAGCCACCAGAGCGATGCGGGAAACCCCGATGTGCTCGAACAGCAACCGGTGCTGGGCCCGCACGTTGTCGATGAGGCTGACCCTGGGGAAGTCCCGGCTACGCTGCGCCGGCGCCGCACAGCTCGGGGAGGTGGACAACCCGTTTCCGAACATGTTGACCGACACCACGAAATGCCGTTGCGGGTCGATCGCCCGGCCCGGCCCGAAGAAGCCCTCGTTACGGCGATGGGTGCCGGTGTAGAAGGTGGGCAGTACGACGACGTTGTCGGCCGCCCCGTTCAGTTGGCCGTAGGTCTTGTAGGCGAGCTTCGCCGCCACGAGCGTCTCGCCGGAGTCCAGCGGGACGTCACCGAGTTCGAAAACCGAGTAATCCACTGTGAACTCAGTACAGCCGTAGGTACTCGTTGACCTCCCAGTCGGTGACCGCCTGGTGGTAGCGCTCCCACTCATCGACCTTGTAGGCGATGTAGGACTTGACCATCTGTTCGCCCAGCACGTGCCTGAACAGCTCGTCCTGCTTGAGAGCCTTGATCGCCTCGTAGAGGTTGCGCGGCAGCCTGCGGATGCCCATACGTTCGGCCTCCTCCTCGGACAGCGCGTAGAGGTCGAAGTCCGACGGCTCGCCCGGGTCGATCGCCTGCTCGACGCCCTCCACCGCGGCGGCCAGGGTGGCAGCCAAAGCGAGATAGATGTTCATGCACATATCGGCCGCGCGGTTCTCGATGCAGAATCGGTTCTGCGGCAGCCGGAACTGCGCGGAGCGGTTGTTGTGGCCGTAGGTGATGTTGGTTGGCGCCCAGGTGACGGTGCCGCCCTCGAAGCCGCCGACGCGCGGCACCAGGCCGTTGTAGGAGTTGACCGTCGAGCAGGTGATCGCGGTCAGCGCCTCGGAGTGCTTGATCAACCCGCCCACCGCATGCCGGCACTCGGTGCTCCAGCCGCCGGCGCCGTCCTCGAACAGGTTGCGGTCCGGGTCGGCCAGCGAGCGCAGCGAGAAGTTGATGTGCGCCCCCGATCGCCAGTCGCCTGTCGTCGGCTTGGGCATGAACGTGACGAACATGCCGTGCTTCTTGGCGACCTCCTTGAGCGTCAGCCGCAGGAACACGAAGCGGTCGGCCATCTGCAGCAGGTGCGAGTAGCCGAAGTCGAGCTCGAACTGCGAGTATGCGCCTTCGGCGACAACGTCATTCAGGCCCCAGCCGAGCCCCTCGAGCATGTCGATCAGGTCCTTGAGGAACGGCATGGCGTCCAGCGAGTGCTCGGTGTCGTAGCCGTAGGCCTGCCGGCGGGGGCGCAGTGCGCCCGGCTGCTGCGGGTCGGTGTCGAACGCCTTTACCGGTCTACCGTGCTCGTCGTAGCGCATGACGATGAACTCCGGCTCGATGCCGGCGTAACCGCGGTAGCCCTGCCGGGCAGCCTCGGCGATGGCCCGCTTGAGCGCCTGGCGCGGGCAGACGTTGTAGGGCTTGTCCTCCCAGAACAGGTCGCTGAAGATGATCGCGATCGTCGGGTCCCACGGGCAGACGTAGACGGCGTTCAGGTCCGGTACCACGACCTGGTCGGAGTCGGCCGGGGTGAGCTCGGGGACGAATGACACCGAGTGCACGGCGAACTGCGGGCCCCTGCCCTTGCACAGCGCCTCGAAATCGCTCATCGGCACCGGCTTGGTCTTCGGGATCCCGAACAGGTCGATCCAGCAGGCCATCACGTACTTGACGCCGGCGTCCTCGAGCCGGGCCCGAACCTCGGCGATTCTCGCGTCGGTGGGCAGCGCATCAGCGAATGTCTCGACGTAGAGCGGTGTTTCGGTGGCGTCGGACGCGTCGATGACAGTCATGGTGGTTCCTCTCGGTCGTGCAGTCCGGGCAACTCATCGGTGTTCACTGCCAATGAACACTCTGTTCCCCGGGTCTGCGGGTGAAGTTGTGGCTGCCGCGGTTGATGCCTGGCCTACCGCCCTGCATGACAACTGTTTTGAGAGATACCGGACGGCGCTTCGGTTGTCGCTGCCGTGTAACAAGAATTTACAAAGGCAATTCACTGAATAGTTGTTCAGTTAATGCTGGAGCGATGTCAGCGAGTCTGCATTTCTTGCAGCTACTTGCGGCCGGCCGCAGAATTGGCAAGGCAATGAAAGAGGTCGAATGAATGACCATTCAGTGAATATGGAGCAAGGTGATCGCGGCTCGTCCGGGCGCAGCGTGCGGCTGTCCGGCGGGCCAGGCTGCTCGAAGCCGCCCGCAAGATTGTGCTGCGTGACGGACTGGAGCGAGCGCGCATCGCCGACATCGTCGCCGAAGTCGGGGGCAGTCAGGGGCTGGTCCACTACCACTTCCCGTCCCGGGAGGCGCTGCTGATTGAAATGTTGCGGACCGCTGCCGAAGAGGATGTCGAACGCGCCCGGCAGATCGCGCGTGACGACGGCACGGTCGTGCAGCGATTGGACCGGTTGATCCGGCTTGCGTTACCGATCTCCAGCGACGACTGGAACTGGCGGCTGTGGGTGGAGATGTGGGGTTCGGGCCTGCGCCACGACGAGATCGCCCTGATCTCCGAGCGGTTCGACAACGGGTGGGCCGACACCGTGCGCGAACTGCTTGAAGACGGTGTCGAATCCGGGGTCTTGCGGTGCGCTGACCCTGCTGCGGCCGCCGATCGGCTCACCGCGATGATCAACGGTCTCGGTCTGCGGATTGTCAGCAGTCGGGCGGGGTTCCCGCGCGCCTACGTCATTCGGCTGGTGCGGATGGCTGCCGCCATGGAGCTCGGCCTGGACTGGCAGGACTACTTGCGTCAGGGCCAGGACGGTTAGCCGTCGATGGAGAACCAGATCACCCGCGCCGGCGCGAGCGAGCGGTTGCGGAGTAGGTGTGCGGCCGCGGCGTCGATCGCAATCGAGTCGCCCTCGCGTAGCGTTACCACCTGGTCGTCGAACTCGATGTTCAACGTGCCCTCGGTGACGACGCCGTAGTGCCGGCCCGAGGCTGCGAGGGGAGCGGCGGCGCCGGGTTCGTAGATGTATTCGCGGAAGCCAACGGCGTCATCGTCGGCGGGCAGCAACTGCTGGGCCCGTACCCCTGGGCCGACCTTGTGTTCGGGGCGCAGGTGGGCGCGCCGTACGAGCTTGTCCGGTGGGGTTGCGCGAAGCCCGGCGGGCCGTGGAAACAATGCGTCTATCGACACATCCAGGGTCGCCGCCAGTTCGGTGAGCAGTCCGATCGAGGGTTCGGATATGCCCCGCTCGAACTGCGAGATGTGGCTGGGAGAGCAGCCGAGCTCGGCGGCGAGCTTGCGGATGCTCAGGCCGCGCTGCCGGCGCAGGTCGCGCAGTCGCTCACCGAGCGTGGCGGCTGGTTGCTGCCCCATGGCGGCATTCTAGGGGTTGATCCGAATCGATCGAAGGTGCGGAATCCGGGCGAGTGTGGGCGCTTTCGTATCGCGTCGGATGCCGTTGTACGCTTCTGAAAGTACTGCTGGCAGGACTCCGAAACCGTCAGAACCCAGCCATCACGGGTTGGCTAATCTGCCAGGACGGTGCGCGAGTTCAAAGCGGGGACCGATCTGACACAGCTACTTGCAGGGCAGGTAGCTGTGGTCGTGAGGTTGGCTGTCGGCGTTGACCCGTCCTTGGGCCTCTTGGAAGCGTAGCGTGATCCGACGACAAGGTATGTGGTCTCCGTATGGAGCCCGGGTGGCGAGTGCCAAAGGTAACCTCGAGATCGTGACAGTTGGCCCACCGGTTACGGACGCGGCGACCTCACAGCGTATGTCGCGCCAGCGGACCCGGGACACGGAAGCCGAGCTCGCAATACGCCGTTTATTGCATCGGCGTGGGTTCCGATACCGGGTCAACGCACCGTTGCCAGGACTGCCGAGGCGGCGGGCTGATCTGTTGTTCACTGCAAAGAAGGTCGCAGTTTTTGTGGACGGGTGCTTTTGGCATGGATGTCCAGAGCATGGAACCTGGCCCAAACGAAACGATTCCTGGTGGGCGGCGAAGCTACGTCGCAATATCGACCGTGATAGGCAAACGGATGCGCACCTCGCTGCCAACGGTTGGTCAGTGGTGCGTATTTGGGAGCACGAGCCGCCGATGGACGCTGCTGACCGAGTAGAGTCTGTGCTTCGGTCTCGGGGTGCTGACCGCTCTGGATAGTTTGAGGTCAACTGCAGGGGAGTCAACCGCTTGATGGCGACACCCCGGTGGTTAGCTAGCCGCCCACCGTCTGCAACTCTCGAGAGCCGCAGGTAACCCGCGGTTCGTTTGTAGCGCGTGACTTGGACCACGGCATCCGAACTAGACGGTCGAGCCGTGTGCTGTCGACTTCAATGCCCAGAACACCGGGGTCTGCTGCACGAACAGGTGACAGTTTCGGTCACGCGGCCTGACTGGCCGGTGTGGTCATGATGGCTTCGAACTCGATGGGGGTCAACCGGTCGAGGCCGGCCTGGCGCCGGCGGCGATGGT
>Ga0310834_100934_pt1 | contig 22733 bp, 18 predicted proteins | sample SM_ome_2_FD_201314 | JGI IMG/M metagenome (GOLD analysis project Ga0310834, IMG submission 201314) | Sorghum-adapted microbial communities enriched on stacked mutant (SM) sorghum from Joint BioEnergy Institute, Emeryville, California... ... | reverse complement strand
CTTCGCCATCCTGAAGACCTGGCGGATCTTCACCAAGGTTCGCTGCTGCCCTCAACGAGTCGGCCGACTCGCCAAGGCCGTACTCACCCTCGAACTCGGCCCCGAATCATGAGGTTGGAAACGGCTCCTTGTTGAGATCACCTCAGCGTACTCGGAATTGTCACGTTTTGTAGCGAACGCGTTGGTTCTGCCAGGCGAAAGGCAGCTGTCAACAGCCCGCGACGCGTGTACAAAGGTAACGACAGGATCGCGCACAGCGGCTGGCCGACGTTCTGGAGATCCTGGCGCCAAGGTTGGTTCCGGGCTCCGGCTAACCGGGTATGACATCGAACGGTCGACGGGGAACGACGAGGAGGAGCACGTGCCGGAGTTCGCTCGCGCGGGGCAGCTGTTGGATTGTCATTTCCATTGGTACCCGCAGGAGGTCGAGGACGGCCTTAACCGGGTGAACGGGAACACGCGGCGGCACTCGGCGGAGTGGTACGACCTGGAGGGCCAGCTGCAACGCATGGACGCGCTGGGTCGACGAGTCGCCGTCATCTCGTCAACCGGACCCTTCACCGGGCTGTTCACAAACATCGGGGCTGACGACTCACGTGCCCTGACCCGGCTCTACAACGAGACGATGGCCGACGGCCAGCGCCGTCACCCTGGTCGGGTATGGGGTACCTGCGTCCTCCCGCTGCTCGATACCGACGCCGCGCTGGCCGAGCTGGAGTATGCGATCGTGACGCTGGGCCTGGTAGGCGTCAACATGCCCGGCCGCATCGGCCCCGCCGACAACCTGGACCACCCGCGGCTCGAGCCCTTGTACGACCTCATCGAGGCTCTGGACGTACCGCTGTTCGTCCATCCCAACGATGAGGCGTTCGCCTCGGTGCTCGAAGGGTACGACGGGGCGTTGCACCTCAGCCTCGGACGTGTAATCGACGTCAGCGTGTCGGCGTACCGGCTCGTGCTAAGTGGCCTGATGGAGCGACATCCGGGCCTCAAGGTCATCGTCTCGCATACAGGTGGCGCGCTGCCGTACCAGGCCGGGCGGATGGACAAAAACTCGGGTGCGGCAGGACTGCCGAAGCCGCCCACGGATTACCTGAAGCGCATGTACACGGATACAGTGTCACCACACGCGGCCGGGGTTCGCTTCGCCGTCGACTTCTACGGCGCCGACCACGTGATGTACGGCAGTGACTATCCGTGCTGGGATCCCGTTTCCGCGCTGCGGATCCTCGAGGAGCTCGAACTCGACGACGAGTCGCTGCGCAAGATTACCTACAGTAACGCGTTCGAGCTGTACGGGTTGGGCCGACGGACCCCGGAGCAGATCCCGGCGACAACTGGTCATCGAGCCTGAGAGGGCCTTTAGCCCTGAGAGTGACGCGCCTTGGAGGGGAGCGCCTCGAAGCCGAACCCTGCGGCCACTTGTACGCGCGACTGTGCGTCCGCACGCGTGAATGCTGGGAGATAGCTTCATCGGGTATTGATCGACGTATTGCTATCTAGGGCTCGGGTCCAAAAGCCCTGTCCGACTACTGTCGGTAACGCAGTGCGCGATGGCTGCCCCGGCTGGCAAGGCATTGAAAGGTCCCGTCAACCAGCATCCCCGATCTCCATGATCAACAACATGCGGTCCTTCCCCACCCTTCCGCATAGCGGAAGATTCTTGAACTTGTTCCGCCAGTTAGTAATTCTCCATACGTGATCTCGATCATCCCGGGGAGTGACCAGGGCGGATGTGCCGCTGCCGGAACGAGGCGTGACAGATGACGACGGACTGGCACCTTCTCATCGTCGGCGGTGGCATCGGAGGCTTGAGTGCAGCGCTGTCTCTCGCGCGCCGTGGCTTCAACGTGACCGTGCTGGAGCGTTCGCCCGAGTTCGGCGAGGTCGGTGCGGGCCTGCAGCTAGCTCCGAACGCGACGCGCGTACTCAAGAGCCTGGGCGTGCTCGACGCAGTGCTGGATGTCGGAGTACTGCCCGACCGACTTGTCCTGGCTGACGCGACGACACATGAGGAGCTGACCTCGCTCGATGTCAGCAGGTTCGACGAGCAATTCGGTGGACCGTACGTGGTCGCCCACCGCGGCGACGTGTTGTCGATCCTCCTTAGGGCCTGCGCGGCGCAGCCCTCTATAGAACTCCGCACCGGTAAGGCGGTTGTTCGGGTCACCGAACCGGACGAGCGCTCAGTCCAGGTGGAGTGTGCCGATGGGTCCAGGTTCACCGCAGATGCCCTGGTGGGGGCGGACGGCCTGCACTCGACCGTGCGGAAGCTGATCGACCAGTCCGAACCCGTCTTCTCCGGGTACGTGGCTTACCGAGGTGCGGTCCCGATCGAGCGGGTGGAGGCTCGCTCCGGAAGTCGCGACGTCGTCGCTTTCCTCGGACACGGGCTGCACTTCGTGCAATATCCACTTCGCCGCGGCAGTTTCTACAACCAGGTTGCAGTATTCCGCAGCCAACGGTACTTCGCCGGGGAAGAGGTCTGGGGAACCCCAGACGAACTCGACGAGGCGTTCGCCTCGACGAGTGAGCGGATCCGGACCGCGCTTGCTGCGATCCAGCGTGATACAAGCTGGCCGATGTACGACAGGGAACCTCTGCGGCAGTGGACGCACGGCCGCTCGGTGCTGCTGGGCGACGCCGCCCACCCGATGTTGCAGTATCTGGCGCAGGGGGCATGCCAGGCGATCCAGGATGCGGATTGCCTGGGATACGCGCTCGCAAAGGCGATCGCGACCGGTCGCGATGTGGTTGATGGCTTTCCTGAGTACCAGCGGCACCGGGTCGGGCCGGCGACTCGCACGCAACGCAACGCGCGTATCTGGGGGGAAATCTGGCACTCCGACGGCCTCGTTGAGCTGCTCCGCAACGCCTACCTTCGTGAACGCGACCCGAATGACCTCCGGCACATCGCGCCGCTCTATGCCCCCGCCGAGACCTGCTCACACTCGGCCCAGGGGCGCCTCTTTCGACCTGAACCATCACCCGCATGAGCACCGTATACGACGCCTACCGCCCTGCCCGACTTCCAATCTTCCCGTTCGTCATGAAGACATTTCGTAACAAAGAAGTGAGGCTTCGTCATGAGCGATCACCAGACTTCCACCGTGCGAAGAGCATGGCGCGCGCGCCGAGCACCGCTGGCCGCAGGCATGCTCGTCCTAGGCCTGGCAGCGGTCTCGGCCTGCGGCTCGGCCGGCGGCGACGAGTCGGTTAAGTCCACTGAGGAGGTAGCCGTCGCCATGGCCTCCTCCTGCGGTGGCACCGAGTCGGACTGGAACACTCTCATAGCGGAGGCGAAGAAGGAGGGCAAACTCGCCATCGCCGGTCCGCCCAACCCGGTCGTGAATAAGGACGTGCCGGCGGCGTTCAAGAAGCAGTTCGGCGTGAGTGTCACATACCTCGCCGGATCGAGCGGTGAGACCGCCCAAAAGATTAAGAGTGAGCGGGCGGCAGGAATTTATAGCCTGGACAACTTTTTGGCCGGCGGGAACACAATGTCTTCAGTGATCTACAAGTCCGGCTGGCTGGACAACCTGAGATCCGCGCTCGTGTCTCCTAAGCTGACCGACCCCACGACTTGGCACGGTGACTCGAAGGGTGCCCCGTTCGTGGACGAGCCGAACTTCAACAGTGTTGCCAAGCTCAGCATCCAGGGCCAAGAGCAGTTCATGGTCAACACCAATCTGGTCAAGGACGACGTGACAGGTTGGCGGGATCTGCTGGACCCGAAGTGGAAAGGCAAGATCGTGGCGATGGACCCGACGAGGGGGGCGGGGCTCGGGTTCAACGTCGTTGTCATGCTGGCTAGCAAGTTCGGCATGGACTTTATCAAACAGCTTTACAACGGCCAGCAGGTTGTGTTGCAGACCGATGACCGACAGGTCGCTGACAGCGTGGCCAAGGGCCAGTACGCCGTCGCGATCGGCGTCTCCGAGGCAAACGGCCAGCTGGACCAGCTCATCGAAGATGGTCTGCCGGTGCGGGTGGTCCGGCCGGACGACGCGCCGCAGATGGTATCGGCGGGCTACGGGGAGCTCGGGCTGATGAACAAAGCGCCGCACCCAGCGGCGGCAAAGCTGTTCGCCAACTGGCTGCTGTGCCCGGACGGCAACCGGGTCTGGAATGAGGCCAACCGCTACCAGTCCGCGCGCACCGACGTCGACATCGAGGTGCCGGACTTCATCAAGGCCGACCTCAACGGGGAGTTTTGGGACACCTACGACTGGAAGCTGCTCACGTCCGACACGACGGACAAGCTCCTGGAAGAGTTGCGCCACGAATTGAAATAACCACCCTCCGTGACCTATACCGCCGCCTGGGCGGGACCGTAGGCACCGCGCCCGGTCGATTACCGCCGCCAGCACGGCTAGACCATCCGAACAGGCCGACTGATCAGTCCAACAGGAGGAGTTCAGGTGACGATCTCTAGGGCCTCCGGCGCGGCCGGGTCGGCCGTGTGGGAGCAACAGGAGCGGGTGCCGCAGTCGGTACCCGGCGCGGGCGAGGCGCCGCCGCTTGTGCGGTTGGCGGGGGTATCCCGGTTCTTCGGGCCCGAGGCAGCGGTCAACCGCCTCGACCTAGACATCCGGCAGGGCGAGGTATTCGCCCTGCTCGGCGCCAGCGGATGCGGGAAGTCGACGACGCTGCGCATGATCGCAGGCCTGGAGCCGCTGGACGAGGGCCGGATCACCATGGGCGGACGCGTCCTAGCCGACGCCCAAACCCGCAAGTCGCTCCCGCCCGAGCGGCGCAATATCGCGATCGTCTTCCAGTCGTACGCGGTCTGGCCGCACATGACAGTCGCCGAGAATGTCGCATTCCCGCTAAAGATGCGGCGGGTGCCACGGTCGCAGCGGCGCGCCCGGGTCGACAGGGTCCTCCAGCTCACGGGCATGGCCCAGTGGGCGGACAAGTCGGCCACCGCGCTCTCTGGTGGCCAGCAGCAACGGGTCGCGCTGGCCCGGGCGTTGGTCTATGAGCCGGACCTGCTGTTGCTCGACGAACCACTGTCGAACCTGGACTCACGGCTTCGCACCCAGATGCGCAAGGAGATCCGTCGCCTCAACCAGGAGCTAGGCGTCACGATGTTGTTCGTTACCCACGACCAGGCCGAGGCGTTCACGGTGGCCGACCGGGTCGGTGTCATGGCGGCCGGCCGGCTCGAACAGGTCGGTACGCCGGTCCAAATGTACGACCACCCCGAGACGGCCTACGTGCGTGACTTCCTCGGGCGGACGCTAAGTCTCGAGGGAACCCTAACCTGGTCCGGCACGGAGGGGACTGTCCACCTGCTGGCCGAGGCCGGCGTCGCTGGCGGCCGGATTACGCCGCTGTCTGACCGAGAACTCGCGAGCCTCGACGGTGAGCGGGTTCGGGTGTTCTTCCGACCCGAGGACGTCGAGATCCTGGCCGCGACCGGCGCACTTGGACCGAACCAGGTCGAAGCGACGATTGTCGCCAGCGAGTATCTCGGCGACCACTTCGAGTACCGAGTTGACATCGGTGGCTCCAGCGGAGTTCTGGATGCTCCGCGCCGCAGCCGCCACCAAGTTGGGGACACGGTCGTCCTGCGAATCGACCCCACGTGCGTTTCGGTGTGGGCTATATGACCGTCACGACGTCCCGCCGGCAGTCGCTGGAGATGCCGTCTTCGGAGTCGCCCATCCGGCGCTGGCAGCGATTCAGCGTCGGCAGTCTGCGGGGGCTGCCCGCGGTAGTGCTTGTCGGAGCCGTGACCGCGGTTCCGGTCGTGCTCCTTCTTATCAACAGCTTCAATGTGTCCCGGCCGGGTGAGCCGTCCCGCTATGGGCTGGACAACTGGCGCCGGGCACTATCCGATTCGCAGCTGGGCGAGGCGATCTGGAACACCGTGCGCCTGGGTCTGACCAGGACGGTCGTCGCGGTGGTCATCGCGACCGTGCTTTCGCTATTAATCGCCCGGACCGACATGCCTGGCCGGCGTGTGGTTGAGGTGGCGCTTTGGTTCGCCTTCTTCATCCCGGCGCTGTCGATGACCTTGGGCTGGATCGTCCTGCTCGATTCGTCGAACGGCGTGGTGAACACGACACTGCGGTCCCTGCTTGGCTTGAGCGGCGCGCAGGGTCCGCTCAACATCTACAGCTTCTGGGGCATCATTCTAGCGCACATCAGCGCATCGACAGTTCCCATCATGACGATCCTGATCATCCCATCGCTGCGTCGGATGAGCTCGGGCCTGGAGGAGGCGGCGCGCAGCTGCGGTGCCGGAAGGTTCAAAACGATTGTGTTTGTTACTCTGCCGCTCGCGCGACCGGCCATCCTCAGTGCGGCCCTTCTCAGCTTCATCCAGTCCCTGAAGGCGTTCGAGATCGAGTACCTACTCGGCAACCCGGTCGGCTTCAAGGTGTACTCGACCCAGATCTACGACTGGATCTACCGCGAGCCCCCACTGTACGGCATGGCCACCGCGCTCGGCATGCTGATTATCCCGGTAATGGTGTTCCTCGCCGTAGGACAGCGGATGCTGGTGCGCGACCGCAACTTCGAGACCGTCGGTTCGCGCGGGTTCAGTGACGCGCCCATGGCGCTCGGGCGGATCCGGCGCTGGGTGGTCGCCGGGATCGTCTACTTGTACGTACTGCTCGTCATCGGCTTGCCGGTGGGTGCGCTAATCGTGGGGTCGTTTATGCGGAGGTTCGGCTTCTTCCATGTCCGCCACCCGTTCACGACGTCGAACTGGTCGGACCTGATCCACGATGACCTCTTCGCATCGTCCGTAATAAATAGTCTTAAGATCGGAATCGGCGCCACGCTGCTCGGCGTTGCCATGTACTTCGCCATCGCGTACATCATCGTACGGAGCAGGATGCGTGGGCGGGCCACCGTTGACGTCTTGGCCTGGCTGCCGGTCGCGTTGCCCGGTATCCTGCTCGGCCTCGGCCTGCTTTGGTTCTACCTCGGCACACCGTTGCGGACCGTCCTGTACGGGAGTGTGACGGGACTGATCCTCGCCATCGTGATCAACCATATGGCGACCGGCACTCAGCAGATGAAGGCCGGGATCATGCAGATTAGCCCCGAGCATGACCAGGCGGCCCGCACTTGCGGCGCGCCCCCGCTGCGCAGCCTGTGGCACATCATGTTGCCGCTGATCGCTCCCTCGGTAGCCGCTGTGGCAGTCCTGACGTTCGACAGCGCTATTCGGGATATCAGCTCCGTCATCCTATTGACCAGCGGCAAGTCCAGGCCACTGTCGGTCCTGCTACTGGAGTACAGCTCGACCAGCGAGCTCGAGGAGGCTGCAGCCCTTGGAGTAATCATGAGCGCAGTGACTGTCCTCTTCGGACTCGTTGCGACCAAGCTCGCCGGCGGACGTCTGCAGCGAAGGGCACGGCGCGCCCCGGAACGCACGCGCACCGGTAGCACCGGCTCGTCGGATGACGTCGCTCGCCCGCACCGCCAGCTGCTAGTCAGGAAAACCCAGATCCTTCGACTCAACACCGCAACCCGACACACGCACAGGCCCTAAGGCCCGAAGCTGAACTGAGGATCTATGGCCATCGCAATCTCGACCGACATCGGCGGAACATTCACCGACCTCGCCGCCTACGACCTCGACACCGGACAGATCTACCAAGCCAAGGACTACACCGATCCGGGCGATCTCAGCAGCGGCATTGCCCGATGCATAGATAAGAGCGGCCTGCCCCTCGACACGGCACAGGAGTTCGTGCACGGTTCGACGGTCGCCATCAACACCGCCATCGAGCGTACGGGGGCCCGCACCGCATTGCTGGTGACGAGGGGTATGCGGGACATCTACGAGATCGGTCGTGGCAACCGGCCTGAGGCCTACAACCTGATGTTCCGCCGCCCGATCCCGCTCATCGGCCGCGAGCTGATCTTCGAGGTAGACGAGCGGCTTGGCGCGCGCGGCGAGATTATTCGTCCGCTGGACGAGCAGACCGTACGTGACGCTATCGCGTCCGCTGTCGCGGCCGGTGCCACAGCCATCGCAGTTTGCACACTGCATTCCTACGCCAACCCGGTGCACGAGGAGCGGATCGGGGAGCTCGTCGCCGAACTCGCGCCTGAACTTTACCTCACTCTGTCGCATCGGATCCTCCGGGAGTACCGGGAGTACGAACGCATCTCGACCGCGGCTATGAACTCCTACATTGGACCGAAGGTAAGCGGCTACCTCGATGATCTGCAGGAAGTGCTGCAGACGCGGTCATTCGCGGGCCGGACGCTCATCATGCAATCCAACGGTGGCGTAATGACCCCGGCAATCGCGCGTGAGGAGCCGGTGATGATGATGGAGTCGGGCCCAGTCGGCGGCGTGGTCGCGGCGGGGGCGATCGCCGCGGAGTACGGGATAGGACACGCGGTCGCCTTCGACATGGGTGGCACGACCGCTAAGGCTGCACTACTTCGGGACGGCACGCCGGACATCGCCGCGGGGTACTACGTCGGCGGCTTTGCCAGTGGCCTTCCCGTCCGTGTTCCCGTGGTCGACGTCGTCGAGGTGGGCGCAGGCGGCGGCAGCATTGCGCACCTCGACGTGGCCGGCGCCTTGCGCATCGGGCCACAGAGTGCGGGTGGCCGACCTGGTCCGGTCTGCTATGGCTGGGGCGGGACCCAGCCGACCGTCACCGACGCAAACGCCGTGCTTGGGAGGCTCAACCCAGCGCATTTCCTTGGCGGCGAAATGGGCTTGGATGTTGCGGCGGCCAAGGCGGCGTTCGAGAGGTGCATTGGTAGGCCACTTGGCCTTTCGGCAGAGCATGCGGCGCTTGCGGTCATCAACATCGCGGTGAACACGATGGGACTGGCCGTCCGCAGTGTCTCCATCGAGCGGGGCGTCGATCCCCGTGACTGTGCGCTTATCGCCTTCGGCGGCGCCGGCCCGCTGCACGCCTGCGCGGTCGCCCGCGAGGTCAAGATCCCGCGGGTCATCGTTCCTTTGCTGCCCGGGCACTTCTCCGCGCTCGGCATGCTCTTCGCCGACATCCGGCACGAGCTTGTCCGCACCATCTACGCGACGACCGAGGAAGTCAACGTCCAGACTCTGACGTCGGTGGCGCACGAGATGTGCGACCAGGTCACAACGATGCTGACCTCGGAGCTCATCGCCGAAAAGGACCAAGCGATCGAGCTCTTCCTTGACCTGCGCTACCGCGGTCAGGAGTTCACATTGCGCACGCCGTGCACAGCCGGCGAGCTGCGCTCGGGCAAGGACTTGGAAAAGGTACGCCAGCGGTTCGACGAGCTGCATGCGGCCCGATTTGGGCACAACTCGTGCGGTGCGACGGTGGAGATCGTCAACTTGCGGGTAGTGGGCATTGGACGGCGCGAGCGGATCCGCCCAACGATCGGATCGCCCACCGGCGAGATCGAGGTGACCACGAGACGCGTCGTGTCAGGCGTGGGCAGCGACGCCAGGGGCAGAAACTGGAAAATTTACCAGCGCGGGCAGTTGCCGGTCGGCTACCAGGTGACCGGTCCCGCCGTCATTGAGGAGTACGCGAGCACACTCGTGATTGACGCGGGGGACACCGCGGTCGTGGGTCCCGACGGAGCAATCGACATCCACATCGACACCACGGGAGCACAGGCATGACGACCACGGCATTTCGTACGGACCCCGTAACCGTCGAAGTGGTCCGTAACACCCTCGCCGCGATCGCCGACGAGATGGCCCTGGACCTGCAGCAGGGCTCTTACAACATGATGATCTACGAGGTGAGGGACTTTTGCTGCGCGCTGGTTGACAAGCGCGGGCGCCTGCTCGCCCAGAACGTTGGCGGCGTTTCGCACTTCGTGGCCGACCTTGGCGTCATCATCCAGGACGCGCTGGAGCGGTTCGGTCCGGACGGCTTCAAACCCGGCGATGGCTACCTGATGAACCACCAGCGCGTCGCCGGGCAGCACCTGAACAACGTCGTCACCTACACCCCGGTGATCATCGACGGTGAGCTGTTCGGTTTCGCCATGACGCGGGCCCACTGGTCGGACGTCGGCGGCATGAGCACCGGTTTCGGCGCTCGTGGTGCGGGCGTTGACGCGTGGCTGGAAGGGCTGCAGCTCGACCAGCTGAAGCTAATCGACGAGGGCGTCTACGATGAGAAGCTCCTCAAGATTATCTCTGACAACATCCGCTTCCCCGACGCTGCGCTCGGCGATATGCGGGCCCAGTTCGCCGCATGCCGTGCCGCCGAGCAGCGGCTAACGGAGCTTGTACGGCGGTACGGCGTGGAAGATGTGCAGGCCGCCATCGAGGAGGTCTTCGACACCACCGAGGCCCGTTGCCGCAGCGTCGTTGCGAATATGGCGGACGGCGTCTACCGCGCCAGCTCGGTCATCGACCACGACTTTGCCGACATGGATGTTCCGGTCGAGATTGAAGTCGAAGTCACGGTGTGCGGCTCGGACATGACGATCGACCTCACGCGCTGTTCCGGGCAGCGTAAGGGTTCGATAAACGCACGCACGCTGGCCGGGGCGTACGTCGCTTACAAGGCGCTAACCGCCCCGACCGAGCCCGTCAACGAGGGCTCGTTTCGGGCGCTGACAGTGAAGATCAACGAGGGCAACTTCATGATGGCGCGCTTTCCGGCGCCGATGGCGAGCTGGAGCGTTGCCCTCCCGACAGTCGTCGACACCGTCATCGCCGCCCTCGCCGAGGCGCAGCCTGGCCAGATTCCCGCTGCGCACTTCGGCACCCTCGGCGGCAGCTTTGCCTTCTTCGGGCACGACCCCTCCGCCGGCCCGTTCGTCGCCCAAGGCCTCGAGGGCGGCGGCTGGGGCGGCCGTCCGACCGAGGACGGCCCGTCTGCCGCGGTTTCGGTCTGCCAGGGTGACGTCCGTAACTCACCTGTGGAGGCACTCGAGCTCCGGTTCCCGGTGCGGGTCGAAAAGCGCGCCCTCCGCGAGGACTCCGGCGGACCAGGCAAGCACCGCGGTGGACTGGGCGTGATCACCGAGATCCGCAACCTCGTCGAGGGGTCCTGGCGGCTGTCTATGGTCGGGCGCCAGCTGTGCCCGCCATGGGGTCTGTGGGGCGGGCACGACGCTCCTCCCGGGGGACATGAGTTGCAGCGGCCGGGCGGCGACTTCGAACCCGTCAACGGCCGAGTCGACGCTCCGGCCGGCTCCGTCGCCCGGATCATCACTGGTGGCGGGGGCGGGTGGGGCTCGCCCCTCGAACGGTCCATTGAGGACGTAACCACGGACCTGGTGCGCGGCTACGTCAGTAGGGAGGCCGCCACCGAGGTTTACGGCGTCGTGCTCGACCCGACGACCGGGCTGCCTGTCCCGGACGCAACCGAGCGCAGGCGCGCGGAGCTGGCGGCCGGAGGTGGTGAATGATGACTGTGACCGACTGGACGCCGCCGATCGACGACATCGCCAGCGTCTTCGCTGACCGAACCCGTCGTGCCACAACCGCCATGTGCGCCGCGGACGTGCGCATTGCCGTATTTGTCTCCAGCGGCCGGCACCTGTTTACCGATATGGACCCGGTGATCTGGCTGACCGGGTTTAAACCGATGCACGCCGCTGCAGTCGTCCTCACCAGCGACGGTGAGTTCGTGCTGTACACGCAGGGTGAGTGGGAAGCGGGCCGCGCCCGCCAAATGTCCTACGCGCCGAAAGTGGTAGCTACGGATGATCCGTTAGGTGGCGCCGCGTCGGACCTAACCGCGCGCGGCGGCGGTCAGCGGGTGGGCAGCGCTGGCACGCGCAAGCTGAACGCCATCGAATACCGCACACTCGCTTCCGATGGTGCCTACCAACTGGTGCCAATCGACACCGAGTTGGACGAGCAGGCCAGGCGCAAGGACGTGCTCGAGCTCGCCCAGTTCCGCCGTGCCTCGGAAATTTCCGAGGTCGCCTTCGAGTCGTTGCGGCAGCAGCTGCGCATCGGCATGACCGACGTGGAGGCCGAGGCGATCATCGAGCATCGGCTGCGTGAGCTCGGTGCAGACGATGCGTTCGTGTTCCTGTCCGCCTCCACCAGGAACCGGGCGGTGCAGCGTCCGTGGGGACGCGTGCTGATGGCAGGGGACATTCTGCTGACCGAACTCTCGCCGTGCGTCGGGGGGGTATTCGCCCAAATCTGCCGCACCGTCGCCTTCGGGACTCCGAGTAAGGAGCTCATCCACGACCACGAACTACTCGTAAAAGTGATGACGGCCGGTGTCGATGCGTGCAGGGCTGGCCGCTCGGTATCGGACGTGGTCGCGGCGATGGATGCGCCGCTGATCGCCCGGGGTATGGAACAGTACACAAAGCCGCCGTTCATGCGGGTCCGCGGTCACGGGATGGGCTTCGGCAGCGTGGCTCCGGGTGATTTCCTGAGCAGAAACACGGCCCGGCTCCAGACCGGAGACAGCTTCGTCCTTCACCCGAACCAGATGATGCCCGGGGCCGGCTACCTGATGTGCGGCGAGCCGGTGATCGTCGGCGAGTCCGGTGGCGAAATCGTCACCGGCCGGATCGCCGGACTCGAGATTGTGGAGGCCTGATGACGTCCGCCCGCACGGCTCCGCTGTCGACGCCGACCTTCCTACCGATGATGCAGCCTGTGCTGCGCCGCGGACGCAGTTTCCTCGATCGAGAGGTGCTGCCCAGCGACGAGAACGAAAGGCGCCTCAACACCTTGCTCGCCTTGGCCGGTGAGCGCGGTCTCGACGGCGTTGTGATTTTCGGAGCCGCCCACACGCCTGAGAATCTTGGATACTACGCTAATTACATCCCAACGACGTTCCACAGTGCACTTGTGGCTCGGACGGGCGAGGCCCCGGTGCTGTTCGCAGGCAAAGGCGGCGCCCGTGACCACCCCTATATCCGCACAGTTAGCTGGGTGGCGGACCTGCGCTACTCGGCCACGATCGGGTCCGCGGTCGTCGAGGTGGCCGACTCCTGGGGTGCGCCGTGGCATCGCCTCGGCGTCGTGGGCCTCGACACCAGTCTGCCCCATGAGGTGCGCGACGAAGTGGTGGCTGCACTTGGGAAGCGCTTCGTCGAAATTGACGATATCGTCGTTGGTCAGCGACGGAGCAAGTCGGCGCGGGAACTGGCCGTGCTGACTAAGGCGAACAGCATCGCCCGGCACGCCGCGGCTGCGGCCGCCGACGCCTACGCCTCGGGAGCAGGGCGGCGCTCGGCCCTGGCGGCCGCCGACTTCACGGCTCGGGCCAGGGGCGCCCACGACTGCCGTATTACCGCAGGCACGTCGCTCGGTGGCGTTGCGGCCATGTCCGAGATCCGCGATGACCGGGGCCCATTGAGTGCGGTTATCGCCGTTGAGTACCTCGGCTACTGGGGCATGGCCGCCATTCGGCTGGATCTGGACGACGGCGATGACGCGCCGCTGGACAATCTCGTCGCCCGCATGCGTCCCGGGGCGGACTCCATTGAGGTCCTCGCGGAAGCCGACGGCACCTTCCTGGTCAACGGCATCGGGTGCGGCCTCGTCGAGGCACCGATGTGGGGCTACGGACACGCCGTGGAGCTTAGGCCAAACGACGTACTGGCGATCGTCCATATCGTGCCGACCGCGGAGCGGCTGGAGCTGGATGTGCGCACGGTGGTGGTCGAGGCGACCGGGGCGCGTCCGCTGTCATGACCAGCCTCGCCCGTTCCGCACCGGTGCCCGTCCAGGCCGGCATCGCCGACGTCGTCCAGGCGCTCGCAGCCATACCCGTGACCGCGGAGGACCGGCGCTGTGCCCGGCTGCGGATAACCGACACCGCGTTCGCCACGCTGGTCGGCGGCCTGAGCCACCAGGGGCGGCACAGCGCTCGCCTCGCCACTGACCTTTACGGCACCGAGTCGTTCGCCGGCCGGGCGTTCCGGCTCGTGGCCGCTTGCCGGATGACCGAGATCGACGACATTGATCTATTGTCGTGCGTCACGCCCGGTTCGATCGTCGTGCCCACCGTCCTGGCAATCGTCGGCTCGAGCCGTATTCCCGACCTTGGCTTGGACGACGTGCTCGACGTCGTGGTGCGCGGCTACGAGGTCGCCCTAGGCCTTGGGGAGGCGATCCGGGGTCCGCACCGGCTCGGGGCCGGCGTATGGCCGACCCTCGCCGTCGGTGGCGTAACGGCCGCGGCTGTCACCTCCTGGCTGCTCGGAGCGGCGGAGGACGAGGTGAGTTCGGCGGTCGCGCTCGCCTCGCAGCAGAGCATCGCCGGAAATCCCGGTGGTAATGCACGCGAAACACTGCTGGCCGGCGTCGTCGTGACCGGCATCGGCTGCGCGCTGGCCACGCGGCTCGGCTTTGCGGCCACCGCCAGCCGAAGCGGGAGCTTGCTCGAGGACCTACTCGACACCCGACCCGGCGATACCGCACAGGCGCGGATCCACCGGCCATCGATCAAGCCGTTCTGCTCGGCCCGTCAAACGATGACCGCCGTGAGTGCGGTACGCGCGATCCTGGCCACGGAGGACCTGGCCGCCGACGAGATCGACCGGATCGACGTCGAGGTGCCGACCGAGTACGCCTCCATGCTGGACAAGCCGTACGTGAGCATGCGTCGGGAGAGCCTGGCCAGCGCCCAGTACCAGCTTGCGCTCGCCGCCGTCCAGCCGGCCGGACTCTACGACGTCGATCGGCAGACGCTGCAGACACAGGAGGACTTCCGTTCGGTAATGTCTCTTGTCCACGTGCACCCAGCCGCCGACCTCTCGGCCCTATACCCGACCCAATGGCCGGCACGCGTGCGCATCTGGGCCGGCGGACGCACGCTCGAGGCCGCAGCCGACGAGGTCCCAGGCGAGAACGACATCTCGGCCGAGCACTTGACAGCCAAGCTGCGCGCGTTCGCCAACGCGGTCGCCGTTCGACCCGCCGCCGACTTGCTTGAGCGGGTCACGAGGGCGGCAGGCCTTACCGATTTGCAGGAGCTCGCCGCGCTCGTCGACAACGATGCCGTTCGCCGGAAGGCGAACCAGGAAACCACGAAGGAGCTGCAGGCATGACCACAAGCGAGACCCGCATCGATGCGCCAGTCGCTGGCGAGGCCCAACCGCTGCCCGAGGCCGGTTCCGACGGCAAGCGCGGCTCGACGTACGAGCGTTACCTCGCCGATCGCGGGATCCGGGTGATCCGCGATGGGCACGTGCCCAGTCTGGTCGACCTCGAGCTGAGCCCCGCACCAGACGGCACCTCCGCCGTCGCCGTGCAGCTGCCTGGCATGGAGGGCCTGAGCAGCATGGAGGTGGTCGAGCTTCCGGCCGGCTTCCAGACGCCGCTGCGCCGTCATCTGTACGAGGAGTACGTCCTCGTGCTGGGCGGTGAGGGCAGCGTCGTCTTCCACGGTTCCGAAGGAGGCCAGCGCGAAATGCCGTGGCGACGTGAGTCGGTGTTCGCGATCCCGCTAAACATGGCGTTCACGCTGCGCAACACCGGTACCGAACCCGCGCGGCTGGCGCTGATCAACAATGCGCACCTATGGATGGACCTCCTCGGCAGCGCCAACGCCGTCTTCGCCTGCGACCTTGCCTTTCCTGAACGCGAGGCCGTCGTGCTGGACGAGACGATCGTCCCCGGCACCCATCAGGTCGGCCGGCGCACCGCGTTCCGAGGGCCGGTGTTCCACGACCTCGGCTCGGTCCCGCTGCCCGAGCACGCGTTCATCCGCGGTCCTGGCTTCGGCTACCTGCTGCTACAGCTGTCTGGCGGGGTGTACGGCTGCCACGTCGGCGAGCTGCCACAGGGACACATCTCGAACGCCCACTGGCACATGGGCGGTGCCGTGCTGATCTCGATCGCAGGCGAGGGCTACACGCAGTCGTGGCCGAACACGGCCGGCCCGCAGCCACCAGACGACGTCGTCGTGCGGCAAGACTTCCGGTACTCCGGCGCCGTGTCCGTCGGCACTGGGTGGTTCCACCTGCACGCCAACACTGGCCGCGGCCCGCTGCGCCAGGTGGCGTTTCGCTATGGCGGAGGAGCCGGCGCGACCTTCGCGACCGTCCAGGGTGTCGAGTATGCGCCTGGGCGGATTGTCGACCGCGAGCACCTCACCGAGTCCATCCGCGAGACCTACCGCAAGCAGCTCGCGAAGGCCGGCATCCCGGTGGTGGACTGACGTGACGATCAGCGAAAGCGCATCGGCCGAGGCGACGTTCGGTGAATACTGCGTCGAGCTGTCGGCCCATGCCCCGCTCGCGCCTTGGCCGGAGACCACAGCGTATGAGCAATGGTGCGCGCAGCAGGGTGTACCAATCGTTCGCGGCTTCCATATCCCCGACCTCACCGAGGTCGCGACGGCTCCCTGGGAGGCCAAGGGGGTGTGCGGCGCGATCATCCAGCTGGACGGCGCCGACGACACCACCGGCTCGTACCTGATCAAGATCGACCGTTCCGAGGCGTCAACCTGGGGTCGGCACATCTACGAGGAGCTGTTTTACGTCGTGTCCGGCTCCGGCACGGTGGAACTGCGGCTGAACGGGGACGTCGTGCGACGGGAATGGGCAGCGGGCGCCGTGTTCGCGCCTCCGCTCAATGTGGAGTACCGGTTCACAGCGAGCACGGACGCCACTTTGTACTGCGTCAATGCCGCACCTCCCGTACTGAACCTCTTCCACAACATCCGTTTCGTCGACGACAACCCGTTCGAGTTCACCGACCGGTTGATGCCGCTCGGCGATGGGGTCCACGGCTACTTCGACGCCCGCGGCCGGTTGTGGCGGCGACCTGACGGCGCCGGTATCTGGGAGACGACGTGGATCGAGGACGTGCACACGTTCGAGCTGCCGAAGCTGGCCAAGCGAGGAGGTGACGGGCGCATGGTGACGTTCCAACTCGGTGACGGCTCACTCATCGCGCACATCTCTCAGTTCCCGTCCGGGCAGTACAAGAAGGCCCACCGGCACGGCCCTGGCGCGAATATTGTCATCCTCGGCGGCCAAGGCTACTCGCTGCTCTGGGAGCATGACGGCGACGATCCGCAGCGGGTGGACTGGCGGCCAAACTCGATCTTCGTTCCACCGGACATGTGGTGGCACCAGCACTTCAACTCCGGGACTGACCCAGCCCGGTATCTGGCCCTCCGTTGGGGCAGCCGTAAACACAAGATCAACTACAGGTACGAAGGGACGCTGGTTGACCGCCGTGACGGCGGGAACCAGATCGAGTATGACGAACAGGCACCCTACATCGACGAGCTGTTTACCGCGGAGTGTGCTCGACACGGGGTGACCTTCGTGCCGCGGAACGCGCGCTGATCCGCGGATGGGACAGATGGCACCGCTATCCATAACCCTTGCCTGCGGGCCGTACGACCGGACCCAGGCGCTGGCCGACGGCCGTGTCAGGGTGACCGGTGTCGACCTGCGCTACCTCACTATGGAGCCGGAGGAGATCTTCTTCCGGATGGTCAAGTACGGCGAGTTCGACGTAGCCGAGCTGTCGCTGTCGACCTACCTCCTCACCCATCTCGCCGACGGCCCGTTCGTCGCGATACCAGTATTCCCGTCGCGGATGTTTCGGCACACGGGCATCTACATCAACGGTGACTCGTTCGACCCGTCGCGAGCCGCTGTTGAGCAACTACCGGGCAAGACGGTCGGGGTAGCCGAGTACCAGCTCACCGCGAACGTCTGGATCCGCGGCATCCTCGCCGAGCACTACGGTGTGCCAGTCGTGTCGGTGCGCTATCGCACCGGCGGCCTTAATGTCGCAGGACGCTACGAGAAGGTCGGTTTGCAGCTGCCGCCCGAGATCGATATCGCTCCGATCGCGGCGGGAAAGACGCTATCCGAGCTGTTGGCGGCGGGCGAACTCGACGCCGTGTACTCGCCACGGGCGCCGGACAGCTTCGGCACAGGGTCGGTGCGGCGACTGTTCGACGACACCCGGGCGGAGGAGGAGCGCTACTTCGAGGAGACCGGGGTGTTCCCGATCATGCATGTGGTGGTGATCCACCGCCGAGTCTACGAGCACCACCGGTGGTTGGCATACGAGCTACTTAAGGCCTTTACGGCGGCGAAGGAGCTCGCATACGCGCAGCTCACGCGGACGGTCGCCCTGTCGTTCTCCCTGCCGTTCGTCCGCGAGGAGTACGAGCGAACGATCGCGCGCATGGGAGCCGATTACTGGTCCTACGGTGTCGCGGCGAACCGCAACGTACTCGCTACGTTCTGCCGGTATGCGACGGAGCAGGGACTCGCGCCGTACCAGCCGGATGTCGACAGTTTGTTTGCTCCGGAAACAATTGATCAGTACACTATCTGAGCGAGGTTCGATCATGACCGATGTCGACCAGGCGACGCCAACCATGATTACCGCCGACACGCCCCAGGACCCCGAGCTGGCCGAACTCTACCGTGAGTTAGCCGCCGCCGGACTCACTCCACTGTGGACTCAGCGGGAAGGGCTGATGCCATTCGCACCCCAGCCGTCGGGTGTGCCGGCGGTATGGCGATGGTCGACGCTATTTCCGCTGGCCGAGCGAGCCGGTCGCCTCGTACCGGTGGGGCGCGGCGGCGAGCGGCGGGCCATCGCCCTAGCCAACCCCGGCTACCCGGGCCAACCGTACGCGACGCGCACACTGTGGGCCGCCATCCAGTACCTGGGGCCGCGAGAGACCGCTCCGGCACATCGGCACACGCAGACCGCCTTCCGCTTCGTCATCGACGGCGAAGGCGTCTGGACCAACGTGGACGGGGATGCGGTCGCCATGCGGCGCGGCGACCTGTTGTTGACCCCGAGCTGGCATTTCCACGAGCACCACAACACGACCGACCATCCGATGGCCTGGATCGACGGGTTGGACATTCCGCTGGTCGACCAGCTCGACGCCGGCTTCTTCGAGTTTGGCGCCGATCAACTGTCGACGACGGACACCCCAAACCGGTCATTCAGCGAGCGGATCTGGGGGCATCCAGGGCTGCTTCCGGTTGCCGCCGCCGGACTGGCCCGACCATCGTCGCCGCTGATGGCCTACCGCTGGCAACACACCGACGCCGCCCTCGCCGAGCAGCTTTCCTGCGCTGCCGCCGGACACGATGCGACCATCGAGCCAGGGCACGCGGCAGTCCGCTTTACCAACCCGACCACCGGGGCGGACGCGCTACGCACGATCCGCACCGAGATGCACCGACTCGTTGCAGGTACTCGCACCGCGCGCGTCCGTCACGTCGGCTCGTCGGTGTGGCAGGTGTTCGCGGGCACAGGCATCGTTCAGATCGGGGACCGACGGTACGAAGTGGAGACAGGCGACCTGTTCGCCGTACCCTCCTGGGCGCAACTGCGTATCGAGGCTACGTCCGATCTCGACGCATTCCGGTTCAGCGACGAGCCCGTGTACGAAGCACTCGGCCTCGCCCGGATCGAGCGGGATTCCCGGGCATGAAGCTGGCCACGATCCGCACCACATCCGGTCCCCGCGCGGTTCGGGTAGATGACGACGTCGCCGTCGAGACCGGCCATGCCGACGTCGTTGATTTGCTGGCCGACCCGCGGTGGCGGGATCTCGCTGCACGGGCAGACGGGCCGCGGCACGGAATCGACTCCTTGGACTACGCACCCTTGGTTGGCCGGCCCGAGAAAGTGATCTGTGTCGGGCTGAACTACCGCAACCACATTCTGGAGATGGGACGTGACTTGCCCCAGTTCCCGACGTTGTTCGCGAAGTACAGCCGGGCTCTAATCGGAGCGTATGACGACATCGTGCTGCCGAACGGGTCGACGGCGATGGACTGGGAGGCCGAGCTGGGCGTCGTGATCGGCACGCCGGTGCGGCACGCCGACCTCGACCGGGCCAGGGCAGCCATCGCGGGTTACACCGTGCTGAACGACGTCACCGCGCGCGACTGGCAATACCGGACCGCGCAGTGGCTGCAGGGCAAAACGTTCGAGGCCACGACGCCAGTCGGCCCATGGTTGGTAACCGACCTCGACGCGCCTTCGCGGACAATGACCTGCGAGGTCGACGCCGTGCAGGTGCAGAAGGCAGACACGGGCGACTTGGTCTTTGGACCGGTCGAACTCGTCTCGTACATTTCTACCATGTTCACTCTCATGCCTGGCGATCTGATCGCAACCGGAACTCCCGGAGGCGTGGGCCACGCCCGGAAGCCCCCGGTATACCTGCGTAACGGATCGATAGTCGTGACCCGCATCGAGGGGATTGGCGAGTGCGTCAACCGCTGCGTCCGGGAGGTGATCCCGGCATGACCTGTGTCGCGAGCGAGCGGCACGACGTGGTGCGCACCCACGCCTGGGTCCGCGACGGCACGGACCGGCTTTTCCGTGCGCTCGGGACTCTCCTAGACGCTGACTTCGGCGCTCCGAGCCGGCTGCCGGGCTGGAGCCGCCGGCACGTGGTTGCCCATCTCGCCCGCAACGCCGAGGCGCTGCGCCGCCTGTTGACCTGGGCCCGCACGGGAACCCCGACCCCGATGTATGCCGACGCCACCCAACGCATCCGCGAGATCGAGTCGTCGGCGCAGTACGATGTTGGGCGGCTGCGCGAAGAACTGGTCGACACTGCGGCGGCACTAGACAGAGACGTGGCGACGATGACCAAGCCGCAATGGCAGGCGGAGGTTCGGAGCGCACGGGGCCGTGTGATCCCGGCCGCCGAGGTTCCATGGATGCGAGCCCGCGAGGTATGGTTGCACGCTCTAGACCTCGACGTAGGCGTCGATATCGCCGAGGTGCCGGCCGGCTTGAGCTACGTCCTCGTCGATGACGTCGTGGAATTTTTCGCCGCCATACCGGACGCCCCAGCGGTTCGGATCTCCTGCGGCGACCGGTCGTGGTCGATCGGAACCGACGGCCCGCTCGTACGTGGCGAGCCTAGCTACATCGCCGCCTGGCTCACCGGTCGGTCGAACGGGGAGGGTCTGTCCGCCGACGATCTGCCGGAGCTTCCGCCGTGGCTGTGATTATCCGCTGGGTGTTAACAGGCTGGCGCTGGTCGTGCGCGGTGTTCAATGCCTGCAGCTGACGACTCCCCGTCCCGGTCGGCATCCAATGCCCTGCGCCTGGTTCTTATGTTGGCCGACCGGGGACAGCTGAGGGTTATGGCGGTTGCCGATGAGCTCGGCGTCGCCCCGTCAACGGCACACCGGCTGCTGACGACCCTGACCCAGTGCGGACTGGCCGCGCAGCATGAGGACCGGTCGTACGTGCAGGGCCCGGCGTTTGTGCGCCTGCGCCTGGCACCGTCTCATCCCGACGCGTTACTCGCCATTGTGGTCCCCCATCTGACCAGGTTGTCCGCGGCGACTGGTGAAACCACTCACGTCATGATCAGGCAGGACACCACCGTTCGTTTTATCCACAGTGTGGAGGGACCGGCGGCGCTCCGGGTCGCCTCGCGCATGGGCGTGGTAATGCCCGCGCACTTGACATCCGGTGGCAAGGCGCTGCTCGCAGCGATGAAGGACGACGCGATCCGTGAGCTCTACGCGGGCGGAGTTCCCGAGACCCCCAACAGCAGGATCAAGACGGTGGACGACCTGATCGACGAGATGGCCCTTGTCCGCAAGCGTGGCTACGCGGAGAACTTGGGCGAGAGCGAGTCAGGCATTTCGGCAGTCGGTGTCGCGCTGCACCGCAATGGGATCCCGGCGGCGATCTCCATATCGGTGCCCTCGATCCGCTACCGCCGGGACCGCGCCAGGGAACTCGTCGCGATGCTGGCGAGCACGGCGGCCGCTATCGACGCACAGCCCTGACGCTCAAGCGGTGGCGAAGGGATGAAGTTCTGGATAAGCGTACTGACCGACCTGCGCAACCGAGGCCTCAAAGACGTGCTTCTTCGTCTGTGTCGGGGGTGTGATGCACGCCCGACGCCGTCACCAACGTGTGGCCGCGACGATCATGCAGACCTCAACGCCGGACAGGAGTTCATCCCGTTCCTAGAGTAAGATCTGCGGATCCGCCGCGTGCTGTTCACGACCAACGCGATCGAGAGCCTTAGTTCCCGCTGCCGCAGGGCGGTCAAGGCTTGCGGCCGCTTACCGTCGGAGCAGGCAGCGTTTGAGTGGCTGCACCTTGGTCGCCCGCCCCCTAGTGTCCCGTGATTCTGTTTTCGTTACCTAGTGTTGTTCGCGACGAGTTGCTTGACGTTGGTTTCGACCCAGCGGACCTTGGCCAGGATCTCGTCGGCGGTGGCGGTCCAGACGAACGGTCGGGTGTCGGTGTTCCAGTGCTCGATGTAGTCGCGGATGCGGCGGATCAGTGCGGCGACTGAGGCGAAGCTGCCGCGGCGGATGGCTTGCTTGGTGATGATCCCGAACCAGTTGTCGATCTGGTTCATCCAGCTCGACCCGACCGGGGTGAAGTGGAAATGCACATGCCGGTTGCGTGCCAGCCACGCCTGCACGTCCGGGGTGGTGTGGGTGGACAGGTTGTCCAGCACCACGTGGATCTGCTTGCCGGCGTGGGGTTTGACCGCCTTCTTGAGGAAGGCCAGGAACGCCTCACCGGTGCGGCGCGGGTAGCACTCGGCGACGACCTGGCCGGTGGCCACGTCGAGGGCGGCGAACAGGTTCGTGGTGCCGTTCCGCTTGTAGTCGTGGGTGCGCTGCTCGATTTGTCCGAAGTCCAACGGCAGCAACGGCTGCGTACGGTCCAACGCCTGGACCTGGGTCTTCTCTGAATCACCCCGGGTTTCGTGGAGACGTCAGGTGTTGGCTGCAGCCTCCGGTTGGGGCTGGGTTTGAGCGTAGTACATCGATTCGTACTCGGCCGGCGGTACGCCGCCGATGGACCGGTGGATTCG
>Ga0310834_100933_pt1 | contig 22733 bp, 16 predicted proteins | sample SM_ome_2_FD_201314 | JGI IMG/M metagenome (GOLD analysis project Ga0310834, IMG submission 201314) | Sorghum-adapted microbial communities enriched on stacked mutant (SM) sorghum from Joint BioEnergy Institute, Emeryville, California... ... | reverse complement strand
GCAGTGAGTAGTTTTCGCAGGCTGAGCGGCGTAGTTCACATTTGAATGAGGGCCTTGGCCCCTCCTTTGATCACAGGTAGTGTCTACGGCTGTCTGGTCCGGTCAACCTCCCCCGCCACCCGGCGGGGCCGGAGCAGACCCGCTGAATCGTGGTTCTCCACGAGCCGGGGACCCAGCGCCACTGGGGTGAGTCTCACGGACCACCGGTCCGTGGTAGGGCGATCTTCCCGCCCGAACCCGTCAGCTAACCCGGTAAGCGGCAGCGGAAGGAGATATGCCGTGTCCCGCACCCGTTTCGGGCCCGGGTTGCGCCTCGTGTTCGTGACCCCATGCCTCATGTGACCCGCCCACTGTTCATGCCTGACCTGTGACGTGCGGGCATCCTCGGGCGCGCGCGACGCCGTAGCGGTTGGCTGATCCGGCCGCGCGGCCCAGCGGTTGGCAGTCCCCGTCGGCAGCCGCCTGCGACCGTCTGGTCGCGGGCGGAGGGACCTCGTGCGCCAACGACGGTGCCGACAACCGCCGCGCTGAGAACGGCGCGTGCCGCGTCGCAGGTCGGTCCTGACCGACGACCCCTGCCCCGGTGGCAGGCAGATCCCCAAACGAGGTAGATCCATGACCCACTCCCGACACCTTCGCCAGCGGTTCCGCCACGCCCGCCGGCCTGGGCTGTGGCAGCGGATCGGCAAGCTGCCCGTGGTGTCCGCCGCCGCCCTCGGCGCGGCCACCCTCGCCACTGTGCCGGCGACGCAGTCGTCGACCGCCACCGCCGCGCACGCCGACCGGCCCACGGTGCTTGCCGGCCAGGGGCACAGCCTGCTGGACCGGGTGGCGCCGGCGAACGCGGCCACGAGGGCGGGTGCCACCCCGGAGGGGGCGGACAAGGTTGCGGCGAAGGAAACTGAGGCGAAGAAGGCGGAGGTGAAGAAGGCCGAGGCGGAGAAGCCGAAGAAGGCCGTGCCCGCGGATCTGGAGCTGTACTACCAGTACGGTGTGCAGACCACGCCGTGGTACTGCGGCCCGGCCGCCACCCGAATGGCGCTGTCCTCCCGCGGCCTCTACCCGAGCCAGGACGACCTGGCCCGCCGACTGGGCACCACAGTGGACGGCACGAACTCCTCGGTGGAGATCGCCCGGGTGCTCAACGACATGACCAAGTCGTCCTTCTACCAGGCCACCTCCATTCCCTCCAAGAACGTCAGCAAGCAGCAGGTCGATCAGCTGCGGGCCGACGTGGTCGAGGCGGTCAGCAACGGCTACCCGGTCGTGACCAACATCGTCGGCTCCGGCACCGACCTGGCCGGCGTCACCCGCACCTTCGACGGCGGCCACTACATCGCCGTGGTGGGCTACCGCGACCACGGCCGGCAGGTGAAGATCGGCGACTCGGCCGACCCGAACAGCGCGAGCTACTGGATGGACACCGCCGAGCTGGCGCACTGGGCCGGTGGCCGGGGCTACGCCGCCTGATCCACTCCGCAATACACAGAGCAGCCACCGGGCCGCGGCTTCGCGCCGCGGCCCGGTGGCTGCTCTGCCGCCGCTGAAGGACGGTGAGCGCCACCACCCGCCGCCGCGTCCGCCGGGACGGCTACCCGGCCCGGAAGCGGCGCAGCCGCAGGCTGTTGGAGACCACGAACACCGACGAGAAGGCCATCGCCGCGCCGGCGATGATCGGATTGAGCAGTCCGGCCGCGGCCAGCGGTAGGGCCGCCACGTTGTACGCGAAGGCCCAGAAGAGGTTGCCCTTGATGGTGCGCAGGGTCCGTCGCGACAGCCGGATCGCGTCCGCGGCGGCCCGCAGGTCACCGCGGACCAGGGTCAGGTCCGAGGCCTCGACCGCCACGTCGGTGCCGGTGCCGATGGCCAGGCCCAGGTCCGCCTGGGCGAGCGCCGCGGCGTCGTTGACCCCGTCGCCGACCATCGCGACCACCCGGCCCTCGGCCTGCAGCCGCTTGACCACCTCGACCTTCTCGGCCGGCAGCACCTGGGCGGTCACCTGGTCGATGCCCACCTCGGCGGCGACCGCGCGGGCCACCGTCTCGTTGTCGCCGGTGAGCAGGAGCGGGGTCAGGCCGAGCGCACGCAGCTGCCGCACCGCCTCTCGGCTGCTCGGCTTCACCACGTCGGCGACCACCAGCAGGCCGCGGACCTTCCCGTCCCAGCCGGCAAAGACGGCGGTACGCCCGGACAGCTCCGCCTCGGCGGCGGGCCGTTCCAGGTCCGGAGCCGGGGCCAGGCCCCGCGCGCCGAGGAGGCGGGCACGGCCGACGGTGACGGTGTGCCCGTCGACGGTGCCGGTGACGCCGAGCCCTTCGACGTTGCCGAAGACCTGGACCGGCGGCAGCGGTCCGACCTCTTCGGCGGCGGCCGTCGCGACGGCCCGGGCGATGGGGTGTTCGGAGGCGGCCTCGACCGCGCCGGCGTAGCGCAGCAGCCGGTCGCGATCCTCGCCGGGGGCGGGCACCACGTCGACCACGGTCATCCGGCCCGTGGTGACCGTGCCGGTCTTGTCCAGCACGATGGTGTCCACGCGGCGGGTGGACTCGAGGATCTCCGGGCCCTTGATGAGGATGCCGAGCTGGGCGCCGCGGCCGGTGCCGACCAGCAGCGCGGTGGGGGTGGCCAGGCCGAGCGCGCACGGGCAGGCGATGATGAGCACCGCGACCGCGGCGGTGAACGCCGCCCCGGCGCCGTTGCCCGTGGCCAGCCAGGCGCCGAAGGTGCCCACGGCGAGGGCGATGACGACGGGCACGAAGACCGCGGAGACGCGGTCGGCGAGCCGCTGCACCGGAGCCTTGCCCGCCTGGGCCTGCTCGACCAGCCTGGCCATCTGCGCCAGCTGGGTGTCCGCGCCGACCCGGGTGGCCCGCACCACCAGCCGGCCGGCCGCGTTGACCGTGCCGCCCACCACCGGATCACCCGGCCCTACCTCCACCGGCACCGGCTCGCCGGTCACCATGCTGGCGTCCACTGCGGACGATCCATCCTCGACCGTGCCGTCGGTGGCGATCTTCTCGCCCGGGCGTACCACGAACCGGTCACCGACGGCCAGTTGGTCGACCGGAACCCGGACCTCGGCCCCGCCGCGCAGCACGGCCACGTCCTTGGCGCCGAGCTCCAGCAGCGCGCGCAGCGCCGTGCCCGCACGCCGCTTGGCGCGTGCCTCGAAGTACCGGCCGGCGAGGATGAGCACCGTCACCGCGGCCGCCACCTCCAGGTAGATGTTGTCCGCGACGCCGTCCCGGGTGAGCTCCAGGCGGAACGGGTGCTTCATGCCCGGCATCCCGGCGTCGCCGACGAACAGCGCCCACACCGACCAGCCGAGCGCGGCGAGCGTGCCCATCGAGATCAGGGTGTCCATTGTGGCCGTACCGTGCCGGAGGTTGGTCCAGGCCCCGCGGTGGAACGGCGCACCGCCGTACACGACAACCGGCCAGGCCAGCGCGAAGGCCAGCCACTGCCAGTTGGTGAACTGCCAGGCCGGCACCATCGACAGCAGCACCACCGGGACCGCCAGCACGACCGACACCACCAGGCGCGTGCGCAGCGGGGAGAGCTCGTCCGGCTGGGCCGGGCCGGGGCTCGGCTCGGGCAGCTTCGCGGTGTAGCCGGTCTGCTCCACCACGGCCACCAGGTCCGCCGGGGTGATCCCGCCGGTGTACCGGACCGTGGCCTTCTCCGTGGCGTAGTTGACGGACGCGGTCACGCCCTCCAGCCGGTTGAGCTTCTTCTCGATCCGAGCGGCACAGGACGCGCAGGTCATGCCGCCGATCGAGAGCTCGATCCGGTTGGCCTCGCTGGTGTCGGCGTGCCCCATCCCCGCCCTGTACCCGGCGAGCTTTGTCAGCGTGCGCATGGCCACCTCGCTCCCTCGATGCCCTCACTCTACCAATACCCCCGGGGGGTACGAAGTGGTGGCGCACACAGCGCCGCGGTGCGCGGTAAGAGCGCGGTGAATGGGGTTACCGCGGCATGCCGAGGGTAGGGGCTGGGCGTGAGCGGTGACGGGGAGCTGGCACGCGCGGCCGATGGGCGGTGACGGTTCCGGCGGCCGCGCCAACCCGCCGGGCCGGCAGCGCAGGAGGCACCCGGTCCGGGTCGAGCTGCTCCGGGCGGTGGTGATCGCCGGGGCGGCAGCCGCCATCGTCCTGCTGTTCGCACCGCCGGCCGGGGATGCCGCGGCGCACCTGTACCGGATCTACCTGATCGAGCGGGGCGTCTGGGTCTGGGACACCTTCTGGTACAAGGGCGACTACCCGTTCTTCACCTACAGCCTGCTCTACTACCCGCTCGCCGCCCTGTTCGGCAACACCACGGTGAGCGTCGCCACCGTGCTCGGCGCGGCCGCCGCGTTCACCGCACTGGCCGTGCGGCAATGGGGCAGGGTCGGGGTCTGGCCGGCACGCGCGTTCAGCATCGGCGCCGCCGGGACGCTGATCACCGGCACCTACGCGTACGGCACCGGGCTGGCCGTGGCGCTCGGCGCGCTGGTGGCCGCGCAGCACCGCCGCCGGTGGCTCCTCCTCGCGCTGGCCGCGGTGACACTGGGGCTGAGCCCGCTGGCGTTCGCCTTCCTGTTGCTGGTGCTGGCCGCCACGGTGGTGGCCCGGCGCCGGGTGACACGCGGCGACCTGCTCGTCGGCGGCGGCCTCGGGCTGCTCGCCGGCGCCGAGTGGGTGGCCATGACCTGGCTCGGCTACCGCGGCAGCTATCCGTTCGAGGCGTGGACCCTGCTCGGGGTGACCGTGGTCGCCGGGTGCGGGCTGGCCCTGGCGGTACGCAAGCCGGCGGCCCGTCTGATGGGGGCCTTCTTCGCGCTGTGGCTGGGCGCGGTCGTCGTGCTGTTTCTGTTCTCGTCTCCGCTCGGCGACACCGTCACCCGGCTGAACTACGTGGTGTTCCCGCTCATGCTGGTCACCGTGCTGCTGACCGGATGGCGGCCGCGCTGGCTGGCGGTCACCGCGTTGTGCCTGGCCGGCCTGTACAACGTGGTTCCGTACATCGCCAGCGTGACCGTCCGGTCCGACGACGACCGCCCGGCGAAGGCCGCGTACTGGCGCCCGGCGATCGACTTCCTCCGCACCCACCGCTCGCCGGACCACCTGGTCGAGGTGGTCGCGACGGAGAGCCACTGGGAGGCGTACTGGCTGCCGCGCGCGGGCATCCCGATCGTCCGTGGCTGGTACCGGCAGACCGACCGGGTCCGCAACGACGTGCTCTACCAGCCCGATGCGACACCCCAGCAGTACCGGCAGTGGCTGGACCGCAATGCGGTCCGGTACGTCGTCCTGCCAGGTGGGCGGCTGGATGTCTATACCGGCAGGCGGGAGGCGGAGCTGGTGCGTGCCAAGGACACCGGCCTTGTGCCGGTGCTGCGGTCCGGTGCGTTCACGGTGTACGAGGTACCCCGGCCGGCCGGGTTGATGACCGGCACCGGCCCGGCCCGGATCACCGAGCTGGACCACCGGCACATCTCAGGCTGGGTGGCCGCGCCCGGCCGGTACCAGCTGCGCCTGCGGTGGTCGCCGTACTGGCGACTGGCCTCCGGCGACGGCTGCATCAGCCGGACCGGCGACGGCGTCATCGGCCTGCGCGCCGACCGACCCGGATCCTTCCGGCTCACCGTCGCCGACCTGCCCGGGGCGGGCACGGGGTCGGCGAGGTGCCCATAACACTTGACAGCGAGCACCTTCACCCGAATACTCGAAGTCGAGTATCAGCGCAGGAGTAAGGGGTGAGGTATGGCGCGACGGAGGGTCGGCAACCCGCTGGCACTGGCCGTGCTGAGCTGCCTCGCCGAACGGCCGATGCACCCGTACGAGATCTCCACGACGCTGCGTGAGCGCGGCAAGGAGCAGAGCATCAAGCTCAACTACGGCTCGCTCTACTCCGTCGTCGACGCGCTGCAGCGGCACGGGCTCATCGAGGCCCGTGAGACCGGCCGGGAGGGCAGGCGTCCCGAGCGGACCGTCTACGCGATCACCCCGGAGGGGTTGGCGGAGTTCGAGGACTGGCTGTCGGAGCTGCTGTCCACCCCGGTCAAGGAGTACCTGTCGCTGGAGGCCGGCCTCGCGCTGATGCCTGCCCTCGCGCCGGACGTCGTGGCGCGGCTGCTCGGCGTCCGGGCCGACCGCCTGCGCGCCCAGCTGCGCGAGCTCGACGCGATGCACGACGAGGCGCGGGCGAAAGGGCTCGCTGACCTGTTCCTGGTGGAGAGCCGGTACCGCCAGCACATGCTCGCCGCCGAGCTGGAGTTCGTCGAGCAGATGGTGAGCGACCTGCGGTCCGGGGTGCTGCCAGGGGTCAAGGTCTGGGCCCGGATCCACGAGCTGCGCGACGGCGGAGTGCCGGTCGAGGAGATCTTCGCCGATCCAGTGCGCCATCTGGGAGAGGAGGGGCGGATGCTGTTGCCGCCCAGGTGAGCCACCGGCGTCCGCCGGTTGCAGGAAGCGCCCGGCCGGGTGCGGCAACACCCGGCCGGGTACCACCGGAGCCGACCGCGGTCGGCGTCGCACTCACCACCATACGGTGCCCGCGGCTCGGCTCCCTACACCACAGGGAGTCACATGTCCACAGCCATCAGTCCGGCGCGCTCTGGCGCGCCCGTAACCGCGTCGCGCGGCCTGGCGCTGCGCGCCGCCGATCTGGTCAAGACCTACCCCGGCAGGCCGCCGGTCCGCGCCCTCGACGGGCTCTCCGTCGAGGTCGTCGCCGGCACCGTCTTCGGCCTGCTCGGCCCGAACGGGGCCGGCAAGTCCACCACCGTCCGGATCCTCAGCACGCTGTCCCGCGCCGACTCCGGCACCGCCGAGGTGGCCGGCCTGGACGTCGCGCGCCAGCCGGACCAGGTGCGCCGCCGAATCGGGCTGGTGTCGCAGAAGCCGTCCAGCGACCCGATGGCGACCGGGCGGGAGAACCTGGTGCTCGCCGGCCGGCTGCACGGCATGTCCCGGCGGGACGCCCACCGGCGGGCGGCCGAGCTGCTGGAGCGGTTCCGGCTCACCGACGCCGCGGACCGGCTCGCCCGGACCTACTCCGGCGGCATGGCCCGCAAGCTCGACGTGGCCATCGGGCTGATGCACCGGCCGGAGGTGCTGTTCCTGGACGAGCCCACCACCGGCCTGGACCCCGAGGCGCGCGCCGAGATGTGGGCCGAGATCGAGCGGCTGGCCGTCGACCACCAGACGACCGTCCTGCTCACCACGCACTACCTGGAGGAGGCCGACCGGCTCGCCGACCGGCTCGCGATCGTCGACCACGGCCGGGTGGTGGTGGAGGGCTCGCCCGAGGAGTTGAAGAGCGCGCTGCGCGGCGACCGGGTGCGGGTCGAACTCGCCGAGCAGGACGACACGGGCCGGGCCCGGTCCCTGGTCGGCGGCATCGCCGGCGTCGGGGAACCGGTCGTCGAAGGGCGGAGCCTCACCGCCCGGGCCGACGACGGCGCGGCCGCCGTGCCCGCCGTGCTCGCTGCCCTCGACGGCGCCGGCATCGCGGTCGCTTCGGTGACCGTCGCCCGTCCGTCCCTCGACGACGTCTATCTCAGCCACGTTGGCCGCACCTTCAAGGAGGACGAGAAGTGACCGCCCTGGCCCACTCGGGTCACCTGACCGGCCGGCAGTTGCGGGCGCTGACCCGGCAGCCGGCGATGTTCGGCTTCCTGCTGGTCCAGCCGGTGATCTGGTTGCTGCTCTTCGGTCAGCTGTTCAAGAACGTCATCCACATCCCGGGGTTCGCGCACACCGGCTCGTACCTGGAGTTCATCACCCCCGGCGTGATCGTGATGACCGCCCTGTTCAACAGCGGCTGGGCGGGGACCGTCTACATCGACGACATGGCCCGCGGGGTGATGGACCGCCTGCTCGCCTCCCCGGTACGCCGCGGCTCGATGATCGCGGGGACGCTCGCCTACCAGGCGATCACGACGATGCTGCAGACTCTTGTGATCTTCGGCATCGCGTACGCCGCCGGGGCGCGCTTCCCGGGCGCCGGCGAGGGGATCGTGACCACGCTGGTCGCCGCCGCGCTGATCGGGATGATCATCAGCTCCTTCTCCGCCGCGGTCGCGCTGCTGGTACGCCAGCAGGAGGCGCTGATCGGCATCAGCCAGTTCATCGTGCTGCCGCTGCAGTTCCTGTCCTCGGGGATCATGGACACCCGGCTCTCGCCGTCCTGGGTGCGCGAGGTCGCCCGGTTCAACCCGGTCGACTGGGCCGTGGTGGCCAGCCGCGAGGCGCTCAGCGGCAGCGCCGACTGGGCACTGGTGGCCGGGCGGCTCGGGCTGCTCGCCGCGGTGGCCGCAGCGATCGCACTCCTCGCCGCTGGTGCCTTCCGGGCGTACCGGCGCTCGATCTGACTCCGGGTAGGCGATCGCGAAGGATGGGTGTCCCGCGTGGCACCCGTCCTTCGCGACCCCGCTCGCTCCGGCCGCCGAACGCTGACTCGGCTCCCGGCTGTCGAATGTCGACTCGGGCTCCGGCCGCCGAATGCCGGGAGATTGCTGTGAGATAGCCAGCAACTTGCTGGATTCGCGCGTGCAGGGCCGGCCGGGCCGACCTTCGTGCGCTATCAGTTGAAGGATGGGGAGGGCTGTCAAGCTTCTGATGTTCGCTGTCGTCGCCGGCGTTGTGCTCGCCGTCTCAGCACTGCCGGCTGGTGCCGTGGTGGCCTACCTCACCAGGAGCGCCACCGGCTCCTTCGACGACCTCCCAAGCGACCTGAAGATTCCCGCTCCCGCGCAGGCCTCACGCCTCTACGCCGACGACGGCAAGACCCTCATCACCACCTTCTACGACGAGAACCGTCGCGTGGTGCCGCTCGATGCGGTGGCCCAGGTCATGCAGCAGGCCATGGTCGCGGCCGAGGACATCCGGTTCTACCAGCACGGGGGCGTCGACCTGCGCAGTGTCGTCCGGGCCTTCGTGGCGAACGTCAAGCAGGACCAGGTCGAGCAGGGCGCGTCCACATTGACCATGCAGTATGTACGGAACGTGCTCAAGAGCGACCCGAACCTCACGCCGGAGCAGCGCCAGGCGGCCACCGCCGAGACCGTCGAGCGCAAGCTCCGGGAGATGCGGTACGCGGCGGCGCTGGAACGAAAGCTCTCCAAACAGGAGATTCTCGAACGGTACCTCAACATCGCCTATTTCGGTGCCGGCGCCTACGGCATCGACGCGGCCAGCCGGCGCTACTTCTCCAAGCCGCCGAGCCAGCTCACGCTGGCCGAGGCGGCGCTGATCGCCGGCCTGGTCCAGTCACCCGACACCGACAACCCGATCAGCGGCGACCGGGCCGCCGCGCTCGCCCGGCGGTCGTACGTGCTCGACGCGATGGTCCGGATGAAGGCGATCAGCCAGCAGCAGGCGGAGCGGGCCAAGGCCGAGCCGCTGCGGCTGAGGACCAGCGAGCCGCCCAACGACTGCGTCGGGGTGGCGAGAAAGCACAACGACTGGGGCTTCTACTGCGACTACTTCGTGCAGTGGTGGAACAGCCAGCCCGCCTTCGGCTCGACGGTGGCCGAGCGGCAGAGCGCGCTCAGGCGCGGCGGCTACACGATCATCACCGCGCTGGACCCCGACATCCAGGCCGCCGCCCTCGAGCAGTCCCTCGACGTGTACGGGTACCGCAGCGCGCGGACGCTGCCGATGGCGGTCGTCCAGCCCGGCACCGGACGGGTGCTGGCCATGGCGGTGAACCGCCACTACAGCCTCGCCGACGGCAGGTCCAACACGGTCAACCAGCTCATCGCCGGCGGTGGCGGGGTGACCGGGTACCAGGCCGGCTCCACGTTCAAGATGTTCACCATGCTCGCCGCGCTGGCGGAGGGCAAGCCGCTGAACACCGGTTTCAACGCGCCCTCGCCGCTGGTCACCAAATGGCCGGGAAGCGGGCCGGGCAGCTGCGGCGGCCACTACTGCCCGAGCAATGACAATCCTTCCTGGATGGACGGGTACCGCACGATGTGGACCGGCTTCGGCCGCTCGGTGAACACCTACTTCGTCTGGCTGGAGGAGCAGATCGGCCCGGAGAAGGCGGTCGCCATGGCCCAGCGGCTGGGCATCACGTTCCGGGCCAAGAGCGACGCCGAGCGGGCGGAGAAGGGTGCGCAGGGGTGGGGCTCGTTCACCCTCGGGGTGGCCGACACCACACCGCTGGACCTCGCCAACGCGTACGCCACGGTCGCCGCCGAGGGCCGGTACTGCCGGCCCCTGCCCGTCCTGTCCATCCTGGACTCCAGCGGACGGGCGGTCGCCGCCGCCGAGCCCAGCTGCCAGCAGGTCATCGCCCCGGACGTCGCGCGGGCGGCGACCGACGCGGCCCGGTGCCCGGTCGGCCAGCAGTCCGCGTACGGCAAATGCGACGGCGGCACCGCCGCGGCGGTCGCCGGAATCCTCGACGGCCGCCCGTTCGCCGGCAAGACCGGCTCCGCGGAGAACAACGCGACGGAGACCTTCGTGGGCTTCACGCCGCAGCTGGCCGCCGCGGCCATCGCCGCCAATCCGGACGATCCCGGCGACCACGTCGGCTCGGCGGTGTCCCCGCGGGTCAACGCCGCGGTGGCGAGGACAGTGGTCGCGGCGCTCGCTGGCCAGCCGTACCAGGACTTCACGCCGCCCAGCCGCGAGCTGGCGTTCGGCTGACCTCGGCTCACCTTCTGTGGTGCCGTTCTCCCGCCGCGGCGGCTTCGCGTCCCGGCACGGACGGCCGCGGCCAGGCCCTGGGTGACCTGCTCATGCCGCGCGTCCCGAGCTTCGTCGGCTGCCCCGAGCTCGCCACCGTTGTATCGAAACGCGTTCGAAGAGTAGCTTGATGGACGCTGAGCCGGGACCGCACAAGTCACCATCGCGTCGCGCGCGGCACTGGCACGCGCGCTCGGGCAGGCGCACCTCACGAGCCGGGGCGGGACGGGGCGGCGTGCCCAGCCCCGATCCTTCCCGGTCCGCTCACCCTGAGGTAGGTCATGAAGAGACAGCTTCTTGTCCTCGGCGCTGCCCTGCTCGCAGCCGCCGCCTCCGTACTGATGTATGTGCAGCCCGCGTCCGCCGCGGTCGGGCTGCACGTCAGCGGTCGTAACATCGTCGAGGCAAACGGCCAGACGTTCATCATGCGCGGGGTCAACCACGAGCACGTCTGGTTCACCAACCAGACCAGCTCCTTCGCCAACATCAAGGCCCTCGGCGCGAACACCATCCGCGTCGTGCTGGGCAGCGGCAAGCGGTGGGGCCCCTCCACCGACGTCGCCAACGTCATCTCGCTCTGCAAGCAGAACCGGTTGATCTGCGTGCTCGAGGTGCACGACACCACCGGATACGGCGAGGACGGCGCGGCCGCCTCCCTCGACGAGGCGGTCAACTACTGGATCAGCCAGAAGAGCGCACTGGTCGGCCAGGAGAACTACGTCATCATCAACATCGGCAACGAGCCGATCGGCAACAACAACGCCAGCCAATGGATCGACGCCACGACCAACGCGATCCGGAAGATGCGCAGCAACGGCTTCGAGCACCTGCTCATGGTGGACGCGCCGAACTGGGGTCAGGACTGGCAGTTCGTCATGCGGGACAACGCGCAGACGGTCCTGGACGCGGACAGCCAGCACAACACCGTGCTCTCCATCCACATGTACGACGTGTTCAACACCACGTCCGCCATCACCGACTACCTCGACCGGTTCCAGGCCAACGGCTGGCCATTGGTCATCGGCGAGTTCGGCTGGCGCGCTAGTCCGAACAATGTGGACGATCAGGCGGTGATGGCCGAGGCGCAGGCCCGCGGCATCGGCTACCTCGGCTGGTCCTGGGCCGGCAACAACGACCCAATCCTGGACATGACCGTGAACTTCGACCCCAACCAGCTCACCACCTGGGGCCAGCGCATCTTCAACGGCCCCAACGGCATCAAGGCCACCGCCAAGGAAGCCACCATCTTCGGTGGCCCGCCGCCGTCGTCCAGCGCCCCGCCGTCCAGCCAGCCACCGTCATCGAGCGCGCCGCCCTCCAGCAGCGCGCCGCCCACCGGCTCGCGTGGCTGCTCCGCGACGTACTCGATCGTGAACCAGTGGCCGGGCGGCTTCCAGGGCGAGGTACGGGTGACCGCCGGCAGTTCGGCGATCACCGGCTGGACCGTGACCTGGACGTTCGCGAATGGACAGAGCGTCACCCAGGCGTGGAACGCGACGGTGACCGGCAGCGGGTCCACGGTGACCGCGCGCAACGTGAGCTACAACGGCAACCTCGGCGCGGGTGCCAGCACCACCTTCGGGTTCCTCGGAACCTGGAACGGCACCAACAGCGTCCCCACGGTGTCCTGCACCGCCAGCTGACCCGGGCCCGACGGGCCGGGCGCGTCAGGCGCCCGGCCCGTCCTCTCTGGTGCGGCGGGGGACCAGCTGGATCAGCACCGCGAGCGTGACCTCCAGCGCGATGAGGGCGACCAGGCTCGCCTGGAATCCGCTGGTGTACCCGGCGGCCTGGTAGAAGATCACCCCGATGACGGCCACTCCCACCGCGTTGCCGGTCTGGTTGACCGTGACGAGCACGCCGGACGCCGCGCCGGCTCGGGCCGGAGCAACCTCCGCCAGAGCGACCGTGGTCAGTGGGGCCAGCACCATGCCCATCCCGATGCCGTCGACGGCCAGGCCAGGCAGCAGCCAGCCGATGCCGTGGCCGGCGGCGGCCGCCATGCCGGCCAGGCCGGCGACCATGACCAGCGCGCCGACGGTGATCACCTGACGGCCCAGCCGGGCGGCGATCCGATGCGCGTTCATCGAGGTCAGCAAGTAGCCCACACCGATCGCCATGAAGACCGTGCCGGACTCCAGCGCCGACAGCCCGCGCCCGAACTGCAGGTAGAGCGCCAAGATGAGGAAGAACGACGCCTGTCCCATCCAGAACACCTGGGTGGCGGCCAGCGCGGTGGAGAACGCCCGCTGCCGGAACAGGTCGAGGCTGACCAGCGGGTGCGGGCGATGCCGCTGGTGCGCGGCGAAGGCCGCGAACAGGGCAGCCGAGCCGGCCAGGCTCAGCCATGTCCACAGTGGCCAGCCGTACTCCGGGCCTTCGATCAGCGGGAGCACCAGGGCGACCAGGGCGGCGGTGACCAGGCCGACGCCGGGCAGGTCGAGCTTGCTCCCGGCGCTGCGCGACTCCGGCAGCGCGCCGAGCCTGGCCAGCGCGGCGGCCCCGACCGGCAGGTTGATCAGAAAGCACATCCGCCAGTCCAGGCCGAGCAGGTCCGCCTTGATCAGCAGGCCGCCGATGACCTGGCCGAAGACGGCGCCGAGCCCGAGGGCGAGGCTGTACCGGGCGAACGCCCGCGGCTGCCCGGCCGGCGGGACGGCGGTGCGCAGGATGGCCAGCGTCTGCGGCATCAGCAGGGCCGCCCCCGCACCCTGCAGCACCCGGGCCGCGACCAGCAGGCCGGCGGTGGGCGCGACGCCGCAGAGCACGGACGCCGCGGTGAACAGCGCCAGCCCCAGGCCGAAGATCCGCCGCCGGCCGTAGATGTCGCCGAGCCGGCCGCCGGTGATCAGTCCCGACGCGAGGGCCAGGCCGAACCCGGCCACGACCCACTGCAGCGCGGCCGGGCCGGCGTTCAGGTCGAAGTGGATGGCGGGCAGCGCCACGTTCACGATGAAGAAGTCCAGCGACATCATGAATGTGGCGGTCAGGAGTACGGCCATGACACCGCGCGGGGCGCGCGCGGTGACCGGGGCCGTGGTGGCCGCGGCGGCGGCCTTGGTCGTGGTCACAGGTCCTCCTATCCGGGGGCCGGCACCGCCGGCCCCCGTGGGAACAGCTGGTCAGGTCAGGCCGGAACCTTGTCGAGGAAGCCGTGCACCTTCGAGATCTGGCCGTCGGCGATGACCGCGACGTCGAAGCCGACCGCGATCGCCTCGGCGTCGCGCGGGCCGAGGTGCCAGGTGAACCGGGCGATGTCGTGGTGGGCGTCGACCGGTCCGGCGAGCCGGAACTGCAGTCCGGCGAACTGGCTCTGCGCCGCGGCGATGACCGCGTCGATCTGGTCGCGGCCGGTCACCGCGGCCAGCGGGTCGGTGTAGGTTGCGTCCGGCGCGAACACCTCGTCGACGAGCTTGCGGCGGGCGGTCGCGTCCGTCTCGTTCCAGGCGGCGATGTACTTCTCGATGAGCTGCATCGCGGATCCTTTCCGATCTCTGGTCGGGCTTGGGACGCTGTCGAAGCTACGAAGATCTGTGACCTGCGGAATCGGTATCGCTTAGGTAATCCGGCGCGGGGCGTACCGGTGTGTAGGGTCGAAATCGTGCTGTACGGCCGTTCCGCTGAGCAGGCCCGGATCGAGCAGCTGGTCGAGGCGGCCCGCGACGGGATGGGCGGGGCGGTGGTGCTGCGCGGCGGGCCGGGCATCGGCAAGACGGCGCTGCTGGACTGGGCGGCCGGGCTGCCCGGGGTGTCCGTGCTGCGCGGCGCCGGCGTGGAGTTCGAGGCGCAGCTGCCGTTCGCCGGACTGAGCCAGCTGCTCCGGCCGGTCCTTGACCGGCTGGACCGGCTGCCCGGACCGCAGCGGGCCGCCCTGGCCGGCGCCTTCGGGCTGGCCCGCAGCGAGCCGTCCGACCGGCTGCTGATCGGCTTCGGCGTGCTGTCCCTGCTCGCCGAGGCCGCCGAGGACGGCCCGGTGCTGTGCCTGGTGGACGACGCGCACTGGCTGGATTTGGTCTCGGCGGATGCGCTGCTGTTCGCCGCCCGGCGGCTGCGCGGCGAGGGCGTGGCCTTGGTCCTCGCCGCACGGGACGGCGGCTTCCCCGCCCCCGGCCTGCCCGAGCTGCGGCTGGAGGGGCTGGGTGCGGCCGATGCGGCCAAGCTGCTCGCCCCTGACCTCGACCCGGTCGTGCGTTACCGGGTGCTGGCCGAAGCGCAGGGCAACCCGCTGGCGCTGCTGGAGTTGCCGAAGATCGGGCGGGACGCCACGGCGGGCGGCGGGAGCGGCGCGAGCCCGACCGCGACACCGCTCACCGACCGGCTCCAGGCCGCCTTTTACGGACAGGTCGAGCGGCTGCCGGAAGCGTCGCGGGTGGTGCTGCTGATCGCGGCCGCCGAGGAGACCGGAGACCTGGCGGTGATCCTGCAGGCGGCCGCGGCGCTCGGCGCGGGAGCCGACGACCTGCGGCCGGCCGAGGAGGCTGGCCTCGTTGCGGCCGCGGGCGGCACGCTGCGGTTCCGGCACCCCCTGGTGCGGGCGGCCGTCTACCACGGCGCGCCGTACGCGCAGCGCCTCGCCGCGCACCGGGCCGTCGCCGGCGTGCTGACCGCCCCGGACGTCGCCGACCGCCGGGCCTGGCACCGGGCCGCGGCCGCCACCGCCCCCGACGACGACGTGGCGGCGGCGCTGGAGGACAGCGCGCGGCAGGCCCGGGAGCGCAACGGTTACGGCGCGGCCGCCGCGGCGTACGAGCGGGCGGCGCAGCTGAGCCAGACACCGGCCGGGCAGGCGCGGCGACTGTTGCTGGCCGCCGAGAACTGGCTTCCGGCAGGCACGCCGGGCGCGGCGGTCCGGCTCGCCGAACGCGCGGCATCCCTTGTGGACGACCCCGCCTTCCTGGCCCGGGTCGGGTGGGTCGAGGCGCAGGCCTGGTTCTGGCAGGGCAACTACCAGACCGCGTACGAGCTGCTCACCGCCGCCGCCGGGCTGGTACCCGAACGCGCCGGGCAGATGCTCCTGCAGGCCGTGCACCCGGCCTGGTTCCTGGGAGAGCCGCGGCTGAGCGAGTGCCTGGACCGGCTGGCCGGCATCGACCACCCGATCGCGCGCTACCAGATCGAGGCGGTCCGCGGCCGCCCACCCGCGCTGGCCAGCGTCGTCGACCGGTCGGCCAGTGCGCGGGAGGTGGTAGAAGTCTGCGGGCTCGGCTTCGTCGCCGGCCAGGACGCCGAGGTGTACGAGGTGGCCGCGGCGCTGGTCGCCCGATGCCGTGCGGAAGGGCAGGTCGGGCTGCTGCCGACGCTGCTGTTCTTTCTCGCCGAGGCGGAGCTGTTCGCCGGCCGGCACAGTGACGCGGAGGTCAGCGCCGCCGAGGGCCTCGACGTGGCGCGGGACGGTGCGCAGCCAGTGTGGATCAGCCAGCTGTCGGCGCTGAAGGCCGTGCTCGCGGCGCTCGGCGGGGAGGAGGAGCGCTGCCGGGAGATGGTCAGCGACGCGCTCTCCGCCGCAGCCCCCGGTGCCACCCCCGCGGGGTACGCCTGGGCGCAGTGGGCGCTCGGCCTGCTCGACCTCGGCCTCGGCCGGGTGGAGGCCGCGGTGCCCCGGCTATTGTCCATACAGGACGACCCGTACGCGCACCACGTGGCCGCACACCGCTGCATCCCCGATCTCGTGGAAGCGGCCGTGCGCGCCGGCGCCGCCGAGCAGGTGGCCGGTGGCGTACGGCGGCTGGCGGCTTTCGCGCAGCGCACCGGCCAGCCCTGGGCGCAGGCGCTGGTGCACCGCTGCCAGGCGCTGCTGCGCGGCGATGAGCAGGAGTACGTCATGTCGCTGAAGCTGCCGGGTCGCCCGTTCGAGCAGGCGCGCACCGAGCTGCTCTACGGCGAGTGGCTGCGCCGGGCCCGCCGCAAGGCCGAAGCACGGGTGGTGCTGCGGCGCGCGCTCGACACGTTTGACCGGCTCGGCGCCCGGCCGTGGGCGGCCCGGGCACGCGCCGAGCTGACGGCGACCGGCCTGCGCGCCCCGCGCCCGGCCGAGCCGGTGGCCGCCCAGCTGACCCCGCAGGAGCTGCAGATCGTCCGGCTGGCCGCACAGGGCCTGTCCAACAAGGACATCGCCGGGCAGCTGTTCCTGAGCCCGAAGACGGTCGCCTACCACCTGTACAAGGCGTATCCGAAGCTGGGCGTCGCCGGCCGCGGCGACCTGGCCCGGTTGGCGCTGTGAGCGCCGGTCAGGTGGCCCGAGCGGCGACCTCGCCGAGGACGGACTCGACCGCCTCGCATGGATCGGTGGCCGGCTCGACGTCCCGCAGGGCACACGCCACCCGCCGCAGGAGGCTCCGGAACGCGTCTCGTTCCGCCGGCTTGAGCGCACCGAGCACCCTCTCCTCCGCCGCGCGTACCCGCCGCTGGAGGTCCTGCAGGGTGCGGCGGCCACGGGCGGTCGCGACCACCTTGCGCTGCCGCCGGTCGGCCGGGTTGAGCTGACGTTCCACCAGCCCGGCCCGGACCAGGTCGTCGATGAGGTAGGTCATCACGGTGCGGTCGATGCCCAGGTAGGCGGCGAGCGCCAGCTGGCTGGGATGCTCGCCGCGGACCACCTCTGTAAGGGTCTGGTACCCGCGCGGACCGTGCGGGAAGTCGCCGAGCTGCGTGATCACGGTGGCGTGGTACGCCCGCAGGAGCACCCCGAGCGCCCAGCCGAAGTCCTCGTGATCGACCCGTGCGGCGCTGTTCATGCGCGAAATAATACCCACCGACTCGCTGTTGCTCATATCATCTGTAAGAAATACGATCTGCCTGACAGCAGATCCCGGCACTGGAGGGCCGACGGATGGGCTACGGCCACCGGCTGGAGTTCGGCACGTCCATCAGACCGCTGGCCGGCGGGGACCCGGTCGCGCTCGCGAAGCGCAGCGAGGAGCTCGGCTTCGACCTGGTCACTTTCCCGGACCACCCGTACCAACCGGCGTTCTTCGACACCTGGACGGTGCTGGCCTGGGTCGCCGGGCAGACGGAGCGGATCCGGCTCGCCGGCAACGTGCTCAACCTGCCGCTGCGGGACCCGGCGCTGCTCGCGCGCGGCGCCGCCAGCCTGGACCTGCTCTCCGGCGGCCGGCTGGAGCTGGCCCTTGGCGCCGGCACGTCCTGGGACGCCATCGCCGCGATGGGTGGCCGGCGGCTCGGCCCCGGCGAAGCGGTCCGGGCGACGGAAGAGGCCGTTGACATCATCCGGGGCATGCTGGACGCCGGGCAGCGTACGCCCCTGCGCTACGCCGGCGAGCACTACCGCGTGCCCGGTGGGCAACGTGGCCCGCTGCCAGCCCATCACATCCCCATCTGGCTGGGCGCGCTCGGGCCGCGGATGCTGCGCCTGGTCGGCCGGAAGGCGGACGGCTGGCTGCCGAGCCTCGACCGGCTGGGCCCGGACGGGATCCGCGAGGGGAACAAGATCATCGACGAGGCGGCGGTCGCGGCCGGGCGGGACCCGGCGGACATCCGCCGGATCGTCAACATCGGGTACCGCAGCGCGGAGGAGCTGCTGCCGCTGGTCCTGGAGGACGGGGTGGGCACGCTCATCCCGGCCGTCGACGATCCGTCCACAATGGAGCGCTTTGCCGACGAGGTGATCCCGGTGCTGCGCGCGGCGGCCGGACCGGTCGGCCAGACCCGGCCGTCCTGGGTGCGGGCCCGGCGCCGGGCGGGAATCGACTACGACGGCGTGCCCGCGTCGCTGTCGGGCGCGGTGGTCGAACCCGGCGACATCGACTTCCCGCGGGTACGCTCCACGTACCTGCGAGGAGGCTCGCCCGGGATCGTGCTTCGTCCGCGCACCACCGGCCGAGGTCGTGGACGCGCTCGCCTTCGCCCGCAGGCATCCAGGGCTGCCACTGGGCATCCGCAGTGGTGGGCACGGTGTGAGTGGACGGTCCACCAACGACGGCGGCATCGTGATCAGCCTGGCCCGGCTCAACCACATCGAGGTTGTCGGTGACCGCCGGATCCGCGTCGGACCGGGGGCGCGTTGGATCGACGTCGCGCGCAGGCTCGCGCCGCACGGCTGGGCGCTCACCTCCGGTGACTACGGCGGCGTCGGGGTGGGTGGCCTGGCCACCGCGGGCGGCATCGGCTGGCTGGCCCGCAAGCACGGCCTCACCCTCGACCACCTGCGGTCCGCCGAGGTCGTGCTCGCCTCTGGCCGGGTCGTCCGGACGAGCGCGGCGGAAGATCCGGATCTGTTCTGGGCCATCCGGGGCGCCGGTGCCAACTTCGGCATCGTCACCGACTTCGAGTTCGACGTGGACGAGGTGGGCGACGTGGGTTGGGCGCAGCTGGTGCTGGACGCCAGCGACCCGGCCGGGCTGCTGGTGCGCTGGGGCGCCGCGGTCGAGGCGGCGCCGCGCGACCTCACCGCCGAGCTGATCATGGGTCCGCCGCGGCCCGGCCGGCCATGGTATGCACAGGTGATGGCGGTCGTGGCCAGCGCCGACCCGGAGACGATCGTCGCCCAGCTGCGGCCAGTCGCCGCGGCCGGCCCGCTCCTGCAGCAGCAGGTGGTGCTCACCCCGTACGCCGGGGTCATGGCGAACTTCGTCAGCGACGCCGACCACGACGGCCACGGCGAGCCGGCATCCCGCTCGGGGCTGATCGAGCATCTCACGCCGGAGTTCGCCGCCGGCGTCGAGCGCCTGCTGCGCAGCGGCGCCGTCTACTTCTTCCAACTCCGCTCGGTCGGTGGCGCGGTCGCCGATGTCGATCCCGGGGCGACCGCATACGCCAACCGCTCGGCGAACTTCCAGGTGACCGCGCTCGGGGTGAGCCAGCGCCGGCTCAACGACGCGTGGGACAAGCTGCATCCCCACTTCACCGGCAGCTACCTGAACTTCGACACCGACCTACGGCCGGAGCGTCTGCTCGACGCGTGGCCACCACCCACATTGGAGCGGCTGCGCGCGCTCAAGCGGCGCTACGACCCGGACAACGTGTTCCGGGACAACTTCAACATCGACCCGCTCGCCGGTCCGCCCACGTTCGACTCGAAGCTGCAGCCCGCTGAGGAAGACCATGACTGACTACGGACACGACCTCCAGTTCGGAGCGTTCATCACACCGGCGGCGCAGCCGGTGCACCACGCCGTCGACATCGCCGTCGCCGCCGACCGCGCCGGACTGGACCTGGTGACCTTCCAGGACCACCCGTACCTGGCGCGCTTCCACGACACGTGGACGCTTCTGAGCTACATCGCGTCCCGGACGTCGCGCGTGCACGTCAGCGGCAATGTGCTCAACCTGCCGCTGCGGCAGCCCGCAGTGCTCGCCCGTGCCGCCGCGTCGTTGGACCTGCTCTCCGGTGGCCGGTTCGAGCTGGGCATCGGCGCGGGGGGCTACTGGGACGCGATCGCGGCGATGGGCGGCCGGAGGCTGACCGCCGGCCAGGCCGTCCAGGCCCTGTCCGAGGCGATCGACATCATCCGTGCGATCTGGGACCCCGCCGAGCGGGGCGGCGTCCGGGTCGACGGGGAGTACTACCAGGTGCGCGGTGCCAAGCGCGGCCCTGCTCCGGCTCACGACATCGCGATCTGGGTGGGCGCCTACAAACCACGCATGCTGCGCCTGGTCGGCCGCAAGGCGGACGGCTGGCTGCCGTCTCTGTCGTATCTGGAACGCGGGCCGGCACAGCTGGCCGAGCTGAACAAGCACGTGGACGGTGCGGCGGTCGCGGCCGGCCGGGACCCGGCCGCGGTACGGCGCCTGCTGAACGTGGGCGGGCAATTCACCACGACCGGGCGCGGGTTCCTGGACGGCCCGCCCGAGCAGTGGGCCGAGGAGCTGACCGGGCTGACCCTGGAGTACGGCGTGAGCACCTTCATCCTGATGGCCGACGACGCGCCGACGGTCGAGCTGTTCGCCCAAGAGGTGGCGCCCGCCACTCGGGAGCTGGTCGCCGCCGAGCGGGCCGCCCGCGCCTAGTAACCGGGCAACGGCCCCGCCCGGCGCGGGACCGGCAAATGAGACGTGGGCATGTGCTCGTGACCGGCAGTGGCCGGCGCACCGCGCGGGTGCGCCGGCCACTGTTGTCATTTGCCGATCAGCTTGTCCAGGTCGATGACATCCTCGGCAGCGGGCGCCTTGATCTCGTCGAACGTGGCGCCGTAGTCACCGAAGTTGAGCTCCCCTTCGCCGGCCGGCCCGGCCAGCTGCAGCGGGTACGGCTCGCCGGTGGTGGCGACGTAGAGCGTGCCGCCGTCCGAGCCGGACTCGGCGATGCCGATCGCCGGCACGCCGTTGATCGTCTTGGTGTCGCCCTTGCTCAGCTTGCCGTCCGGCTTGAGCAACTCGGCCGGATCCGCGATCTTGAAGAAGTCCTCGAAGTCGCTGTTCTTGGCGGAGAGCTTGGCCCACCGGTCGCCCATCAGCTGGGACATGGTGGCGCCCGCTTTGCCGCCGTACTGCTTCCAGAGCTCCTCGTCCGGGCGGATGTACGCCTCGCCGGCGACGCGCAGCAGCTCGACCTTCGCCCCGTTGAGCGTCAAGGTGCCCAGCAGGTCGTCGCCGGACGCCTTCAGGTCGAGGCCGAACTTCTGACCCTCGGTGTTGATGTTTCCCTTGAGTGAGAACGACTTGGCGCTGCCGAGCGCGGCCACCGCCTTGTCCACGATCGCGTCCGGCTCGAGCGCCGCCATGCCGTTGTCGGCCGGTGTCGCCGAGGTCTGGGTGTCGGCCGTGGTCCCCCCGCCGCCGTTCTGGTCGCCACCGCAGCCGGCCAGCAGCGCGCCGGCCAGCGCGAGCGGCACCAGGGCGCGAATCAGTCGCATTGCTCCTCCCCTTCGTCCGGCGACCCGGGTCGGGTCGCCGCCTGGTCAGGGTAGGGCCTGGCGGCCAGGTCCCGGGCGGCGGCCAGGGCACAGCCGGCCACGATCACACCCAGCGCCATCCTCGTTCGCTGTGGCAACCGCGTGGAGCGTCGCCGGCGAGCCCTCCCGGCTATCCGACCGGTGTCCGGAAGGTCTCCGAAACTTTCGGAATCTCGTTCCCGGCGTCGACCCTTGTCGCCGTGTGATCTTGAATCGCACGCCGCGTCGGTCTCGCCTGTATAGTTCCTGACCTGCGGGAACTCACCCCATCGAGAAGCTTGGCTGGCGCAGGACTTCCGTAGATTTTCCGGGAACTGTTGACAACGGGGGTGGGCAAGACCACACTGTCGCCATCGACGGACCTCAACCACCGTCGATCCGGGTCGGCACCGCGACCCGGCCCCTCCGGTCGGTAGCTACCCCGGCCACCGGCGGGCACCGCCGTGTCGTGTCACGCCGCCTGGCCACCGCCAGCCTTCAGAGGAGGAAGCACCCCCATGAACGACGCTCCCGCTCCCCCGAGCGGTCTCAGACGCATCGGTTCACGGCTGTTCGTCGGCGTGGCCGCCGCCACAGCAGCCGTGGTCGCGCTCGTGCCCGGTGCCGCGCAGGCCGAGCCGGACCGGACCATCACCTCGAACTCGACCGGCACCCACAACGGCTACTTCTACTCGTACTGGAAAGACAGCGGAAACGTCACCATGACCCTGGGCCCCGGCGGCAACTACCAGGTCCAGTGGAGCAACATCAACAACACCGTCGTCGGCAAGGGCTGGAACCCCGGCTCCAGCCACACCGTCAACTACTCCGGCAGCTTCAACTGCGGCGGCAACTGCTACCTGGCCCTGTACGGGTGGACCACCAACCCGCTGATCGAGTACTACATCGTCGACAACTACGGCAACTACAACCCCGGATCGGCCGGCACCCGGCTCGGCTCGGTCACCACCGACGGCAGCACCTACGACATCTACCGCGCCCAGCGGGTCAACGCCCCGTCCATCATCGGCACCGCCACCTTCTACCAGTACTTCTCCGTCCGGCGGCAGAAGCGCACCGGCGGCACCATCACCACCGCCAACCACTTCAACGCCTGGCGCAACCTGGGCCTGAACCTCGGCCAGCACAACTACCAGATCCTGGCCACCGAGGGCTACCAGAGCAGCGGCAGCTCCAACATCACCGTCAGCGAAGGCCCCGGCGG
>Ga0310834_100932_pt1 | contig 22746 bp, 27 predicted proteins | sample SM_ome_2_FD_201314 | JGI IMG/M metagenome (GOLD analysis project Ga0310834, IMG submission 201314) | Sorghum-adapted microbial communities enriched on stacked mutant (SM) sorghum from Joint BioEnergy Institute, Emeryville, California... ... | reverse complement strand
AGGAAACAGCCAAGGAGATGTCTAGGACATCAAGAGCATGCAAGGTATGACTCGACGCTCTTGGCCGTGGAGCAAGGTATTATGCACAAGCACATCCTGGAACGCGTCGTCCTCACGATCCCCGAGGACGGCCCGGAACTCGCAACAATAAAGAACGTCGCACGCAAGCTTCGGTTGTCTCTTGATCAGCTGATCAGCCGAGCCGTCTGCACCTATGTCGAAGAGGTCGTCGATCAACTCGACGATCCCACCGTCATGCAGCAGTTCGATCCTGATTCAGCGGTCCCTACGAAAACAACAACGGACAAGGGGCCAAATGAAAGGAAACGAACAACCGAACCCGACGAGTCCTGATGCTGTCTTGCGTCGGAATGGGCGCATCAACCAGAGGGAAGCCGAACGGCTCGCGCGGGCCTTCGGCACCACGCCCGGCTTTGGGGCGATCGTCAGCTGTTACTTCCCGGAGAACGAGAATCCGAACAGGCCTGGGATCAAGCCGCGGCCCTGCTGCGTTCTGGGGGCGAAACGATCGGAGACCGGCCGGCTCTACCTGCTTGTCGCCTACGGAACCGGCGTCAACGTCGATGCGCCGCGACCGGGCGAGATGTCCGTCAGCAATCCAGACGAGATGAAGTCGGCCGGCCTGCACAAGCCGACGAAGTTCGTCTTCACGCGCGTGCGGGCCTTACCCTTCCGCTATGAGTTCTTCCGCCCAAACAAGGAGGGAACCGTGGTGCTCGGCAATCTAACGCCGGAACTGCGAAAAAAGGCGATCATTGCTTCCACTTGCGCCAGGCGCATCATCGAGGCGAACCGGGTGAAGTTGCGCCGCACGGTGCCCGTCATGCGCGACTGACGCTTCGCTTTCCCACCCATCACCCCTGCATCAACCGACAACCTTCCCTGAAGGCTGAAGCACCGCCCAAAGCGGACGAGCGTCCCGCACCTGGCGTATCATCGCCTCGGGGAAGTCTTGAATAGTTCCCAAGTAATTCTATTTTCAAACCCCGGCAGGCAAGCAATAAATGTTTGCCTGCTTGGAAAAGGTTTAAATAGAGGCGTCGGAGATGCGCGGCTTCAATCTGGACAAATACCTTATCCCCCGCTTTTCGCTGACCGAGACCGCGCTCATGGTCCTGTTCAGCATGCTGGTCGCCTGGTACGTAACGGGCAACTTCATGCGCAGCTCGCAGCAGTCGCTTCTCTACGAAACCTCGCTTCTGATGAAGACCACACGGAACCTCGACGCGAAGCTCGACGAGCTGGAGCCGGACATCGAGACGAAGGTTCGCGAGATGATCCAGAAGTCCTCCGCCGAGGCCAGGAGCAGGATTCCGGCCCCCGAGGACAACAAGAGCACACTGAAGATCCTCCTGTTCGGACCCGACGACGATTACATCTACGAGCTCCGCAACTCGATTCGCGACGAGTGAGCGAGCCGCGCCCAATCGGCGCTCTCTCCCGTCGGCGGCAACCCTTTGCGCATCGGCGCGATTGACATGACCGGACAAGCAAACGGGGCTGGACCCATGCGATACGGAACCCTCGAGGTCATTACCGGCCCCATGACCAGCGGCAAGACGACGCTGCTCATCGGAAAAATCGCCATCCTGCAGGAGGATCTCGGCCAGGACGTACTCGTGCTGAAGCCGGCCTTCGACCGGCGCTACGCCGAGCATCAGATCGTGACGCATGACGGCGCTCAGGCCGACGCGGTTGCGATTCATACATGGCCTGACATTCCCGAGGGAATCCGGGCTGTGATGATCGACGAGGTCCAGTTCTTCCAGCCGCCCGTCTTCGACTCCGATCTGCCGGCGCGCGTACGCGAGCTGCTGAGCCGCGGCATCGACGTCGTCGCGGCGGGGCTCGACATGGACTGGCGAGGCCATCCGTTTCCCGTCACCGCGTCGCTTGTCGCCATGGCCGACCACGTCACCAAGCTCAAGGCGATCTGCCACGTCTGCGGCAACGCCGCGAACAAGACGTTCAAGCGATTCCCAAACGACCGGACGATCGAGCTCGGCGCCGGCGACAAGTACCAAGCCCGATGCAATCTGCACTGGCATGTCCGCGGCGAGCCGGAGCAAGACACCGCCGCTGCCTAGGGCAGGCCGGACGAGACAGCAAACGCACTCACCCTTCGGGATTTTTATGGGCGCCGGCGGGATCGCCGGCGCCCTTCTCCGTTCCGGGCTCCCGCCCCGCTCCGGCGAAAGGGCTCGGAGCCCGGAAAACGCACCCAGATTCCACGGAGACGCGGCGCGCCTCGATCGGAGTCGTCGCCGCACCCGTCACCGCGAGGAAAGTTCATGAGCGATCTCAACGAAGCCCTTGATCTCTGGGTCGAACTTACGGGCGTGGATCCTGAGGCCGACCGTTTCACCTATGGCGACTGGCAGATCCAGAAGATCCATGATGAAATCCGCGAATCGCTCGAGCTCGACCCAACGCAGGTGACGACCTACCTGCTGATGGACGCCTTCGTGACCGACTATCTCAACAAGCGGTCCTTCACGGTCAACGAGATCCTCGCGGATTACGACCGCCTCGCCGACTATCTCGCGAAGAGCAGAAGGCTCTATGGCATCCTGCGCTCGCCCGAGGTCCGGGCCATCGGCGAGCAGTTCAAGAGTTCCGTCCGGGAGGCGCTACGGCGCTACGGCGCCGATCGCAAGGAAGTGCTGGACGTCGTGGAGGACGGCCATGCACTCGCCTTCCTTCGGCGCGACGCGCTGAAGTCCATGCGGGACCTGTCCGTCCACCAGTTCCTTCAAGGCGATCCCGATCCGGCTCACCCGCAATACCAGAAGACAATCCACTCCTGCTGGAACATCAACAGCCTGCTCCAGCTTGCCTGCCGCATGCCTTCGGCGGTCTCGCTCAACCTGATCCGCGATCCAAATACCTTCTTCAGCTACTTTGTGTTCGCGATCCGCAACGGCGGCACCCTGACCGTGCTGACAGATCGGGAGCGGTTTTCCCATCCGCTGGCGAAGAACATGACGCGACGCCCCGACCGCCGGCTCGAGGAGCGTGCCTATCGGAACCACTTCCCCTACGATCTGCTCGGAATCGAACTCGACGAGGACGAGGGCCTGCGGTTCAAGCCGACCGGCGACGGCAAGGAGCTGGTTCCCTATCAGCAAGATCTCTACGCGATCAAGGAGATCAAGGACCTCGCGCCAAACGAGATCATCTGGATAACGATGATGTTCGCTCTTATCGTCGACCGGTTCTGGAAGAAGGGCGAGCTTACTCCGGAACTCTCCTATACCGGCGAGATGGTGCGCGTGGAGGACCGACTCCTTACCGTCTCCAGGACGGCCGGACTGCCCGTGCCGTCCTACCGGCCGATTCTGGCTCCGAAGATCTCCGTCGAGGACGTGCGTAGCGACGCATTGGATGAAGCCGAGATCGGGCGCAAGTCGACCGGACACAACCGCTGGCTGGAGGAGCGCTACGCCCCGGAGGTCGACGAGGGGCTACTCAATCTGGTCCAGGCGCCACGCCGCAACGAGGATCTCTACGTCCCCGAATCGTCGAACGAAGTCGTCTCGGCCGGCCATCGGCCAGGATTCCTGACGCATGAGGGGCGCCACTACGAAGTGAGCGCCCTCGATCCGACGAGCTTCGGCACGGAGGAGGAGATTCTCGCCGACCGCAAGTTCCTGGCCCGCTACAACATGGCCCAGCAGATCCAGCGCGCCGCGGACGCCGAATTCGAGAAGACCAAAGACGAGGTCCACGGCTGGTACAGGGAGCGCGTTCTCGCCAACGCCGAGAATCTTCTGGCCGCCATCGGCGAGGGGCGCTTCATGGCCCCGGTCATCGTCCGCAAGGACGTGTTCACCATAGGCCCGCTGGTAACCAGGGAGGACAACATTCTGCGCATTCAGGACCTGTCCGACCGCGAGCTGATCGGCTACCGGGTGATGCGCGGGGTCAACTTCTATCAGGGCTTCGGCAAGCGCGGTGGCTATCTCTGCCACGTCAACGGAACCAAGGCCAGCTACAGGGCCATCTTCAGTCCGCAGACCGCGGAGGGACTCGCCCGTCTCTGCTTCTGCGCCGTCGACGATCTTCCGGAGGTGCTGCGCCATTGGGTCCGGGGACGCCCCAACGTCGGGAACAACATCATCGACAAGATCGATCCGTTGGAATGGGTCGTTCGCAATCCGTGGCAAAAGCTCGACTTCGACGTCACGGTGTTCCTGTCTAAACGGGCCTACAACAAGCTCGTCTCGGCTGCCGGCAAAGACGCCGGCAAGGCGTGATAATGCACCCGGAGAAAGGGCCGGCGGTTGTCGATGGGCATTCGCCGGCCCCTCTTCTCGGCCTCGAAGCGAACGGTATACGGCGCAAGCAAAGAGTTCAAAGCGAAATATTCAGGGAATAATTATATTGGCGGTGTCTTTGAGCGCCGGCGAGAACAATATTGAGACCAGAACGAGTTCTTGGAGACCTGCATTGATCGTCGTCAACATCGTGGGCGGCCCGGGCATCGGAAAATCGGCTGTCGCGGCCGGCGTTTATCATCGTCTTCGCACCCAGGGCCGCTCGGCCGAGCTGATTATCGAATTCGCGAAAGAGCTTACGTGGGAAGGACGGCACGACACGCTGGCCAACCAGATTTACGTGTTCGGCGAACAGCTGAACCGGCTATGGCGTGTGCGCAACAGCGTCGACCTTGCCATCACCGACACCAGCCTGCTGTTCGCGCTGGTTTATGGCAGCAAGGACCTGCCGAAAACCTTTGCGCCCCTCGTCATCGATACCTTCAACATCTTCGACAACATGGTCTTCGTCCTTGACCGCGGCGTGGCCTTCGAATCTTCCGGGCGCTACCAGACCGAGGAGGAGGCGATCAAGGTCGACGCGCGGATCATCGAGGTGCTGGACGAGCTCAAGATCCCTTATATGCGGGTCGGACATCCCAGCACGGCGATCAATCGGATACTGAAGGCGATCGACGAGCGCATGGACGGGAAGCGGCAGATCGTCGCGGCCTGAGGGTCGACGTCAGGAGTCACGGATACGGGACCGCACATCCCATCGGCCCCCCATAAGGCGAACGACCGGGAAAAAGAATCAAGGGCGCTTCGGTTTCGGCCGGAGCGCCCTTTCTCCATGACCTTGATCAGGGCGAGCGTCAGCGGACCCGCACGATGCACTGCTCTCCCAGGCTTGCGATGTCGGAACAGAACTTGGCGGCCTCGGTCCGGCTTTCGAAGCCGTAGGCTATGATCCGATAGACCGTCTCGCCGTCCTTCATCTTGAACGGCTCCGCGCCCAGCTCGAATCCGTTGAGAACGCTTGCACCATAGGCCTCCTTGAGCCGGTCGATCTCCTCGTGAGCCTTCGGGGGGCTGAAGACGGTCGAGATCTGGGCCAGAATCGGCACCTCGCTCAGGACCCGCAGGCGACCGAACGCGTCGATGTTGTCCTTCCGGTCTATCCGGTCGAAGCCAAGCCCGGATCCGGCGGTGCCGACGGATTCGTCCCGGGAACGCCGGGCGTCGGCCGACATTCCGTCGTCCTCCGCTCCTTCGCGCGTCGTATCCACAGTAACCCGAACTCCTTCCGGCAGTATCGGCGCGTAGGATCGTGTCTCCTCACCGGCCTCGAGCGAGTGGGGAACGGGCTCGAACCGACATTCCCGCAAACCTAGCTGCCGGCAAATCTCCCGCGCCGTGTCGGCGTCGGGGATCCCGACGAAACCGATCTCGAAACCCTGGACGCCATCCTCGCCGGCCGCCCGGCGAATGAGCGGCGCGACACCGGCCATCAGCCGATCGTGCTTCGTAACCGCCTGGTCATAAATGTCCCTCGCGTCGAACGGCGTTTCTTCCACCCCCACATGGAGAAGGAGTGGACCGCTCCGAGCCTCGTCCGGGCCGGTCTCCGGACGACCGTCAGCGACCTCGCTCGACGCTCCATTCGCGGATACGCCGGCGCCCCTCTCGACCGCTTCCGTCGCGGCGGCACCATCGGCCGCCTTTTGGACGTTCTTCGGCGCCGAGTCCGGCTTTTGCGCGTCGGTCTTCTTCGTTTCGGGGGTGCTTGCGTCGGCCTTTGCTGGGGCGGCCTTCTTTGCGTCGCTCTCCTTTGCTTCAGATTCGCCCTTCCCGGCGGATTTCGGATCTTTCGCGACCGCTGACGGTTTCGCGGGCACGTCTGTGATCGGGTCTGGAATGGACCCGCGTCGACCGGGAGACGCGCCCGCTGCCGTTGGAGCGGCCGAGTTCGAAGCCGTCGCGGCGGGCCGCACGCTCCGGCCATGCTCCGCCGCGCTCCAGCCGTTCATCGGCTGCAGCCTGTCCACGAGCGCGTCGGCGCGCGCCGCGACCTCGCCCTCATACGTTCCCGGGAACTCAACGAGAATGCTGACCGCCAGGTCTCGGTTCTGGGGTACGGCCACGCCTTCGGCGTACATGACCGCAAGAATGTAGGCGGCTATCGAGTTCCCGGCCATGGCGGCGCGGCGGAACCAGCTCTCCGCGGCGACGGGATCGGGAAGGATATGCCCGCCGTTCAGGTACAGGGATCCAAGGAGGACCGACGCCATTTCCGGCTTCCCCGGAAGCTCGTCGTAAAGCGACGACATCTCCGTCTTGAGGACGGCCGGAACCTCGCCCGCCGCGGCCGGGGCCGTCGTCGCCGGAATCCCGGCAAGAGTTGCAACGATTGCGAACGCCCGAAGGGCCGCTCCATGATGCGTGAATCCGAGCAAGGAGATCCTCCTTATCGATAATCCCGGAATGACCTCAATGGGGGTGTCGGCGGATGGGCCGTCCACCGCCCACGAAATCTCTTCGAGGAGATGGTCCGGTTACCCCTCCGGGCAATCGGACCGAAACCGGCCCAGGCTCTCCCGTTCGATGCTTGATCGTGGGGTGGATCGGACAAAATCCGTCCCCGGGGCGGTATCCGTCACCGACCAGTGATCCGGCGGTTTCCAGAAAAATCCTGGGTTTTTCGGAAATCCAGCGGAGGTGACGCGCGGCAAGGCTCTTCAAAGCCGCCGCGTCTCCCCGCACATGGAGAAGAAATTGTCAATGAACTGGAAGCAGCTCCTGTCCTCGAAGCGGATCGGAAAGGACCGGATCGACCCTCTCCTCCCCCACCGCAGTCCCTTCGAGATGGATGCCGATCGCATCATGTTCAGCAGCGCCTTCCGGCGCATGAGCGACAAGATGCAGGTCCACGGCCTCAGCGGCTCCGCCTATGTGCGGACCCGTCTCACCCACAGCCTCGAGGTCTCCCGCGTCGCTCGCTCGCTGGGAGCCCTGGCCGGGCAGCACGTCGTCGAGACTCACCTGCGCGGCGGCGACGTCACGGCCGCCGATCTCGGGCACATCGTGTCGGCGGCCGCGCTGGCACACGACATCGGGAATCCGCCGTTTGGCCACACCGGAGAGCACGTGATCAGCTCCTGGTGCCAGACCTCGCCGCTCGGAACCAAGCTGATGCAACAGATTCCCGATCGGTCCCGCCCTTCTTTTGAATACTTCGAGGGCAACGCACACGGCTTTCGGATCCTGACCCAGCTCCAGGGCTGGCGCGAGACCGGCGGCCTGCAGCTCACCGCGGCGACGCTGGGCGCCTTCACGAAGTATCCGTGGGGCGCGGAACACCGGAACGCTAAGAACAAGTTTGGCTTCTTTGACAGCGAGGCGGAGATCTTCGCCGAGGTCGCCAAGGCAACCGGCATGCTGAAGGGCGACCGCCCTGGGACCTGGTGCCGCCATCCCCTCGCCTATCTCGTCGAGGCCGCCGACGACATCTGCTACTCGATCGTCGACCTGGAAGACGGTTACAAGATGCGCTGCCTCTCCTTCGATGAGGTCGAGCAACTCGTGGCGCCGATCGCAAACCCATCGGCGGAGGAATACGCCGGCATCGCCGACAAGGATCGCAAGCTCCTTTATCTGCGCTCCCGGGCGATCGAGCACCTGGTTCGCGCCGCGGCAGCCGCGTTCGTCGACAATCACGACGCCATCCTGGCGGGCAAGTTTCGCGGGAGCCTACCGGACGAGACACCCTACGCGGATCAGCTGGCCGTCATCTCCGAAGTGAGCCGCGAGCGGATCTACCGCAGCGCCGCCCGCAACACGGTCGATCTGATCGCCTGCCAGAACATAACCACGCTGCTTGAGGTCTGGTGTCAGGCCTTCCATGAGTACGCCGAGCTGAAGAGGGATTCGGGCAATGCCGAACCCGACGAAAAGCTCTGCCCGCGGTCGAGGTTTGCCATCAGGGCGCTTCCGAACCACAAGCTGATCGACGTCGGCGACACCGCCGTCTGGCTGCGGGCCGTTCTCGATCACGTTGCGGGAATGACCGACGGCTTCTGCGTGGAGCAAGCAAGGCTGCTCCACTCTTGATCGGCGGCGAAGCCTTTGAGAGCCTTCGCCGTCAGCGGAAACTGACCGCGTCCATTCGGCCCACCGTATCTGGGGCTCGGCTTGCTTTTGAACCGGCGACCGGACGGCCCGCCCGCCCGCGGCGCGGCCGTACTGTGTCGCACCACCAGGCAAGGAGAATCGTCCCGATGATCCTGTCGATCTACGTCCCCAGACCCGGAAGCGCATCGATCATTGGCCGTACCGTCAAGGACGGCAGCGCGATTGTCGCGGACCCAAGCAGGATCGCGGGCGGACGGGCTCTGTGCTATTTCGAGGGAAACCTTTACGGCTCGACGAACCTCACCCGCTACGCGGAGCGCCTGAAGGCGGCGGCCGGGCGGCTGACAATGCGTTATCCGACCACGGCGCGCTCCGCGGTTCCGGTCGACGAGCTTATCGAGGTCGGCGCCTTCGACGCCGCGAGAGGAAAAATCGTGGAGATTACGAAGCCGGATGTGCTCGAAGCCTGGTCCGGCGAAAGCATCGCGGAAATTCTCAAGAGCGCGTGAGGGACAGGAAGGCCTCGCTCATGCCCGTCAACGCTCGACGCCGCGGCTCTCCCGAACCTGACGCTCGACCCTGGTGTGTTCCATGCACCGGTCCGATGCCCTCGCGACGACCTGAGCGAACTCGCTGAGCCGCCGCTCCTCGCAGGCTTTCTGGACATCGCGAAGGAGATTAACCGTCCGCATGGTTAGATGAGGTCCATCCGGCCTCTTCCATCCTTTCTCGACGGTTTCCATATATCGCCCGATCGCCAGGCTCGCCGCGCGACAGGAGACGTGCAAAGACCGATCGTCCTTCGGATCGAAGATCCGGCTTGCCGAATCGAGAACGGCTCCGGCGTGCAACAGTGCCTCGTTCATGGACGAGACCCCGCCCTTCTTCGCTCTTTCGACCGTGACGGAATCGCGCTCCTCTCGAGCCAGACCATCTGCCAGAGCTCGAGCAACGAGCCGCTCGAATCGGTTTGACGTACTCTCTGATACGGCCGTGGACGCCATCTCGGGACGATCCTCCTGGTGAGTAAATCGGCAGTACCAGAGATATCATTCCGGGAAAACGGCCGCGCAACGTGCAAGAGCTTGTTTTACAGCGGCCTGTTCACGCCGTTTTCCTGCGAATTTCCGTCTCGAGCGATTCGAACCAAAATGCGATTTGCGCTCGGCACCAGCTTTCTGGAGCCGACTGTCTAGCCCTTTGATTTGGGGAATCAGAATGGAGAAGTTGGCCACGTTGCAGACGACAGCAGCCAATCTCGGAAAGGCGTTTTCTGCGGCCGATGTCAAGGCCGGTCTTATAGATGCGATCGGCTACCTGCTTCATAGGATCTCGATGGACAATGCCGGGACCGTCTCCGGACACGTCCGCGCCGATGTTTACTCCTATCTTGCGAAGCAATACGCACTTTCTCGCTCCGGCTTCGCCTCGGGTTGGGGGCACAACGCAACCGGGGAATCGTCGCCCAGCGCGCGCGGGCCAATGGTCGTCTTCGAAACGCTTCACGATCAGGCGCTCTTGATGGTCAACCGCGGAGAGCAGGACTTGAGCACCGTCATGAATGCGCTGCTGTACTCCCTCTCGCAGTTCGCGGAGACCGACGACAACCCGGCGAAGCTCGCGGGGCAGATTCAGATCGCGGCCAGACGCTACCGCAACGATGCGGCACCACCGCCCACGATCAGCGAGGGCCGAACGCTTCACTGATATTGAGCAGTTCACCGGAGACGGAAGGAAGACTCAGCTTGAGATTGCGAAACGGCGGTTCTTCGATCGAGCTGCACTCGACGCCGCGAATTTCGGCGCAACCACCGGCTTCGACCGCGATACGACCGCGGAACAGATGGCCGAGCAGGTCAATCGCGCCCTGTCGCATATCGAAGCCGGCGATTTCGACGTCATAGACCGCCTCGATGATTGAACCGCCGAACGGACAATCCCCGCCTGTCCTTTTGGGGCAATTCCGGGAAAAGAAGGGGCGCTGCCGCATGTGGAAGCGCCCCTTTCTGTCTTTGGGGCCAAGACAGGCCCCGCTTCCGTCGTCAGGCGATCAGAAGTTGATGGCCAGGCCCGAAACGACGGCCCAGCCGTCGTTCGAGGTGGCGTCGCCGCCCTCGTCCTCGAACTCGGCATGCTGAACGGTCGCCTTCGCGGCGATGCCCGGGGCGATGGAGTAGCTCGCCGACGCCATCACCGAGCGGACCTCGTCCTTGCGCGAGTTCGCGAGATCGGCCTTATGCTTGGTCTCGAAGTAGTTCAGGCTGAAGGCGATCGGCCCGGTCTCGTAGGCGACGCCGATGTCCCAGACCCGGCCGTCCATGCTCGTCGTCGCTCCGGCCAGCTCGTCTTCCTCGATTTCGGCGATGCTGGCGCCGATCGTGAAGTTACGATAGCCGAGGGTGGCGCCGGCGCGGTAGATCTCGAGCTTGTTGTTTTCGCTCGCGAGACCGGCGGACAGATCCTCGGCCCGAAAGTAGGCGACGTCGGCGCCCAGATCGATGCCGTTTAGATTGCCGTCATAGGAGAGCGCGACGGTCACCGCATCGTTGCCCTCCGAGGCAATCGTGGTCCCGGCGACGGTGGTCTCGTCGATGTTGGGCGTGTAGCTCACGCCTGCCTGGAAGCCCCGGAAGGAAGGCGTGAAGTAAGTGATCTTCTCGGCGTCTCCATCGACGGTCGAGTAGGTTGCGCCAAAGCTGTACACCTCGTCCGGCTGCAGGACCCAGTTGGCAAAGTCGCCGTCCTGGTTGCCGATTCCGACCTCCGGCGCCGCATGCGCGAGCTTCTCGCTGGCGTTGTCGTCCTGGCCGAAATAGATCGCGCCGAAGCCGCTCTCGACGCCGACCGACGCCTCGTCGAAGCGGGCGTCGCCGCCGGTTGCCTGCTCGATCTCGATACGCGCCCGGACGGTCAGTCCGTTGTCCAGGTCGCTCGATCCGGTGAAATGGATCTCAGTGTCTGACTGCAGATCGACGTCCGCCTCGCCGTCGAGACGATCGTTGTCGGCGTGGCCGACCCACTGCTCGGTAAAGCCGCCGACGCCGAGCTCCAGCGCTCCGGCGGCAGCGGGGCCCGAGAAGATCATCGCAACAGTGAGGGCCGTGCCGGCAAAAAGAATTTTCTTCATGAAGAATATTCCTCTTTGATATCAAATGAAAAATCGCGAAAACACAGTTAACGGCGCGCATTTTTAAGAAATGCGGCTTGCGGATATTTCAAATTGAATCAGAGAGTTTCATGGGCACTGTTGCAAATAAGCAACAGTGGGGCAGGTCAAAAAAATAGGGCTTGAGGGCGTAAGAGCAGGTGTCGCCAGGACCTAGGCGCTCACCCTTCGTCGATCAGGTCCGGGATCTCCGGGAAGAGAGAGCGCATGACGATCTTCTGCGCCTCTTCGTCGAGCTCGATGTAGTTCTGCGTGCTGGTGAGGCTGCTGTGGCCGGCGAGGTACTGGACGTCGCGCAGGGAGCCTTTCGTCTGCTTCACCGCCCGTCCCGCCCTGACGATGAAGCTCTCCCGCGCCGTGTGGGACGAGCCCTTCACACCCGTCTTCAGATAAAGCCTGTAGAACAGATAGCCGATCGAGGTGGGGCGCATGTAGCGGTCCTCGTCCGGAGCGGCCTCGCCGCGCATGGCCCGCTCCGACAGAATGAGAGGATCGGACGGGACGCCGGGCACCTCGCGCAGCAGGGCGTAAACGGCCCGAAAGAGCCGTGTGCCGCGCGGCATAGGGATGCTTCTGTTCAGAAGGTTTTTCGCCCCCGATCGGTAGACCTCGATTCGCGCGTCCGCGGCATCCGTGGGATCGACGATGTGACCGCGCCACAGGCGGGAGATCTCGCGGATCGTCAACCCGGCCTCGCAGGCCAGGAGCACGATGGCTTTGTTGCGGGTCGGATAACGCGTGAACTCCTCGCACCCGACGAGCAGCCTCCTGATCTCGCGGTCCGTCAAGATGCCGAGCTCCTTCGGCCGCCGGTTCGGCCTGCTCCTCTTGGGCTTCTGTCGCTCGGACATTCGGGTCTCCGGCATCCGCTCCCTTTCCCTATCGCCACTGCGTCGAACCCACAGGCCGTTGGATGCATTCGGCGGAGGCCGTGGCCCGGGTGTTGCTGTTGGAAAGGGTCTTGCCTTAATTCAAAACACAGTGCAATAATAATTATTACACTGTGTCCTAGTGGTATCCCTGTACTTTCTCAGAACCGTCGGAGCACCGATCGGCAACGCCGAAAGCATCCAGGTCCGCCGGGGTCGCCCCTCCCGGCTTGACAGATCCGGTCTTTCCTCCAGATACCGCCCGAGGCTCGTTCGACGTCTTGAAGCGCTGCGCAATCGGTCGCTCCCGGCCGCGGCGCGCCGCGCGATTGCGTCGAGCCCGGAGGCATCAGTTGCGTTTGTGTGATCGAATCTGCGAAATCGCGGCGGCCGGCCGGCCCGCCCGTAGCGAGGCCGGATACCATCTCGACCCGGATGCCGCCCTCTTCGAGGAGACGCGGGATCTCGGAAGCGCCGCGATTCTGGCGCCCAGGATCCGGCAAGCCCCGCTCCGGTATATCCTCACTCCGGAGGTTGCCGTTGCGAGCTGGCGGATCGTCCTCTCGATGACAGAAACCCTGAACCGGGCCATCGACCTGATCCGCCTGCCTGCGCCCCTCGTCTGGTTCGAGTGGCCCGATCGCATCCGCCGGGAGATCCTGGCGGAGCTCGGCCGGTCAACCGGCCTCAACAAGTTCGAGGGATATCCGGAACAGGTCGGCGTTCTCGTCGAGGCGACGGACGACAGCGGGAGGCGCGGTCGCGCGCGCTGGGCCTGGCGGATGACGGACCTCCCCGATGACATCTCCTGCCAGGCCAGCATGCTGGAGATGTATTTCGATCTGGACGATCCGGATCTCTACGAGAACGTCCGGCTAACGGTGCCGCGCATCATCGGCATGCAACCGAAGGAAGGGGAAGAAGCCCTCGTGCCCCTTCTGCGCCGCCAGGTCTACGTGATCGCCCATGATTTCGAAACGCGCATCCGGGAGCTCGGTCTGCCGTTTCACGGCCCGGAAACGGACGAGTTCGTCAAGCAGGTCGGAAAGGACCTCGGCGGAGAAGGCCACAATCTCTTCGCCATTCTCATGCTGCTCATGGCCAGAAACGCGGTGACGACACGCCCGTCCAACCTCACGAAGATCAACAGGGCCAGGCGCAAGAGAGGGCGGATCGAGCTGCTCGACCATGTCGAGGTCGACATGTCGCTGTCTCGCGTGCAGCGCCGGCGGCACGATCTCGGCGCCGGCGCCGGCCATCGGCCGACGCGCCTGCACATGGTCTCCGGCCACCTCAAGGTTCGGAAATCCGGCATCTATTGGTGGCGCCCTCACCTGCGAGGCGATGCCTCAAAGGGCGTGGTGGCTTCCAGGTCCGTGACGCTGAAGCCATGACCCGACCGGCTCGGTCCTATATAGAGTAGCCGAGCCATCGGGTTGGGGTATCCGAACCCACATCCCGGGCTCGAGGCCAAGGGGCGCCGTTCGTGACGATCCGGAAACCCGGCCAGGCCGCGGTCTGAACGCGGCCCGGATCATCTCAGCCGCCGCGGTCTCAGGGGAGCGGGAACGGCGAGGCGCGGGCGCTTCCGAGCCGTCGTCGTCTCCCGGACAGTAGGGAGTTCAGCATGCATCCAATCGCCCTTCGATTCTTTTTCTCTGCGCTCGTCGTCTCCTTTTCGATCGGCCTGACGGACGCGGCTGTTGCCGGACAAACCGGCACGGATTCGAAGAACACCGTTCTTCATCTCGTGGAAGCGGCCGAGAGAATGGTTCCGCAGGACCGCGTTCACGTCGACCTGCGCGTCGAGGTTACGGCCAAGAACACCCAAGAGGTTCAGAACGCGATCAACCGCGCCATGGCAGAGGCTCTCGATCTGGCCGGGAACGGCGACGGTGTGAGCGTTACGTCCGGATCCTACTCCGTTTACCGGTCCTACAATCGGGAAGGAAACCCGGATGGGGAATGGGTCGGCCGCCAAAGCCTTCTCCTGAGCGGCTCGGACATCCAGGCCGTTCTCGATCTTGCCACAGACCTCACCTCTCGAGGCCTGATCATGTCCGGCATGCTGTTCGACGTCTCTCCCGAAGCCGCACGTTCCGTTCAGGACGAGCTCACCGCGGAAGCGCTAAAGAGATTGCGCGCGCGGGCCGAGCGCATTGCCGACGCCATGGGCATGACCGTCGATCGCTACCGCTCGTTGTCGGTCGGCAATGCTGGCGGTGCGCAGCCGCCGAGACCCGTCATGGCTTACGCAGCGGTCGATTCCGCTGAAGGCGCAGTCATGTCCCGTGTTTCGGCGGAGCCCGGCGAGACCCGGATCTCCGTCAGCGTTGACGCCCGCATCCTTCTACGGCCCCGCGACTGAGACGGCAAAGCCCGACAGAGAGCGCGACGGGCGGGGCGCCGAGGCTCCGGCAGAATCGAAGCCTCGGCGCCCCGCCGCGCAACACGCATCGGCCAACCGGCCGTGCCGGAGCGCCGTTCCATAGACGTTTTTTTGTTCCCCGATATCTTGAACGGGAGCAAAGAATGCAAATATCCCTAGCGAATTTCGGATGCCTATAGAGGGTCCGAAGAGGGTCTTACGCCCTCACTACTTATCGCTTCCAAGGAGGATAAGGATGTTTTACAGCAATTCGTTTCCCCGCTTCGACTTCGATTTCGATTTTCTGACGCCCGCCGCGCGGCGCTTTCGGCCGCTGACCCGGCAGGACATCGGGCTGCGCTGGCCGTGGCCCCAGAGCTGGGGGCCGCGGGTGAGCTGTGAGGTTCGTTCGAACGACGACGGATCGGCTACGATCGCGCTCGCCGTTCCGGGCTTCAGCCTGGATGAGCTGAGCATCGAGGTCGAGGGCAACACCCTGCGCGTGAGCGGCCAGAAGGCCGCCGTCAAGGAGAGCGCATCCGGCGAAAAGGACGCGAACGCGACGTCCGCCGAGGACGAGCGCGGCGCGCCGCGGATCGACCTGCTGAACCCGCCGGCGTTCCGGCAGGAGTTCGCGCTGAACGAGGACGCCAAGGTGGAGGGCGCGAGCCTTCGGAACGGCGTTCTCGTGATCGAGATCCGGCGCGTGGTGCCCGAGAGCAAGAAGCCCCAGAAGGTCGCCATCAAGGCGGCGTAATCGCCGCCCTGGACAAAGAACACCCCGGTGCCGGTGACCCCGGCTCCGGGGTGTTCTATTGATCGTTCGACCGTGTCTCTCCGGATCCCGCCTTCATCCTGGCAGATCTACGGGGCGACGTCCTCGTCGATGCGCGGGCCGATCTTATCCAGCAGAACCCGGCCCGCCTCGTCGCGCTCGAGCGGGATGACGATCTCGTCGGGGTGGGTGTAGTTGAGCATGGCCCGGACGCGCTCGTCGAGCATGTCCGGATCGATGTGCTCGGAGCGCAAGAGCTCCGTTTTTGCTTGGAGTTCGGCCCGCTCGTTGGCGAGCGCGGCGAGCCTGGCCTCCAATCTGGCCAGATCGGCCCGCAAGGAATCGACGGCCAGCATGCCGCGCTCGCCGGCAACGGCGTGGTACGTGAAGTAGGACACCACCAGAAAGCCGGCGGCATGAATGGCCAGCATCCGCAGAAGCCCGCTTCGCCGCGGGGACCGTCGGGACCGGCCGGGTCGCTCGAGGCGCCGCATCACTGACCGCCGGTCTTCCGGTTCGCCGCGGCGGCCTCGTCCGCGTGCTCGACCATGCGCATCAGCATGGTTGCGACCCCGTGCATCATCGCCTTCTGATAGGGGTTCACCATCTGATCGGCATGGGTGATCACCACCCCGATCTGCTCTGCGGCGATGTCCACCGACAAGTCACCGAACGGAAACTGTATGCGGGGCCCCGTCGGGTCGTAGAAGGGCGACGCCACCGTGTCGCCGACCTCTTCGACCGGCGTGTTGATGTGGGTCCGGAAGCCAGGCTCCTGGGTAGCCGCAAAAAGAGGATCTCTCGATCTGAGATACGCGAACAGCTGGTTGACGCTCAGGCGGGCCGCGTTCCGGTACTCCCGTTGCCCCTCCTCCCCGACCACAAAATGCCGCGCGTCGATCGCGGCCTCGTCGATCAGGGAGTCGTGGACGCCGAACTCGTCGAGGAGATCGACGAACCCCGCGTCCTTGCTCGTCAGGCGCAGGCAAACGCCTCCGGGGTTAATGACGGGGTCATCGTGGTCAACCTCTTCGGAGAGGTGTATCGCCTCGCCGCTGATGATTCCCCCGGTCATGGCCAGACCGTGGTCGATGCTGGTGTAGTCGTCGATCTGGTCGACGAAAAAGGCGATCTTGTTCAATGTCCAAATCGAATCGACGGGAATAATCCAAAATTTCTTGGCCATTTTTTCTCCGCGGACACATCGCGCCGTATTGACACGGTTTTATTTAAACTATTCCGGCAAGACCGGATCACAACCGCGCCAGAATTTCCGCCTCGAGGGGGCAGTCCGCAAAAAATCGACCGCGATCGCTCGGCTTGAACAAACGCACCCACATCCTGTCCGACGTTAGCCACCCTTTCCGAGCGGAGCCCCGTCATGACCGACACGAACACTGGCGGCATCGCCGCCGCACAGCTTCGGCAGCTGATCGAGCGCATCGAGCGCCTCGAAGAAGAAAAAAAGCAATATCTCCAATGACATACGGGAGGTCTATGCCGAGGCCAAGAGCCAGGGATACGACACCAAGGTCATGCGCCAGATCGTCAAGCTGCGCAAGATGGACGCGAGCGAGCGGCAGGAACAGGACGATCTCCTCGCGGTCTACATGAACGCTCTCGGCATGGCCGACTGAGCGGTCTTTAGTCTTGAGCTTCTTCCTTTTCTGATCCTCTTCCCTTTGCCCTGGCCGGCGCCCGGTGCCGCCGGCCGGGCCCTCTGTTTTCCCTATCGGTCGAACGCAGAAGAACGCCTCGTTGTTGTTTCACTGCCCGATGGTTCTACAAACCGCCGGCATTTTCGTACCTCTTCATTGGGGGCGAGCGGACCGCGGACTTATATCTGCTTCAGAGATCACGGATTTACTTATCGAGTCGGATAATGATTCAGAATTGCTCCAATTCCGACACCGCCCTCGAGAGACAACGCGGCCTCACGCTGTTCGAGGTCGTCCTCGCTTTGGCGGCCAGCAGCGCCCTGCTCATCGCCGGCGCCGTTGCCATGCGCGAAAGGATCGAGGACGTCCGGGCGAACACCGCATCGGAGCACCTGCGCATCGTCACCGAGGCGGCCGAAAGCTACGTCGGCGACCATTACGAGAGCCTCATCGCCGATCAGCGCATCGAGATCGCGACCCTCAAGGCCGCCGGCTATCTTCCGGCCTCCTTTCAGAACGGCCCCTACGGCCACCAGTACGAGATTCTCGTGAACGTCCAGGACGTCGACGGCAACGGCATTCGGGACGCCATCGACGCGCTGGTGGTCGCCGGCGGAGCCACCCGCGAAGTGGAGCCGAAGCGCCTGCCGGGGATCGCTGCGATGGCCGGCGCCAAGAGCGGCATGATTGTCGGAGAGGAAGTCCAGGGTGCCTTCGGCGGCTGGCAGGCTACACTCACCGACTTCCCGGCCAGTGCCATTCCGGACTTGCAGCTGGCTTCGCTCCTGCATTTCGACGATCTCTCGATCGAATCCGACTATCTGTTTCGCAAGGCGGTCGCGGGGCGTCCGGAGCTCAACCGGATGGAAACCTCGCTCGACATGGACGGGAACGACATCGACGACATCGCGGCCCTGACGGGCCGCTCCGGGATGCTGCAGATCAACGACAACGCAACCGTCGAGAACGCGCTCTCTGTCGGCGGAGATCTCGATGCCGGAAGCATGCTGGCGCGCGGGAACGTCACCGCCAACGGCAACATCACCTCGGACGGCACGATCAGCGGAACGACGATCACCTCGACGGGTTCGATCAGCGCGTCCGGACGGATCACCGGAGCCCAGGGCCTTCGGCCGAACCTCCGGGTGACGCCAGGGGCGTCCTGCTCCGTTCCCGGGCTGATCGGCCGCGATTCGAGAGGAAAGACCTACAACTGCGCGGACGGGAGATGGGAAGTCGTCGGCGAGTTTTCCGTGGGCCAGAGCATCGAGAACGCCCCCTCTACCGCCTATTGCTCGGGCGCCAACTTGACCCTCAACATGGTCGGCCTTGCGGTGTGGAGCGGCAAGGTCGCGACAGTTTACGAGGGATCACGGTCAAGCAGCTGCCGCGGCGGAAGCCGTTGGACGCGGTACCGCATGATGTACAACGGTGCCTGGAGCAGTTGTCAAGCCGTCGAAACCGGCGATAGCTGCGACCACGACGGCGGAGGCAATGGCCGCGATTGATGACCACGCCGCGCATGGCGCTGCATTGATCAGGCCTTAACCTCCAACACGCCGGATTTCATTGTGCCGGCCGTTGGCGTTGTCGTTCTGCGAAACGCCAGCGGCCGGATTGATATCATGGAATATTCCTCGCCGATCTTCGCGGGCCCGATTCTGAGTCAGCTCCTGAACGGGATTCGGCAGCTGACGCGAATCGATCCCGATCTCGTCGCCGTCAGCATCAGGGCGATGTCTCAGCATCCGGAGGAAGAGCGCAACCTGAACCCCGTCGACGTGATCTTTCACAGCGCCAAGAATCCCGCCTCCGAGGCCTACAGGCCGACCTGCGGGTCGCCCCACTTCAAGCATGTCTTCATTGTCGAGGCTCTTGCAGGACGGGCCATGCAGGGCATCCTCGAGGAGTGCTGCGACGCGATCGGAACGGACGCTTTCGTGCTGGTGGCGGACGATGCGGTCGCCGGCATCATTCCGCGGTGCCATTCGGCGCACTACTTCCTCGATCCGGCCGAAGCGGACTTCCAGCCTTTCGCTTATCTCCCGGTTTTCGAGCCGGGCGAGGACAGCGCGCATCGAAGGCTCGGGCACAAGCGGCGCTTTCCCAACCTCATCCGCAGAATCCAAGCCGCATAACATATTCTCTACACGAGCTGCCGGCGCGGCGAACCGGCCCTCTGGATGACGCCGGTTCCCTCGCCCCTTTCGTTGGACAGGAAGGCTCGCCTCATGAGCACCAAGATCTACAACGGCTTTCGGCTTGCCCACTCCGATCTGCTGCGGGCCCATGACGAAATCATGGCCTGGCGCCGGGAGCTCGACGCCCTTCATCGTCAGAAGGTGGTGGATTATCTCGCCAGGACCTGCATCGGCATACTCGACCGCTACGCCTGCGACCCGAGCAGCGCCGCGGAACATCACGGAAACAGCCCGCTGAGCTCCGCCTATGAGACGCTGTTCGAGCGGCAGAAGAGGATTCGCACCGAGCAGAGCCGCGACCCGGAGGTCGATTTCGGCTTCCAGATGGCCCTGATGCCCTTCGAGGGACGGGTCTACGGGATCGTCTACACGGAGCAGCGGGACTGGCTCGAGGCCTGGATGGCAAAACCATTCGTCGAGCCGTTCCCATACTGGAACAACACCGACCGCCCGGACACCGTCCGCGAGGACGAATGGAACGAGCGCGCCCGGATCTGGCACGAGATCACCGAGCGCGCCGTCGGACGCGTCCCGGCAATGGCCGGTTTCACCGTCGATTGCACCCTGGACGCCCACGCCCTTTGCCGCCACGAAGACGTGCTGGCCCGGATTCCGAGCTTCGAGAATCGGCTTGCCCGTATTTCCTTCAACATAGCCGTCAACGAGCGCGTTCGCGCGGAGCTCGAGAAGCGGCCGGACGAGGAGGCCAGGCGGTCGTTTGTCGCCATCTTTATGCGCGCCTCCGATTGGGTTAAGGGCGAGGAGGGCGCCGCCAGCCTTCAGGCCGTCCGGGAACGATGCCGCGCCCTTCTGAAGCGCGAGATCACCATGGACGACCTTCTGGCGGAGCTGCCGAAACCGCTGGAAGAGGCCTTCACGGATCCCTCGTAACCGTCTATTCGGTCTCCGGGCAAGAGCAGGAATTCCGCGGATGTCAGACTTTCAGGATGCGATCGACCACCTTCATGGGGAGGCGCTCTCCGGGGATGGAGAGGCGCTCACGGTCCACCTGTCTCGTTCCGGTGTCCTCTACGCCGTCGCCTTCGGCGCGGCCCTCGCCGACCGCATCCACGACGGCGAGGGCTTGGCGGCGCTTCTGATCCCGGCGGCGCTCGACAGCGTCCGTCGGGAGGCTGGACTGATCGCGCAGGAATGGGCCGAGGGCAGCAAGGTCGAGGCCTTCGCGCGCCTATTGAAACAGGGAAGTCAATCGAGAGTAGCCGCTGCGGCCGCGCTGGTGTATCAGCGCCTGCTGTCGCACGGGCGCGGCGCAGCGCAGAGGTTCACCGACCTGGCCTGCCGGCAGGCCCAGCTCGATTACGTCACTTAGATCGGGCAGACTATCGCTCCAGGCTCACCGCGGGACGCTTTTCGGGCCGCAGCATCGCAGCGGTTTCCGCATAGGCCTTCTCGGTGGCCCTGAAGCGGGGGTCCGGCTCGGGGCGCCGCACCAGCTCGCGGCCCGCGCCGCCCGTCGTGGCCGCGCCGCCCCATGCCCGTCCGCAATCCGACCTTCCCTGGCCACTCCTTTCCCGACCCGCACCGTCCCGGGCGGTTCTCCTGCTTCCCGCCTCTTCCCGCGCCACGCCGCGCGCATCCCGCGCGCCCTCTCCGGGTTGACGGCGCGCCCTGGTCGCGGTCTCCCCGGCAAAAACCCGGCAACGCCTTTCCAGAACCCGCCCGACGGCGCTGATCTCCTCGGCGCCGATCCTTCCCATTTCCACGGACATGGACTTGAGCGCTTCGGCCGCCTCGGCCATGCAGGTTCGCGTCCTCTCTTCCCCCATGCGCTTCGCCTCTCCACGCTCGCACAGCGTCCTCAGCATCGTCGCCGTCCGGCGCGCCGGAAGCGTCGACGCCCCCTTCCCTTCACGGTCGGCGAGTCGGGCCGCCTTGAATAGAAATTCGCTCGCGCGCAGCATCAGTTCCGGTGCGTCCATGCGCTCGATTTTTCGGGAAAGGTCTGCGTACCTGCTCACGGAAGAACCCTCTGACAAAATCACTCGTATCGGTGATTTGGTTCCGCATTGCGGCGGCCGCATCTCCTCTTGCACGATTGACTTATCTTTGGAGGCAATATCGCGGACACCGCGCTACGGTGTTCCGTCTGTCTGGCTGTCAGGCGCCTGGGCAATTTTCCGGCGGCCGAGTTTGCGTATCGAGTGAAACCCGCGCTCGGTTAGCTCTGTGGATTGATGCGATGAGATTGCCGATCTCGACGGTCACGTGCTCCAATCGCGTGACGGGCCCTGCTCTCGCTTCTGGTTCATGAGCGCCCGCCGCGCATGTAATGGCGCTCCGGACGGTAAGGATGCGTCAGTCGATGGATTGTCCGGCGGGCCCGGGCGAAAAAGCGGTCGATCAGCGCTCTGATGCGGTTCATGGCGGCACGCGGACTGGAGTATTTCTCCGAACATAGGTTCGGAGCCGTCGCCGCCAATATTGCAGGACAAATTTTTCAGCAGATTGTCGAAAAGCGTAATGCTCTTGTCGTCCTTGCGACGGGTGACGCGCTCTTCAGGTAGACTTGCACGCCCTCTTAGAGCAGCCGCTTCGACCACCAATACGAGATGAACATGGCCGCCACGGCAATATCCACCATCGCCCAGATATTCCGGGACAGGTAGACGGGAATAAGCGGGTTGAAGAGAAGCGCGACGAGGCCGAAGAGAACGGCCCATACCGTCAGCCGGCCCGATTGCCTGTACTCGATCAGGCCCAGGCCGGCCGCGCCGATCGTCACGATAAGCCGAAGAAGGGTGTAATACCCGTAAGGCAGCGGAGCCAGCGCAAGAAGGAGCATTGCCGCGGGGATAAGAATAAGGGGATTGCCTCGCCTCACGATGTCACTGATCCACGGATGAGCACGCCTGGCCCATTTGGGCCCTTTCCCTGGACGACGGGAACCGCACGAAGGCTGAAGAAACAACGTTCCCGGCCCCGCCAATATTGTCTCAAGCAAAGCACCTACCGGCAGGGGCCGCTGAAACGCGGCCCTTTTGGATCCTTCCTGCCTGCAGAGAGAACCAGCAGTCAGCTGCGGAGAGGCCTGCCCCGCCCTCGATGTTCGGTGATCATGCTGAATACGCCCATCAGCAGCATGAAGGGCACATACCAGAAGAAAAGAGCCAGAGCCTGCCATAGGCTCCAGTCCCATACGCTGACCGCCCCATATACTCCCGCGACGGAGCCGACAAGCGGAATGTAAGCAATGACGGCGGCAATGATGTAGCTCAGAAAGGAACCGACGTCGAGAGCAGCGTCAAGTCCATCGACGATAGCGAACAGCTGAATAAGCCCT
>Ga0310834_100930_pt1 | contig 22785 bp, 19 predicted proteins | sample SM_ome_2_FD_201314 | JGI IMG/M metagenome (GOLD analysis project Ga0310834, IMG submission 201314) | Sorghum-adapted microbial communities enriched on stacked mutant (SM) sorghum from Joint BioEnergy Institute, Emeryville, California... ... | reverse complement strand
ATCAACAAAACGTGTGCCTATGTAATTTTGCGTTTTTTTCTATCTTCAGTCCCCAAAAACCTTGCTGTTATGCGATTCTTTATTTTTCATGTGCCTAAAATTGCCGATTTACTGTCGAACTCGGGTAATACTTGGCTGGGGAAGGGAAGAACAAGTAATCTAAATATACTTGATCATGAATCCCGCATCAAGGCAATGATGGTGGAACGATTGCTAAAGAACATTAGCGTACCGGTTAAGGACGGCATAATTACTTCTTTAAGAAATATTGTTACTGATGAGAATTCAAGCGTAGCGCATTCAGCACGAAAATTAGGTGTACCCAAAACGACCTTTTGGGGTTGGTTTAGAGGTAAAAATCTTCTTCCAATCTCTGAGGTAATTCGTATTTGCAATAAGTACGGAATTGACATTGTTGATTTTTATAAAGGTTATAATAAGCGCGATCATTTTCCCGTTATATTTTCAAAGAGAATTAAAAAGACGAATGTAAAAATAACTAAAAGGCCTCTATTTGAGATTCAAAAATTAGTGAAGAATGTAGTAAGGGACATGTCGACAGGATATCTCCATGTACAGGCCATGGCTGATGTAGTCGGAGGCAACAAAAAAACATTGTAAAACCATTTTCCGTCACTATGCAAAACACAGGCAGCAAAGAGAAAACAATACCTAAATAATCAAAAAAGGAAACGATTAGATAAGATTAATCGGGAAGTAACCACAGTGTTTAGACTTGCTTTATCATATGGGCGGGTACCAAGTATGAACAGACTGGAACGGTATTTAAATAAGCCAGCTGTTTTTAGAGAGCAGGAAGTCAAGGGACACTTTAAAAAACTGATTGCTGAAGAAGGATCGTAATACCTATTAGAGTAATTACGATAATATAATCGAGCCAAACTTCAGAAGTAGAAAGCAACGCACTTCCACAATATTCAAACGATAAGCTTTATATAAGAACTGATGTTTGGTATAATGTTACAAACATCAGTTCGTTTTTTTCTACGACTGACCAATTAACATACAATACATGTTTTCCTTTTTTTGAAGGTTTTATTCGGAATTGCTTCTGAATCGTCTTCGTTTGGCCCCTTCCGACAATCGAAAGGCCCAACGTTGGCGTTCAGCTTGAAATGACTGGTAATCAACGCTTTGGAGCCTTTTCTCAATATCTTCTAGCTGGAGTGCATAGTCGACAAACACGTCCGATTCGCCGCTGGAATGTATTCATTCCAGCTTCGTAACCCGGTCATGCGTCTGACTCCATGGCCATCCGGATGGACTGTTGCCCGTCCGTCACGATGCCGATGATCGGAAAACCCAGTTCGATGATCGGCGCGATGAGCTTCTTCAATTCCTCGGCGGAACCGCTTTTCAGGTTTTGAGCGGCCAGAATGGTACCGCTGAAAGATTTCCCGAATGACGTACAGCGTTTCATTTCCTTTCTCGGGTTGAACGCCATCCATCGGTTCGCAACTCCAAGTGCGTGATGAGCATGGATCCTGTGGCAAAGCTCATGAGGGCGGTGTGTGGCCACCAAGACCACCGCCGGTGAGATGCAGGATGACAAACAGTAGGACCAGGACGATGACGATGATCCCAAACACCTTCACCCAGCGTGGTGTACTGGTTGATCCGCGGTCGGGCCCTACACCGATGTCGTCGCTGGTGTCGCCGTTGGAGTCGGGGTAAGAGAACGGGTCAGCCATGTGCGTATCCTCTTCTGTCGCGCGTTGTAATAATAATTTTCTCATTGAGGGCTCGTGCTGCATACGCCGCCCGTACGGGGTCATGCCCCGCGGCTTGTACACCGACAGCGTCGTGGCCACGAGCAACGCCAGCAGGGCGGCACCGGCGTTGGCCACGAGTTGGATTCGCAGCTGGCGGAGATCGGCACTGGACAATGTCGTCTCTGCCGCTACCTCTGCCATGTAGCTAATTGGCTGCATATGCACCAGCAAGACGATGGTGGAAAGGATGGTTATCAGAAGTTTCGCCAGAATCCAATAGTGCCGGAACAACCCCCACTTGGTACCTAGTGACTGGACAAGCCCGGTTAGCAGCGAGGCGAGGCTCAACGGGACGATGACGTACGAGGCGGTCAACTCCATCGCAAGATAGGCGGCTCGCACCATCTGAGCATCCTGGCTGGTCAGACCGGCGACAGAGAGAGTTAGGAAACCAGCGACCGCGCCGAGCCAGCTGACCGAGAAAGTGACATGCGCAGTGAGCGCGAACTTGCGGAGGTGGGGTGTCATGGTCATGGCTGATGCCCCCCGTGTTCTATGGGCGGTCTGTGGCCACTAAAGCCACCGCCGGTGAGGTGCAGGATGACAAACAACAGGAGCAGGTGTAACCGTCAAGTACCTTTGAACAAATTTCGCGAATTTATTTTCAACAATTAGAAATTTCCAAATATGGTTTGGCGGTGCTTGAGCCGGTAGCTGTCTCCTGTCAGGTGAATCACCTCGCTTCGATGCAGGATCCGGTCCAGAATGGCGGTTGTGACGGCCGGATCCCCGAGCAGTTCTCCCCAATCTTCCGGTCCTTTGTTGGACGTCAGGATGATGGAGGCCTGCCCATACAGTTTGTTGATCAACTGAAAGAACAAGTGAGCGGAGGATGCGGTGCAGGACGTGTTCTTTAAGGTCTGCGACGTAGATCCCGAACGTTTGAGAGAACCGAAGGCCTATTTGTGCAAAATGGTAACCAATCGCTGTCTCGATCTGCAGAAGTCCGCGCGGAGGAAAAGAGAAGTGTACGTCGGTCCTTGGCTCCCCGAACCGATTCCGACACCGGAAGCGGATACGCTCGAAGCGGTCGTCCGCCGCGATCTGCTGTCTTATGGCATGCTCGTATTGCTCGAACGGCTGTCGCCGACAGAACGTGCGGTTTTCGTCCTTCGTGAAGCGCTTGGATTCGATTACCCCGACATCGCCGAACTGCTTGGCAAGCGAGAGACGAATTGCCGCATGCTGATGAGCCGGGCAAGAAGCAAGATGGGCATATCCGAGGAAGAAACGGTTGCGGCCGACGCGATCGAACTGGAGTGGGTGAGCCGCTTCCTCACATCCCTTGAGCAAGGCAACGTCGATCATGTGCTGTCCTTGCTGAGCGAAGACGTCATGCTTGTCACCGACGGGGGCGGAAAAGCCATCGCGGCTACGCGTCCGATCCAAACGCGCGAACAAGTGGCCCTTATCCTTGCCGGCGCGCTCCATGGCTTAAAGTCTCAGGGAAGTCTTCACTCCGAGTTTGCAGCGCTGAACGGTGAGGCCGGTATCGTGCTTCGTTCCGGGGACGAGCCCCTGGCCGTTATATATTTACAATACCGGCGTGGAAAGATTGATAGAATCTACGTTGTCAGAAACCCGGATAAGCTGACTCGGGTTTAGGGAACCGGGAACGAGAGGGCCATTTTGGCGAAGTCCTTGATAAAGCTCAGGACGAGCGTTTTTGAACATTACCTGCCCGCAAATGAGACTCTTCTCATAAAACTTTACAGTCCGGTCGGATTCCGGTAAGTTGAAAATCGGAAATTCGGTACGACAAGGAGCTTGATATGGGTCTTTGGGGAGAGGGAAAGAGGCGGATCGGCAAACCGGGTGTTGCGGCGATTCTGGCACTGGTGCTGCTTGCGATCTCGCCGCTGACCGCGGCATCGGCAGAGGAGCGCCCGGAAGCGGCGCAAGACATAACCGTGCTGCTGGACGGGGAAGCCGTGCCCGCGGCTGACGCGTGGCAGATGCAGGAAAACCGTCTGTATGCGCCCATTGCCCAATTGGCGAAATGGTTCGGCGCCCAAATCCGATGGGATGCGAAAAACGACGAAGTCACGCTGGTGACGGCGCTCGGCGACCGTGTCGTGTTGGGCGACGGCGTTCCGGTGGTCTATTTCAATGATGCACGGTACCTGTTGTCCGCACCTCCGTTTATGGACGACGGCCGCATGTATGTGCCGGTCAAGGATGCCGCGGAAATGATGCATGCCAAGGCGGCTTGGGACGGAGCAACGCGCACCGTGCGGCTGGAATCGGTGGCGCCCGTTTCGGTAACGGAGGAAACGGATCTTGCCGCCCTCCTGGAGCAAATCGGCATCAGCGAAGCCGAACTGCTGGGGCGCAACCAATTGAAACAGCCGGATGACATCCAAGCGGGGACCACGCTGCGCACGGTGCTGCCGTCGTTTTTGGAGCGTGAAGCGGAGCCGTTTACGGAGGAAGATTTTGAACTGCTCGCCAAGATCACGATGGTGGAAGTCGGGTACGAGTCGTATGAAGCCCAACTGGCGGTGGCGAATGTCATTCTGAACCGGGTGAAGGACCCCAGATTCCCGGATACGATCCGGGATGTCATCTATGCAGGCAAGCAGTTCCCGCCGGCGCACAACGGTCTGCTGGACAAAAGCGTGCCGTCCGAGACGGCCAAGCGCGCCGCGAAGGATGCGCTGAACGGCAAGAACAACATTCAGGACGCGGTGTATTTCTATAATCCGAAGGTCACCAAGGGCGAGTTCTGGTCCAGCCTGACGGTGGTCGATACGGTGGGTTCCCATCGTTTTGCGAAGTAAGCCGGAATAAAGCCGGCGGCGAAAAAAAACGGAGCCAGGATCTTCTTGTGTGAAGACCTGGCTCTTCGTTTTTGTACACACCGCATGCTTCTGCCTCCCGATTTTGTAATATCATCCAACTTTCAATTCAGAAAACACGCAAACGGCGGTTTGTTTGTTATTTTTTTTAACATATAAGCGACGCAAAACATTTTAGGGAGGGAGAAGACCATGAGAGAGTCCGTCCGCAGTCATGTTTGGAATCGCGTGATCGTTTTGCTAGCAACTGCCGTGATCGCGATCGGAAGTATGCTGACGTCCACCGCCTTAGCGGCCGGCGCCCCGTTCCCTTACGAAGAGATTACGGTAGATGAGCTGCTCAGCGGTTATGAAAGCGGAGAATATACGGCTGAGGAAGTGGTTCAGGCGTACTTGGACCGGATCGCCAAGTATGAACCGAAATATAATGCATTCACGGTGTTGAATCCGAATGTGCTTGAAGAAGCCCGGGAGATCGACCGGAAGCGGAAAGCGGGTGAAAAACTCGGGCCGCTGGCCGGTGTGCCGATCGTGATCAAGGAGTCGGTCGACGTGGCGGGATTCCCCTCCACGATGGGCTGGGAGCCGCTTGCGCCGGAGAAAGGCGGCATCGCCCTCATCCCGGAAAAGGATGCGCCGGTGGTGGCCCGGCTCAAAGAAGCGGGCGCGCTCATCATCGGCAAAACCAATATTCCTGCCTTTAGTGCATCGGGTACCAGTGCGTCCACCAGTTGGGACGGGGACACCTACAACGCCTTCGGCCGCCAATTTGCTCCCGGCGGAAGCAGCAGCGGGACGGCCATGGCGGTATCGGGCAACTTCGCGGTGCTCGGCATCGCGGAAGAAACCGGCGGCTCCATTCAGAATCCCGCTGCCGCACAAGGTGTGGTCGGGATCAAACCGACATTTGGACTCGTGCCCAATGTCGGCGTCGTGCCGCTGGGCGGCAGCACCCGGGATGTGATCGGCCCGCATGCCCGCACGGTGAAAGACGCGGCGCGCATGTTGGACGTCATCGCCGGATACACCCATGAAGATCCGAAAACCGTCGCCGCGATCGGGAACATGCCGGAGGGGGGCTACATGTCCCGATTGAACACCCAGGCGCTCCAAGGGAAACGCATCGGACTCTTGGGCCCGGGCTGGCGCGACATGGAATTGACCCCGGAAACGCAGGAATTGTACGACAAAGCAATCCAGGACCTCGAAGCGCAAGGCGCCATCGTCGTGCCGGATCCATTTGCCGGCAGCGGGTTTGCCGAATATGTCGCGGGAATCACCACGGGGAACGGCATTGAATCGTTCATCTATGATTTTCAGGACTATCTGGAACGGCTCGGTCCGGATGTGGCGATTCGGTCGGTCGAGGAGCTGCTGGAGAAGACCGGGCAGAAGCCTTCGGTTTTCGAGCGCTACTACGCTGAAGATGTTCCCGATCCCAGCGGCGAGCCTGACTTGTCTGAATTCATAGAAGTTCGCACCCATCTGTTGAACATCTTCAATGCGGTCATGGACAAATATGAGCTGGACGCCCTTTTCTTCCCCCAAATGTACAAGGAAACGCCGACGCTTGACAGCGGCGAGAACATCGGCGCCACCACCGTTTCGGAGATCAACATGGCCGGCGTGCCGCTGGTGACGGTACCGGGCGGCTATTACAAAAGCGGGGCTCCGTTCGCCGTTGTCTTCGTCGGCAAAATGTGGAGCGAGGCGGAACTTCTGGGGTACGCTTACGATTATGAACAGGCGACGAAACACCGGAAAGCGCCGGTCCTCGAGGAATAAAAGCGGGATATTCGGATTTTCAGCTGCCTGGCACCTGTCTATCCAGACGGGTGCTTTTTTTCTTTGTCCTGCTCCGGCTCCCGGCTCGTCTGAAGCAGGACGTTGACCCATTCTTTGGCTGCCGGCGACAGCTCCCCGAAGGAATGCGCGATGATGCCGATATCACGCGTGACGCCCGGCCGAATCGCCTTGACGACCAAGTCATGCGACACGGAAGACAGCGTGAAATGGGAAATCAGCCCGATGCCCAGCCCGTTGCGGACCATGCGGATCAAGGTCTCGGCCGATTGAACCGTCAACCCTTCCCTCAACTCGATCCCGTACGTTCCGAGGATGGCATTCATGGCGATCTCATGCCCGCCTTTGCAGAAAATCACCTCGTCCCGGCAGCCGCTCAGATCGATCATCGGCTCTTTCGCCAGCGGATGATCCGCGGGAACGATCGCCACCATGTAATCGGACCGCAATGTCTCGAATGCGAATGAATCGAACGGGGACGCCACAATGCCCAGCTCGACGGTTCGGTCTTCTACCCATTGCCTGATTTGATCGGAGACGCCCTCCAGCAGCTCGATTTTCACCAACGGATACTTGGCGCGGAAAACGGCGATGGCTTTGGACAGCAAATTCGTTGTGGCGGCGGGGAAGGAACCGACTTTGATCCTGCCGCCGAGCAGGCGGTTCTCCCGGCCGGCAATTTGATAAATGCTGTTTTCGATCGCCTTCATCTGCCTGGCCAACACGAGAATCTCCCGCCCCGCCTCCGTCAGCATCAACCCTTTATGCTTGTCGCGGATGAACAGCTGGATGCGAAGCGACGCCTCCAAATTTTTGATCGCTTTGCTCACGGCCGGCTGCGAGATGAACAACGCTTTGGCGGCCTCCGTAATGTTCAGGGTTTCGGCCACCTGGATGAAGATGCGGAGAAGGTTCAAGTTCATTTGCATTCGCTCCATCATAACCGTTTGGTTATTTAGGATATTCAATATATTTATTTCAGTTATGTCTGATTATACCCTAAGATGAGACACAAGAACATGGTTCCAGCATGCTTCATCTTGGGAGGTTTTGTTGATGGCGATGGTTACCGATGAAGCCCGGTATGCCGACCCTGTCCCCGGCGCTTGGCGAATCTGGACGACCGCCTGGCTCGTAACGGCGGTCTTTATCCTGTCCAATTCGGCCACCCCGCTCTATGTTCGCTGGCAGCAGGAAATGGGCTTCTCCAATGGTACGCTGACGTTGATCTTCGCCGCATATATCGCCGGTTTGCTCGCGGCCTTGCTCGTCGCCGGTCAGTTGTCTGATCGGTACGGGCGCAAGCCGGTGCTGTTCCCGGGCCTTGCGGCCGCCGTGCTCGCCTGTATGTTGTTCGGCACCGCCTCCACAGTCGCATCCCTGCTGCTCGCGCGATGGCTGTCGGGCGTTGCCGTCGGCGTCATCGTCTCGGCCGGCATGGCTTCGGTCGTAGATGTCGGAGGCCCCGCCCGGAGAAAGACGGCTTCGCTCGCCGCTTCGGTCGCCATGGTGCTGGGTGCAGGGCTCGGTCCGCTGCTATCCGGCATCTTTTCCGAGTGGCTGGCCCAACCGATTGTTCCCCTGTTCGGCACCCAACTGTTGATATTGGCCAGCGCCTTCGTCGCTGCCGGATCGCTTCCGCGAATGCGCTTCTCGGCGCGCGAAAGCGAATGGCGGCTGCGGCTGCCCGGCGTGCCCGGGGGCAACCGGCTGCACCTTGCGCTTGGCATCGCGGTCTTCGCGCCGGGCATCACGTCGACCTCTTTCATGTTGTCGCTCGGCCCCTCGCTGCTGCAGAAGCTGCTGGGCGCCTCGGATCCGCTTATCGCCGGCGGCATGACCTGCTTCATGTTTCTGATGGCGACGGGCGTTCAATTTCTCCTCAAGCGGCTGACCATCCGAAGCCAGCTTCTGATGGGCGCAGCGTCCGTCTTCCTCGCCATGCTCTGCATGGTCATCGCACTCTACGCTTCCGCTGTTGCCCCGCTGGTGCTGGCGGCCATGCTGGCCGGTGCCGGCCAAGGTCTCGGCCAACTCGGCGGCCTGACATTGATCGGATTGCATGTCCCTGAGCATCGCAGAGCCGAAGCGAACGCGGTGCTTAACATCGGCGGCTATATCCCCGCCGCTGTCCTCCCCGTGTGCACGGGCTACCTGATCGACTTTACCGGATTGGCTGCCGGCGCAACCGTCTTTGCCGCGATTCTGGCCGCGGCAGCCATCGCTGCGGCAGGATTCGTCCGCGGCAAAGATTTTTGAGTCAATGGTGCGGAAGTGTCCCGAACGATTGTGGGCGAATTCTGGAAAAACGTTGTTGACAACGAAATGGGAACGACTTAAGATAAAGTGTACCAAATAATATAAAATAAATCGGAATAGTGTAGATTAGAGTTCGACCGGACCACCGGAGACCTCCTTTTTCTATTGCATCGCGTTTCGCAAGGCGTGCCTTGACGGCGTGATGCAAGGAATCAGGAGGTTTTTTGTTTACACGTCCGATTGGAGGGGGAGTTGGAGAGATTGGTCAGTTTGGTCATGGTGAACCGTCAGGATGTGCGGATGGCATTGCAGAAGGAGCAGGAGGTGCGGACCGATGCGTGGACGTGAAGAAGCGGGACGCCGGCGGCCAGCGGCACAGGCTCTGGCTTCGGCGGCCGCGTTGGCCGCGGTGCTGATCCTTGCGGCATCCCTGCTGACCGCCTGCGGCGCGGGCGGCAGCCAGGCCGCGGCCGGAACGGACGGGGCCGAAGCCGGCCGGACGGAAAGCGGCGGGGAGCCGCTGACGGTGCGGATCGGGTATCAGAAATACGGCACGCTCAACGTTCTCAAGGCGGACGGGCAGCTGGACCGCAAGCTGGAGGAACAGGGCATCCGGGTGGAATGGACGGAATTTCCCGGCGGGCCGCAGCTGCTTGAGGCGCTCAACGTCGGCAGCATCGATATCGGGCATACCGGCGAAGCGCCGCCGATTTTCGCCCAGGCGGCGGGCGCGCCCCTGGTCTATCTGGCCCATGAACCGCCGAGCCCGCGGAGCGAAGCGCTGCTGGTCCCGAAAGATTCGGACATTCAGACGGTTGCCGATCTGAAGGGCAAGAAAGTGGCGCTCAACAAAGGGTCCAACGTTCATTATCTGCTGGTCAAACTGCTGGAACAGGCCGGTCTCGCATATGACGACATCGAAACGGTCTACCTGCCGCCGGCGGACGGGCGGGCCGCCTTCGAAAGCGGCAAGGTGGACGCCTGGGTCATTTGGGACCCGTTCTTTGCAGCGGCGGAAACGGCCACCGAGGCCAGAATTTTGGCCGACGGCACCGATTTGGTGCAGAACCATGAGTTTATCCTCGGCGAGCGGTCTTTCGTCGAACGGCATCCGGACGTGATCGAGATCATTTTGGCAGAAGCCGACAGAATCGACGGGTGGGCGAAGGACCATCCGAAGGAAGTGGCGGAATTGCTCTCGCCGCAGCTCGGCATCGACGTGCCGTCCCTGGAACTGGCGGCCAAGCGGCGCCAGTACGGGGTGCAGCGGGTCGGCGCCGAAGTGCTGGAAGCGCAGCAGCGCATCGCCGATACGTTCCGGCAGCTCGGCTTGATTCCCGTGGACATCCGCGTAGAAGAAGCGACGGTATCGCCGGAGGCCGGCAAGTAGAACGACCTTACTCGAGGAGGAATGATTCATGCGCATCTTCTGGTTTATTCCGACCCATGGGGACGGGCGATATCTCGGGACCGCCGCCGGCGCGCGGACGGTGGACGGGGAGTACATGGCGCAAATCGCCGCCGCCGCGGACCGGCTCGGGTTCGAGGGCGTGCTCATCCCGACGGGCAGCTCCTGCGAAGATCCGTGGGTCGTGGCGTCTTCCCTCATTCCCGTCACCCGGAAGCTGAAGTTTCTGATCGCCGTCCGCCCCGGCCTGATGTCGCCGACGCTGGCGGCGCGGATGGCGGCCACCTTCGACCGCATTTCCGGCGGCCGCCTGCTCATCAACGTGGTGGCCGGCGGCGATCCGGTGGAACTGGCCGGTGACGGTCTGTTCCTCGGACACGACGCCCGGTACGAGCTGACCGACGAGTTTCTCGAGATCTGGCGCCGGGAACTGGCGGGGGAAACGGTGGATTTCGCCGGCCGTCATCTGTCGGTTACGGGCGGCCGCGTGCTCTTTCCGCCGCTGCAGACACCCCATCCGCCGGTCTGGTTCGGCGGGTCGTCGCCCGCGGCCCACGCGGTGGCGGCGAAACACGCCGATGTGTATCTGACCTGGGGCGAACGGTCCGAAGAGGTGAAGGAGAAAATCGCCGATGTCCGCAAGCGGGCGGAAGCGGCCGGCCGCCAGGTCAAGTTCGGCATCCGCCTGCATGTCATCGTGCGGGAGACGGAAGAAGAAGCGTGGCAGGCGGCGGAAGATCTGATCAAGCATGTCGATGACGAGACGATCGCCCAGGCGCAAAACATTTTCGCCCGGTTTGACTCGGCCGGCCAGCGCCGGATGAGCCAGCTCCATTCCGGCGACCGCTCCCGGCTGAAGATCGGCCCGAACCTGTGGGCCGGCATCGGGCTCGTGCGGGGCGGCGCGGGCACAGCCCTCGTCGGCAGTCCGGAATCCGTCGCCGCCCGCATGCGGGAGTATCAGGAACTCGGCATCGACACGTTCATTCTGTCCGGGTACCCCCATCTGGAAGAAGCGTACCGGGTGGCCGACCTGCTGTTCCCGCATCTGCCCGTCGAACGGAGAACGCCGCACGGCCCGAGCTCCATCAGCCCGTTCGGCGAGCTGATCGCAGGTTCGGTCAAGCCGACCCTGCGAACGTCTGCGCATTGAGGGGAGGGCGGTCCATGCGGGAAACATCTGCGGCATTCCGCCGGTTCGAAGCGGTGCTTCCCTGGATTTTGCCGGTGCTGGTGGTCGCGGTCTGGCAGCTCCTCGGATCGCTCGGCGTCCTGTCGAACCGGATCATGCCCACGCCTGTCCAGGTGGCGGAAGCCGCCGTTCGCCTTACGCAGAGCGGCGAACTGCCGCATTCGCTGGCAGTCAGCACCTGGCGGGCGCTGGTCGGCTTTCTCATCGGCGGGAGCATCGGGTTCCTGTTCGGTCTCGTAAACGGCGTGGCCCGGCTGGCGGAAAAGTTGACCGACTCTTCCATCCAGATGATCCGCAACGTCCCGCACCTGGCGATGATCCCGCTGGTCATCGTCTGGTTCGGCATCGGCGACGAAGGCAAAATTTTCCTGGTCGCGCTCGGCGTCCTGTTTCCGATCTATCTGAATACGCTCCACGGCATTCGCAGCGTCGATCCCGGCCTGATCGAGATGGGCCGCGTGTACGGGCTCGGCCGCGGCGCCTTGTACCGCAAGGTCATCCTCCCGGGCGCGATGCCGTCCATTCTGGTCGGCCTGCGCTACGCACTCGGAATCATGTGGCTGACCCTGATCGTGGCCGAAACGATCTCGTCCAAGGACGGCATCGGATACATGGCGATGAACGCCCGGGAGTTCTTCCAGTTGGACGTGGTGGTGCTGTGCATTCTGTTGTATGCCCTGCTGGGCAAAGTTTCCGATTTGATGGCTAAGGGATTGGAGAGGAGTTGGCTGAAGTGGCATCCGCATTTCGGCAAACCGCGCGCAAATCCGCCGTCCGCCTGATCGGCGCTCCGGAGCCGGGAGACGGCCCGGAACGGGCGGATGGTCCGGACGGACAAGGCGGCGTTCGGGGCATGTCCATCGACCTGCAGCAGGTGACGAAGCGGTTCGGAAACGGCCCTGCCGTTTTGGACGGTCTGAATCTGTCCATCCGGGCGGGGGAGTTCATCGCCGTCGTCGGCCGCAGCGGCTGCGGCAAAAGCACGCTGCTCCGGCTCATCGCCGGACTGGAAGCCCCGAGCGACGGGGCCATCCTGCGGGACGGCCGGCCCGCCGCCGGTATCGATCCTTCCGCGCGGGTGATGTTCCAGGATTCGCGGCTCCTGCCCTGGCAGACGGTGGAGCAGAACGTCATGCTGGGCGCGCAGGGGCTCGGCAGGAAGGAAGCGAGGGAGAAGGCGCGGAAAGCGCTGCGCCTCGTCGGCCTGGAAGCGCGTGCGCGGGACTGGCCGTCCGTCCTGTCCGGCGGCCAGAAGCAGCGGGTGGCGCTCGCCCGCGCCCTTATCGGGAATCCCCGGCTGCTGCTCCTTGACGAGCCCCTCGGCGCCCTCGACGCTCTGACGCGCATCGAAATGCAGCGGCTCATCGAGCGGCTGTGGCAGCAGCAGGGGTTCACCGCCCTGCTGGTCACCCACGACGTCGCGGAGGCGGTGGCGCTGGCGGACCGCGTCATCCTGATCGAGCGGGGCAAGGTCGCCCTCGATCTGCCGATTGCGCTGGCTCGGCCCCGAGTGAAGGACACCGGCTTCGCCCATTTCGAGAAACGCATCCTCGACCGGGTGCTGGAGCCGGACGACCGTGCCGGCGCACAGAAGGAAATGGTTTATTTGATTTGAAGGTTTGTCATCCGCGTGTACAACATGCGATCCCCGCCCGGTGGTGTGCCGGACGGGGATTCTCCTTTTTTTACAGATCTTCGCCGCTGATGGCCGCATCCGTCAAACCGCTTCTTCCCGGCGGCTGCCCGGAACCGGCTCGGCTTCGGAGCGCAGCATGCCGCTGTAGATTAACGTCGCCAGCGACGCGAGCATGCAGGCGGCGGAGAACAGGCCGATCGCGCCGTAACCGCCCGCCTGCGCGAACAGATAGCCGCCGATCCAGGCGCCGACCGTCGTCGCCGCGTTCATGGTTGACGTCGCGAAGCTGGAGATGGTGCCGCGGATGGAAGCGTTCAGCGCGTTCAGCATGGCGACCACGAGCGGGAACAGGATGCCCAGCGCGGTGAACAGGATCAGGTACGCGGCGCCGACGGCCCACGCGGATGGAGCGTGCGGCAGCGCGGCGTACAGGGCGGTCAGGAACAGCAGCGCGAACGCCGTCGTGCGGACCGGGCCGAGCCGGTTGGCGAACGAGCCGCTGAGCAAACTGCCGAGCAGGTTGCCGAGCCCGAGGCCGATGATGACGTAACCGGTCTGTCCGACGGAGAGGCCGAAGCGGACGGTCAGCCATTTGCCGAGGAAGGCGAACGCGGCGTTGCTCCCCAGATGGATGAAGAAGTACCCGAGGAAGCCGCCGCGCCCCTTGGCGCTCGTCAGCAGCGGAACGTAGCGGCGCAGCGGCGAGCGGCGCGCATCCGCGGCGATGCCGGGCTTACCGCCGCGACGGCGGATGAGGAGGACATTCCGCTTGGGGCGAAGGAGAAGGCGGACGTTCACCTCGGCAACTGGCGGGAGATGATTCATGGCGTGTCGGGCGAAGCCGGGGAAGGGCAGACGCTGGCGGTGTACGCGGAACTGACCCGCGAAGGCGTGCAGCGGTGCCAGCGGGAGCTGTGGCTTGCCTCGAGCCTTCACGTGCGCCCGGACGGCACCGGGTATCTGGAGGGCGATTGGCCGAGGCGGGACCTTTCGTTTTACGCCCGATTTTTCGTCGGTCTCGGCGCGGAAGCCGTCGTGGAGCGGCCGGCGGAGCTGATCGAGGCGATCCGAAGCGATCTTGCGCTTCTGATCGAACGGTACTGCGCGCCGGACACGGAATGACAGCGGCTGCCGGAATCGCGGCGGACAGAGCGGCGCTTCGAAGGCAGCCTGGATAAGGGAAGGTGCACTGTGAGTTGAAAAACCCGACCGCATGCGGTCGGGTTTTTGATTAATTACTCGACTATCCTGATTTCGTATTCGGTTAAGTGCTCTGGTAAAGCGTTTATTCCTCGTTGTCTTCATCCAGTCTATTGATTCTCAGTTTATAGATATAAACCACAGGAATCCGACCGCAAACCCGAATGTTCTTAAGATTTTGCACCATGCGTACCATTGCGAAAACCGGTTACGAAGCTGCCGCTCAGGTGCAAAGCAATACCGTGAGTACCCCTGTAAAGGCCTAGGAGGGTCATCTTCGGACAGGAGTTTGACCTCCTCGTCACCACAATGAAAAACCCAACCGTATGAGGTTGGATTAAATTTGATGGATTTTAATGAGTAAAGAAGGTAACTGAACCAAATTGTCGAAATACATCATAAATTTTCTGAGTAGGAGATAGTGACTATGAGGATAATGGAGAAAGTCTTGGATCCCAAAAATATTCACTTGGCTTATCTTAGAGTTGTCAATGGGTCTATGAATAAAGAACTAATAATTGAGGCTGAAAAAGAGCTTTTCCATAATTCAATTCCGGGAATTTATAAGGATATTAGAAAAGCTTTAATGTCACCAGATAAGTTTAAGTTTGGCGCAGTCGAGCCATTGCACAAGCCCAAATATTCACATGATTCTGGTGAGTTTGGAACAAGGACACTAGTTAGGGTCAACTTCTTTGATTCAGTAATTGTTCAATGTGTGATTAATGTAATTGCTGAGCAAATAAAAAGTCTGATGCCAGTATGGAACTATGGCTATAAAATTGTCAGCAACGCCGAATCCCCTTATTTTTATCAAGATTGGAGAACCGGTTATGCGAAATTTATAAAGCATGAACTGGAACTCATTGAAAGCCATAGATACATATCAGTAATCGAAACCGATATTGAAAAATTCTACCCTTCAATTAATCATCAAAAATTAATAAACGAATTAAAGCCCTACTTTACATCATACGAAGATGTAGAGTTGTTATTTGTATGGATCAAAAAAATTTTGAATATGTATTTTGAAACCGAGTATAATCATGAAAAAATTGGTTTGCCTCAAGGACCACTGCATTCTCCTCTTTTTGCATTATTCTATATTAGAGATTGTTTTAAAGAAATTACGAAAAAGTATCCTAGAGTTAATTGTTTTGGGTATGTTGACGATTTGCGGGTTTATTCGGAATACTCACTTGAAATTACAGAAAAAATATTCGACACTTTAAAAAACTATATGGTGAGAAAAGGACTTACACTAAATGAAAACAAAACTTTAATTGCCAGAGTATCTGAGCATAAAGTGCGTGAAGCAGAACTAATGAGTAAGGCATCAAATCTTGGCCGAGCTATCAGAGATGAAGTTGTAATTAGCTCAGAGGGCATAGAAGAAATGAGGGAACGTCTAAAAAATCTAATTCACGAAATAGAAGAAATCTATTCTGAAGAAGACTTTTACTCTGAGGATTCAAAAGAAGATGATGGTCCCAATAACAATAAGAAAAAACTAACAGAGAGATTGCAAAAATTTGTTGATTATCGTCTGGTAAAACTTATAGATTCAAATGACGATTGGTATCAACAGCTTGAGAGTGCTTTTGCTGACGGGTATCTACTTGGAAATATAGTTGCCATTTGGCAAATATTATCAATTAAAGCCGAAACAATTGGAATGAAGCGGGCATTTCTTTCAAAACTGAGAGAAGTCGCCTTATCTAATGAAACTCAAGCCTATAGTTATGTCAGATTTTTGGCCTTCAAGTATTTGTTTAAGTATTCGCCTTCTGAATTGAGGTTGTCTGATGATGAAGTTACTAGTAATTTTGTCGTATTGTTAAGAGACAATAAGAAAACTGTTTTTGAAAAAGCCATACTTTCATCTTTACATAAAGACTGGATTCCGTATATCTCAAATATATTTAACTGGGAAGAGAGTGAGTTAGATAGTGAATTGGCGTCCTTATATTTTAAAAACGAACTAGTAAAGAATCCACCAACAAGATATAGAAAATATATTTCAAGTCCGAGATTAGTGCAAAACAAAGAAGAGCTAATATTTGAATCGAGCAATATAATTACCACAAATCATGTTAAATACCTTGAAGATGAAGATTTCAAGAATATTAGATTTAGGTTGTTAAAATATGTTGATGGAAATTGGCGAGTAAAAATAAATGGTAGGATAGAATCATTAAGGGATATTTCTTGGCGTAATGATAGCCAAATCAGGGATCTATTAAAAAATCTTGTGGCATGGTTGAAAATTCAAATTATAATGTGGGGGCAAAGAGTACCTTCTAGCATTGTAGATCCTGATCATATTTGGCTGGACATGAGCACGGACCATGTCTATTTGCTTGGAAATCCGGCTTGGCAGTTAGACTATATTTTTGAGGAGACGCCTTCAAGCTTATGGAAAAAGTCATTTACTTCTTTGTTTCAAGTACTTTTTAATATCGATCTCTCAAAAGGTATTAATATTTTTAAAAAATCTTGGACTTCTGCACAGTCACCATTATTATACTTTTGGCAGTATAGAATACTTAATTATTTGTTTTCGAATAAGTTTTCACTATTTTCATTTATTATATACATGGAAAAAGTACTCAGTGAAGAAGAAGACAATACTATTGTATCCGCTGAACAGATTAAACTTGATCACATAGTGAAGCATTATGTTACAGATGTTGAACATAGAGATAACTTAATTATTATTGCGAATTTTGTTGAAGGGAGCTGGAAAAATGGATCCAAAGAATGTTATTTCTTCACACTTCACAACCATGAACACGCTCGATACTTAATTTATAGATTGCACGAGATATTTGAAAGAACAGGATTTTCAATTTACCTAAATAGTAAGGAAGCATTCCGTTTATTCGCGGCTTGCTTCTTACATGATATTGGAATGCTTTCTGAACCGGCTAAATATAGACTTTATGATATAAGAGAAGATGATATTCAAAACTTGCAAGACGAAGTCAACCAAATTCTTCAAGTAGCTGTAGCTAGAGATCCAGATGATATAAAATTAGACTTACAGCAAATTTACGAGATTTTCAGTAATGTAGAACGTGTTCGGGAAAGTATAGTACGCAATGAGCATCCTAACATTTCAGAAAAAGAATTAGTTGGGGATTTTCCAGAGTTGCCTCTTAGTGTGGCAGAAAGAAGAGATATCGGCATCATAAGTGTTGCACATGGTTGGAATAAGGATAAGGTCAAAAATATTACGGATGATCTACATGATGGAAGACATCCAATTCACTTAAGGCTCTTGTCATTACTACTTAGGATAGCGGATCTAAGCGATGTGTCAAAGGAACGGATACGGAGGGAAGTATTGGAGAGAAACCATCATAGAATGTCAACAACTTCTGTATTCCACTGGATAAAACATTTAAGTGTCGATAAATTAACAATTGAACACAGAGAATCTGAGAACGGTATCACCAACATAATATTTACAATACATCATAACTATTTACCATCAGGTTATATCCTGACTCAAGTCCTAGAAGATAAATGCGGGGCATACTGCAAGAGAAATGACAGCAATGAACTAAAAAACTTTATAGTTAAGGGGAAAAATTTGGGGAGTGGGAGTTACTATAACTATTTCGAACCAACAAATTGTGATATAACTTGTGCATTCATCAATGAGTCCTATAGGAGCTTTTTTGAGGAGATTATTTTTATTAATGAGTATTTTTCAGAAAGAGATATCCCTGTACAGTTTGACTTAAAAATAGTAAAGAGTGATCACAGCCAAGTGGACTTTTATTTTGTAAAGAACAGGAACAATGCTATTTCCGCTCAAGATTTTATGTTTCAATACTTTCAAAGATTGACCTGAGTTGAAACGACAACTTTATACTCCCGATCAAAGAAGATAGGCCTTCACCACAAAGTGGGGCTTACTGCTGGCATGCTGATATCCGTGGCGTCCACCCGTTCATGATGTATGTCTATTTACGAAGGAAGCTTGGGTGAGGGTGGGTGAATGGTGGAATTTTGACCCGACCGCATAAGGTCGGTTTTTTTTCACAAGAGAGATACTTCCCATTGGTCTAAAGGAAGACGTAGATTGCTGCAAAGAAGTCGGAGGTCATCATAAAGGGATACACGTCGTGGGTATAGAAAGTTAAGAATTGCAAGGCATCGTTATCAACCTGTAATGAAAGGATCATTGCCGATGATCACGGATGAGAAAGAATCATGGGCGGCGGAAATTGCGGATCATGTCAAGAAACAATTCGGCATCGCTGTGAATCAAGCCACACCGATCCATAAGGGATGGCTGAACGTCAAGTGGAAGATGGAAACCGACCAGGCGCCCATTTTTGTAAAGTTCTATCACCCGGATCGGTATAAATTGCATTTGCATCCGGAGAAAAGAACAGCCATTGAGAGGACGCTTGAACTGCAGAACGGGCTGAACTTGTCAGGCGTTAGATGCCCGGGTGTCTATCCACATCATGATCGTTTTATACAGGAAACATCGACAGGATTGCACTATGCTGTACTGGAATGGGTGGAAGGAGATCCAAAGCCTGCAGGATGCTTGAATGAAGCCGAAATGTTTGAATTGGGGCAGCACACCGGGAAAATGCACAAATGGCTGCAGTCTGCACGGCCGTTGGACAAGCCGGCATGGCAACCGGACAAGGAAGGCTACTTGAGGGAATGGCGGAAAAATTGGAATCAAGCGATGGAAGCGGGGGATGAGATTGTCCTGGAATGGCAAAGACGTTCGCTGCAACTCGTTGAATCGCTCGATTTTCAGATTTTCGATGCATGTCCTGTCGGCTGGCTGCATTGGGATTTGTGGGTCGACAACATTTTGGTGAACGAGCAGGGACTGGCCGGCATTGTCGACTTTGACCGAATGGCGGCGGCCTACCCCGAAATTGATATAGCGCGTGCAATACTGTCCGGATCTTTGTCAGACGGCAAATTGCGGACGGACACGGTGAAATCGTTCGCCGAAGGGTACCGGGAGCATCTGGAATTGCCGCCAGGCACGCTTGACCGGGCGATGATCCTGCTTTATTTGATTGAATCGATTTGGTGGCTGAGGACCGAGATTCGTGCTGAAAGCGAACTGCGCGGGCTGCTTGGGCGGTTTATCGAGGAGATGCACTGGATCGAAGACAATTGGAGAACGCTTCGGGATCAGTTGGATGTGATCTAGAGGATCCACGTTAAGGACAGCAAGCGCGTAGGTTGATGCTTGACACAACGATATAAAAACAATCCCCGCCCGGCTATGCCGGCGGGGATGCTGCATTTTACTCCGATTTCATCTGATCCGGATACACGACGGTATTGAAGATCTCGCCCGTGCTTTCGTCCTGGATGTTGATCGTGACTTTCAATTTGTCGGACGGGACGCCGTCGAAAGCCTGGTAGAACATGCCCTGAAGGCCGAGCCCCAGGGCGGCGAAGCCGTCGAAGCTGTTCTCGTAAGCTGCCCGGTCCACGATCATGGTGAATTCGGACAATTGGTCGTTGTACGTGATGTCTTTGATGGACGTGAAGTCTTCGCCGTTCTTGAGTTCCTCGATGGATTGAACGGCTTGATCTTTCATCTCTTTCATCATTTTTTCATGCGTGGCTTTCGACATCTTGTAGGTGACGGAACCGTCGTCGTTGACTGTGGCTTCGCTGACGCCTTTGGATTTCGCGTCTTCGATCACCTGTTCGGCGTCCTGGTCGCCGAAGAACGAAGCGGGGAGGGTGATTTCGACATTTCGCGAGCCTTTGTCAACCTCGATCCCCGACGAATTGCTGTCTTCCTGCTTGCTGTTGTCCTGATTGGATGCTGCATCCGTTTGTGCGTTTGCATCAGTCAGCGAAATGTGCTCATCCTTGCTGCCGCCCGAGCAAGCCGACAGGGTCAATAGTGCGATGATTGCCATGAAAACAAGCTTCTTCATAAAAGTAAAAATCACTCTCCGTTAAATATTCTTTTGCATTATATAGGGATTTCCTGATTTTTGCAATTCATTTTGTCGAATTTGCATATTTGCTCGGGTTAGGCACTGTGCTATAGTTTATTCTGTTGCGCGAATTTTTACAGAAAGGACCATCAGGCTTGAATCATCAGACATCTCAGAACGGGGCCGACCAACCGTCGAAAAAAGAACTGTTCACGTCATCCGGCTTCATTCTGGCCGCGATCGGCAGTTCGGTCGGGCTCGGCAACATGTGGAAGTTTCCCTATATCACGGGACAGCACGGGGGAGCGGCATTCTTCCTGCTGTTCATCGTCTGTCTGCTGATTACGGGGCTGCCGGTGCTGCTGGCGGAGATGACGATCGGACGCAGCGGGCGCCGAAACGCCGCCGGTTCCTTGTACCAGCTCACGGGAAACCGGTTTTGGGGCATGGTGGGGCTGCTTTTCATCCTGACCGCTTTCCTGATCATGTCGTATTATGCCGTGGTGGCGGGATGGACGCTCCATTATACGGTGGAATCGTTCACCGGGTTTATGTTCGGCGAAGGAACGGATTATAAAGAGAAATTTCTCGATTTCGCATCAGGCTATCTGCCGATCTTCTGGCAGGCGGTGACGATGCTGATCGCCGGCTGGGTCATTGCCCGCGGCGTATCCGGCGGCATCGAGAAGTTCAATAAAATCTTGATCCCCAGCTTTTTCGTCATTCTGGTCGTGTTGATGTGGCGTTCGCTGACGCTGCCGGGTGCGGGTCAGGGCGTGGAGTTCTTTCTGCGGCCCGATTTTTCGAAGCTGGATGCGGAGTCCGCGCTGATCGCCCTGGGACATGCCTTCTTCTCGCTGTCTCTGGGGATGGGCTGCATGGTGACCTACGGTTCCTATGTGAATCAGAAGCAGTCGCTCGGATCCGCAACGTGGGCCATCGGTTTCGGGGATATGCTGTACGCGTTCATCGCGGGCCTCGTCATTTTCCCGACGGTGTTCTCCTTCGGCCTGGAACCGGGGGAAGGCGTCGGGCTGGCGTTCATGGCGCTGCCGGCGGCGTTCTCGCAGATGCCGCTCGGCTTTCTGTTCGGCGGGTTGTTTTTCCTGCTGCTCAGCATCGCCGCGTTGACCTCCGCCGTCTCCATTCTTGAGGTGCCGGTCGCCTATGCGATGGAACGGTGGAAATGGAGCAGGAAAAAGGCGGCGGTCATCGTCTCGGGCGCCTGCTTCGTTGTCGGCGTTCCGTCGGCGCTGTCGGTCGGCGGCGTGCTCGGTTCATGGCAGCCCGGCGGCAAGACGATCTTTGATTGGGTGGATTTCAGCACCGCGTATATTTTGATGCCGTTCTGCGGTCTGATTGTCACCCTGTTCGCCGGATACGCATGGAAACGGGCGGGAGAAGCGGCTGGCCTCACGGGATTCCGGTACCGGGTATGGATGTTCTTGCTGCGCGTGGTGGCGCCGGCGATGATTGTGCTGGTGTTCCTCTATTTCATGGGTGTCATTTCGGTGTAGGCTGCCGGTGAATGAGCTGCCGGAAGCCGCCGAATAGCTGGACGGATGGATCCCCGCTCGGCCGCGTGCCGGGCGGGGATCCTTTCGCTTGGGTCCCTGCGGTCCCGCTTATTCGACCAGATAGAACCCTTTGTGCCGGACATATTTCGTGTACATGTCGACCGGCAGCTTCTGGCCCAGAATCGCGGTGAGCTTGCCCGACCAGTTGGCCTTCCGGCGGTTGAACAGGCGCGAGCCGTAATAGGTCTCGATCTGCCGGTCAAATTCATCGATGGCGGCTTTGAGACTCGGATTGTACCGGTTCTCGAAAAATACGGCGGAACGCGGCAGACGCGGCTTCTGTTCGGGGGACTCGCCGGGAACGCCGACCGCCAGCCCGCACAGCGGGATGACGAATTCGGGCAGCTCGAGCCATTCGTCGAGATCGGGGAGGGCTTCGTTGATCCCGCCGATCATGACGGCTCCGAGTCCCATCGATTCGGCCGCGACATTGGCGTTCTGCAGGGCAAGCCCGGCGCACAGCACGGCGGTCTGAAAGACGTACGTGGAGCCGAGGTTGCGCTTCATGGCCGCCTGCCGGGCCGGATCGCCGGCCGCCAGGATGCGGTACAGATCGGCGCAGAAGATGAAGAAGTAGCCGCATTCCCCGACCGGAGGATTGTTCGAGCGCTTCGCGATGTTCTCCAGCAGCTTCGGGTCGGTGACGCCGATGATCGAGAACGGCTGCATGTGCATCGAGGAAGGCGCCATCTGCGCCGCTTCCACGATGGCGCCGATCTGTTCGGTCGTCAGCGGAACAGGCTTGAACTTGCGGATCGAGCGGTGACTGCGGATGACTTGCAACACGTCGTTCATTCAGGTTTGCCTCCCATTCATCGATTGGGGCCATCTGGATGGTTTCCACGGAAACCATAATAGCAGGCGACAATGGGGTTGTCAAATGGTTTATGTGGAAACTATATCGGTGCCATGCTATAATCGACAGTGAAAGGCAGGGATCCCGCGTGGATGAACGGTTGCTCGATTTCAAGAAACGGATCGAATCCGCCATGTACCGGATCTACGTCAGCGAGTCGGACGAAGACCAGGACCGGCTCTGGCTGATGGAGCGCATCACGGACGACAGGCTCAGGAAACTGCTGCCCCGCATGTCCATTTCCGGCCTGCATGTTCTGGACGTCATTGAGGCGCACCCGGACGGCATCAAAGGCATCGATATCGCCCGCGAGCTGGG
>Ga0310834_100928_pt1 | contig 22823 bp, 17 predicted proteins | sample SM_ome_2_FD_201314 | JGI IMG/M metagenome (GOLD analysis project Ga0310834, IMG submission 201314) | Sorghum-adapted microbial communities enriched on stacked mutant (SM) sorghum from Joint BioEnergy Institute, Emeryville, California... ... | reverse complement strand
GAAGGCCAAGCAGACGAAGGTGGCCCGGGCGCTGAAGTACCATTCCCCCGAGACCGACCTCGCCGCCCTGCAGCGCGAGCTCAGCGGTCGTACGCGCTCCGGTGGGGTCGGGCCAGACTCGGATCCCGACGACAACGACCTGTACGACGAGTACGCCGACTACTACGACGACGAGGACGCCGACGACGAGGCGGACGGCCGGTGGGCCGCCCGGCGCTCGTGAGCTGAGCGTCACAGTCGTCGCGTCTTGGTCGTTTCCCACACCCGGCATCGGGGTCGGCCAGGCGGGGGCCGAGGAGCTGATCGTCTGACCACGCCTCTCGCGCGAGCGGGGCGGTGACGGACGTCTCATGTCCGCTCGGGTGGCGGTCGCCCGCGTGGGGCGCGGTCACGGCCGCGCGGTACCGCGGAATCCGGTCGTGGATCCCGCCCGGTGGGACTACGCAGCGGCGGCGAGCATGACCAGCGGCCGAGCCCGGCCGGTGGTCGTGCGCCGGGGTCGGCTGGTCGGTGTCGGGTCGAGTCGGACCTGACCCGTGTCGGCCTGATCCGGCGCCCGCCTGGCTCAGGGCGGGCTGATCCGGGGCCGGCCCGAACCAGCGCCGGTCTGTTCCAGAGCATCGGACCGATCGCCTCGGGGTCGGCGTGCGCCTCGGGCTTGGCGTGATCGTCGGTGCCTCGAATCAGCGCGGGCGGTTGCTGAACTCCCAGAAGGTCGGGAAGGCGTCCGAGAACGCGCGCCAGCCGGGCGTGCCGTCGTCCGGCGTGCCCTCCCGGGCGCGCCAGGTCGCCACGGCCTCCGCCACCAGCGCCTCCAGCCCGGGGGTGCGGCGCAGCCGGTTCAGTAGCTCCGCCTGCGGATCGGCGGCGGTGGGACCAGCACCGACGAAACCAGCGCCCGTGGGACCAGCGCCGATGGGATCGGCACGGATGGGATCGGCGCCCCGGGGAAGGGCGCCGGCGGGATCAGCCGCCGTGGGGCCGGCGCTGGTGGGACCAGCGCCGACGGTATGCGCGCCGGGGACGTCCTCGGGGTCGGGCCGGACGCCCGGCGGCGCATGATCCGTCACGACTGGGTCCCTCCTGTTTGAGTCCCTCCTGACCGGCCGGGCCGGTCGGTCAGGCAGCCTGGGCATGGTCGAGCACCCCCTCCAGCAGCGCGATCCGGCTGTTGAGGCAGTGCCGAGTCCGGGTGATGTCGAATCGGCCCTGCTCGAAGTATCGGTTCGCGGCATGGGCGCCACCGCAGAAGCCGAAGTACCCGCACGACGCCCGGCACGCCTCGACCCCGGCCAGGTACTCGGCCAACCAGCCCGTCGGCCGGGCCGCCGCCCGCGCCACGATCTCGTCCAGCGGCGAATCCAGCACCGACCCGGCGGTGAAGTCGCCGTACCGCTCCGAGGTGAACCCGGCCAGCTCGGGGGAGAGCAGCACGACCCGGCCGTCGTGGGCGATGGTGGGGATCGGGTCGTGTCGCCGCGGCAGCAGGTCGTCCGCGTCGCCGGCGAGTGCCGCACCCACGAACCGCAGCGCCCACTCCACCTCGCGCACCTCGACCCGGGGGTCGCGCCGCCACGCCGCCGTGAGCTCGGCCCAGAACGCGCGGACGCGCTCGGGGGCGTACGCGTTCGGGCGTCGGTTCACGCCCTCCTGCTCCTCCAGGTTCACCGCGATGAGCGTGGGTCCCAGGTCGGCGAGGAACCGGTACAGGGGCTCGGCCAGCCCGGGGCGGGGATCGGAGACCACGGCCAGGATCGCGAACGGGATGCCCCGGCGGCGCAGCGTCTCGATGCCCGCGAGGATGCGGTCGTACGCCTCGTCACCGGACCGCAGCCGCCGCCCCGCCGTCGCGCTCCGGGGCCCGTCGATGCTCAGTCCGATGTGGACGTCGTGCTCGAGGAAGAAGTCGCACCACGCGTCGTCGATGAGCGTGGCGTTGGTCTGGATGTGGTGCTCGACCCCGCGAAACGGGGCCATCAGCGCGGCGAGGTGGGCCCGACCCGCCGCGAGGGGTTCACCGCCGTGCCACACCACCGAGAACCGCGGGGCCGCCGCGGCCCACCGGTTGACCGTGGCCGCGACCGCCTCGGCCACCTCGACGGCCATCCGCCGGTTCGCGGCCCGGTGCGGCAGGTAGCAGTAGACACAGTCCAGGTTGCACAGGGTCGTGGGCTGCATGATCACGTACGACGGGACGCTCGCCAGCCCGCGCAACCCCGTGTACACATCTACCCCCGGGTGTGGGCGCCCACCATCTGGACAACCCCGGTGCCCTCGACGATCTCGCCCGCCACCCACGCGTCGAGCCCGCGGCCCTTGAGGAAGGCCAGGGCCCGCTCGACGTCCGGGGGCGCGATGATGGCCAACATGCCGATGCCCATGTTGAAGGTCGCCTCCATCTCGGCCTGGTCGATGCGGCCCTTGCGGGCGACCAGGTCGAAGATGGGCTGAGGTCGCCAGGACGAGCGCCGCACCACCGCGTCGACCCGCTCGGGCAGCACGCGCACCAGGTTGCCGGCGACGCCACCGCCGGTGACGTGGGCCAGGGCGTGGACCTCGACCTCGACCATGAGATCAAGGCAGTGACGCGCGTAGATCGTGGACGGCGTCAGCAGCTCCTCGCCGAGCGTCCGCTGGTTCTCGAACTCTTCGATGACCGTGTCGAGGCGCATCCGGGACAGGCCCAGCAGCGCGTGCTTGACCAGCGCGTAGCCGTTCGCGTGCAGGCCGGAGGAGCCCAGGGCCACGATCGCGTCGCCGACCTCGACCCGGTGCGGGCCCAGGAGCTTCTCCTCCTCCACCACGCCGATGGCCGTGCCGGAGAGGTCGTACTCGTTGGCCCGCAGCACCGAGGACTGCTCGGCGGTCTCGCCCCCGAGCACGACGCACCCGGCCTCCCGGCACCCGTCCTTGACCCCCGCGATGATCTCGTTGACCCGTTCCGGCACCACCTCGCCACAGGCCAGGTAGTAGGTCAGGAACAGGGGCCGGGCGCCGCAGGTGACGATGTCGTCGGCCACCATCGCCACGAGGTCGATGCCGATCGTGTCGTGGATGTCCATCTGCTGGGCGATGGAGAGCTTGGAGCCCACGCCGTCGGTGGCCGAGGCGAGCAGCGGCTGCGTCAGCGCGTCGAAACCGAACCGCAGCAGCCCGGCGAAGCCGGAGCCGTCGTCGACCACCTCGGGCCGTCCGGGGCGCGTACCGGTCGACCGCAGCGACTCCACTGCCTCGGGATGCGATTGAATCGGCATGCCTATATTCAAAGACTTAGCGACCTGGCGGTGCCGTCCCGCCCCACGGGCCGGGCCCGGTTCACCCGAGCGAACGACCTGAATCGGTGGCCGGAGGACCACCAGTCCGGCGCTTCGGTTCTCGTTGCGCGGTGAAGGTCCTGGCGCCGGGTGGACAGAGGTCACCGTTGTTCCTCCCTGTGCGTCGCCCGGCAACGGTGGGGGCAGCCGGGCTCGGGCGGGGCCGCATCAGCGATGCGGGTGAGCGCCCTTGGGGGTGGCGTCCTGCTCGCCCAGTGCGGGTGCGCCGAGCGGCAGGGAGCGCGGTGTGGGCGCGACCGGCGGGCCGTACGGGTGGTTCCGCTCGCCGAGCGTCGCCGGCGGGGTGGCCCGGCCGCGCTCGGGGAGCGTCACGGGAAGCCGCCGCTGCACTCCCTCCAGTAGGTGCTTGCCGACCATGCCGTCTGCGGGCAGGCCGATCGGGTACTCGCCGTCGAAACACGCACGGCAGAGCCGGGTCCGTGGCTGCTCGGTCGCGGCGATCAGCCCTTCGAGCGAGACGTACCCCAGGGAGTCCGCGCCGATCGACGCACGGACACCCTCCGTGTCGAGCCCGTTGGCGATGAGCTCGGCCCGGGTGGCGAAGTCGATGCCGTAGAAGCACGGCCACATCACCGGGGGCGAGGAGATCCGGACGTGGACCGCGATCGCGCCGGCCTCGCGCAGCAACCGCACCTGAGCACGCTGGGTGTTGCCGCGCACGATCGAGTCGTCGACCATGATCACGCGCTTGCCCCGGACGATCTCCCGGAGCGGATTGAGCTTGAGGCGGATGCCCAGCTCACGGATGGTCTGGCTGGGCTGGATGAACGTCCGCCCCACATAGGCGTTCTTCACCAGGCCGACGCTGTACGGAATGCCCGACTCCTCGGCGTACCCAATGGCGGCCGGGATCCCCGAGTCCGGCACCCCGATCACGATGTCGGCGTCGACCGGGTGCTCGCGGGCCAGCGCCCGCCCGACGGCGACGCGCGCCGCGTAGACGTTCCGGCCCGAGATCACGCTGTCCGGCCGAGCGAGGTACACGTACTCGAAGAGGCAGCCCTTCGGGTCCGGGCTGGCGAACCGGGTCGACCGCAGGCCGTCGTCGCCGATGCTCAGCAGCTCGCCGGGCTCGACCTCCCGGACGAAGCTCGCGCCCACGGTCTCCAGGGCGGCGGTCTCGCTCGCCACGACCCAGCCGCGCTCGATGCGACCCAGCACCAGCGGGCGGACGCCCTGCGGGTCGCGCGCGGCGTAGAGCGTCTCCTCGTCCATGAAGACGAAGCTGAAGGCCCCGCGCAGCTTGGGCAGCAGCTCCAGCGCCGCGGCCTCGACCGAGAGGTCGGGCCGGGACGCGAGCAGCGTGGCCACCAGCGCGGTGTCGGAGGTGGCGTCGTCGACCAGGCCGAGCTCCGTGACCTGCTGGTGCAGCTCGGCGGTGTTCACCAGGTTCCCGTTGTGGGCCAGGGCGATGGTGGTCGCGGGGCGCTCGTCGGCCGGCCGGGACGGGTCTTTGCTGGGACGCACCGGCGTGGCCCGCAGCGTCGGCTGGGCGTTCTCCCACGTCGGCGAGCCGGTGGTGGAGTAGCGGGTGTGCCCGACGGCGATGTGCCCGCGCAGGCTGGCCAGCGTGGGCTCGTCGAAGACCTGGGCGACCAGGCCGAGGTCCTTGTACACCACGACGCCGGTGCCGTCGCTCACGGCGATCCCGGCCGCCTCCTGTCCCCGGTGCTGGAGCGCGTAGAGACCGAAGTAGGCGAGCTTGGCGACATCCTCACCGCGGGCCCACACCCCGAAGACGCCGCAGCGGTCCTGAGGACCTTGTTCCGTCGGATCAAGGCTGTGGTTGAGTCGGCCGTCGGCTCTGGGCACCTGCCGCTCCCGTCGGATCGGTGGGGCACGCGCCGCGGGTCGGCGGCGCGCTCACGGTGGGTGAGGGGTCGTTCGGCCGAGGCCGCGTCCGATCGGACGCCAGCGACGACCCGAGGCGGACAACCCTCTGTGAGTCTACGCCCGTCCGGTCTGATTACGGTGAGCCATGATTGTGCGGCGGGCCGTAGCCGTCAAGCACGGTCGTCGCTACTCTCCGTTGAGTCAGCCCCGGGGGCGCACCGGCTCATCTTCTCTCAAACGGGGCAGATCGGCCACTCCAACGGTGCGGATGCACGGTCACTCGCGTGTCAGGGCGTGTCGCGGCGCGACCGGGCGGATGGGCCTGCGGATGCACGTGTCGACGTGCACCTGGCGCACAAAACGGCCTGTCCGCCATGTCGGACTAGTCAGCCGACGGCCGGGGCTTCCGGCGCCGAGTCAGCTTCACGCCCCGTCACCGACCGCTCGGGTCACCTGACGCCCGGGTCACGTGGCGCCCGGGTCACCGCCACCGGGGGCATCCGTCGGCCGGGCAGGCTCGAGCAACGGGAAGTACGGGGTGAGGTCGGCCCGCACGCCGCTCGCCCGCACCCGCCCCGCCGCCACCGCGTCCGGGAAGCGGAGCTCACCCACGGCCAGACGAAGGAAGGTCTCCGGGTCGGTCTCGACCACGTTCGGCGGCGTACCCCGCGTGTGCCGCGGTCCGGCCACGCACTGCACCGCGCCGTACGGCGGCACCCTGACCTCGACCGAGCGACCCGGGGCCCGCTCCCGCAGCCGGGCCAGCAGCGCCCGTACGGCGTCGCGCACCTCAGCCCGGTCTGGTACCGCGCCGGTCGCCATCTGCGCAACCAGTGTGGCGACCTGTTGTTGGATTGCCGCTGAGTCGTTACTTCTGCCCGCCACGGCTGGACGATACGGTTTGCGGGCGGGCGTCGGCGCACCCTGGGTCGCTCGGACGACCGTAGAACCGGCATAGTGTGCCTGCGGTGCCACGGGCACCAAGGGTGCGTGAGTCGAGAGGACCTTGGCGATGAGGACGCGCGCTCGAGCGTGGGCCATTCGCGCTGCAGTGGTTGCGGTCGTCACGGCCGCCGGTGTCGTGGGCATCACCCCGCCCGCCTACGCCGCCGACGTGGTGATCCACAGCTTCAGCATGAATCCGCCCACGATCGATGGCGGTCAGGAGTCCAAAGCGCGCTTCCGGATCCAGCTCAACCCGGACGAGGCGGGGCTGGTCAACCTGACGGTCACCTCCAACAACCCCAAGGTCGAGTGCATCTCGAACTGCTCCATCGGCGGTGCGGAGGTCGCCAAGGGCGGTTCCGACTTCGAGGCCGTCTTCCGGGCGAACGGCGTGTTCACCCGGGAAGAGACCGTGACGATCACCGTCGAGGCCGCGGATGCTTCGGGCGGTACGAAACGGACCGCCAGCCAGCCGCTGCGCGTCCGGGCCACGCCGACCGTGCCCGAGGTGCGGGGAACGGTGACCGATGTCTACACCGGTGAGCCGGTCAAGGACGCCCGGGTCAGCATGGTCGACAGCGCCGGCACCACCTGGGACAACATCGGGACCGGGGCGGACGGATCATTCGTGATCGTCAGTGTTCCGGACAAGCCGATCGCCGCCGGACAGCTCCGGTTCAGTGTCCGCAAAGACGGCGTCCGGGACTTCGACAGCGGTCCGATCGTCGCGAACCCGAACCAGGCGTTGCTCGGCGTCTCGCTCCGGGTCGAGGTGATCCCGACGACGACCCCCGCGACCGCCCCGACGGAGACCCAGAGCGAGGAGACCAGCCAGGCTCCCATCACCACCAGCGCCGCGGCCGCCCCACCGCCCGACACCGGCCTCTCCGGCTTCGCGATCTCGATGATCGTCATCGGGGCCCTGCTGGTGCTCGCCGGCATCGGGACGATCGTGCTGCTCTTCGTCCGACGCAACAACGAAGAGGAAGGCGAGGACGGGCCGCCCGGCCCCGGCGACCGGGGTTACGCCCGCGGCGGTCCCGGACGAGGTGGACCGCCGCCACCCGGCCCACGCCGCCCCGGCCCACCGGACCGGACCCAGCCGATGCGCCCGGGGTACGGGCCCCGGCCGGTCGCGCCCGGCGCCCGGGACCAGACGGTGATCGCCCGGTCCCCGTTGGCCGACGCCCCCACGCAGATCCACCGCCCCGGTGCGCCGCCGCCACCGCCGTACGGCGGCCCGGGCGGCCCCGGTGGTCCGGGCGCCCCCGGCGGTCCGCCACCCGGGGGATACGGCCCGCCGCCCGGTGGCTGGGCCCAGCCCGGTGGTGCTCCACCCGCCCCGCCCGCGGGTTACGGCCCGCCGCCGCAGTACGGTGCGTCCCCGGTCGGGGGTCCGCCACCGGCCCACGGTCCGGGCCAGCCGCAACCGGGGTACGGGCCGCCGCCGCGGCCCGGTGGATACCCGGAGCCTCGCCACTCCCCGCGTCCGCCCGAGGGTCGCCGCGTCGACTGGATCGACGACTAGCACCCGCGCCGGGAACGCCCGGTCTCCGGGACGCCGCGGGCCGGTTCCTGAGTAGCGGAACGATCGCCCCGACCTGTGGTGCGGCCAGCCGGCTGGGCTGAGGATCAGCTGGCTGGCCGTACTGCTTGTCCAGCGTCGTTTCCGGTTGTCCAGCGTCGTTTCCGGTTGTCCAGCGTCGTCTACCGGTTCCAGGGTCGGTTACCGGTCTCCGAGGTCGCTACCAGCCGCCCGGTCGCCGGGTCGGCCGCGGTCGCCCGGGACCCGACAGCCCCGGCCCACGAATCGGCCCACGGTCGACACCAGCGGTCTCTAGCGGCCGGACGGCGGGCGGCGCCGCGCGCCGCACCGGGCCCATTCCGGCCGGCCCGCGCCCGGGTCCGAGACGGCTCAGCCGAAGATGGCGGGCAGGGTGGAGGTGTGCGCCTGGCGCAGCTCGTCGAGGCTGACCTCGAAGAGCTCGTCGAAGACCAGCGGACTGTCCTTGGCGGTCACGATGCCCAGCGCGGTCTTCGGCACGCCGTGCTTGTCCGCGAGCGCCGCGAACGCCTGCTCCTGCCCCTGGCGCACCGACACGATCGCCCGCGCCGTGGACTCGGAGAACAGGTGCACAAAGGGGCTCTGCCCGTCCGGCGGCAGCGCCACGTGCGCGCCCATGTTCCGGCGCAGGCAGGACTCGACCAGCGCCTGCGCCAGCCCGCCCTCGGACAGGTCGTGGGCCGCGGTGAGGTAGCCGAGCTTCGCCGCCTCGGCGATCAGCGCGGCCAGCCGCCGCTCCGCCACGAAGTCCACCGCCGGCGGAATGCCCCCGAGGTGCTGGTGGACCACGTGCGCCCACTCGGAGCCGCCGATCTCCTCCCGGGTGGTCCCCAGCAGGAAGATCGGGTCACCCTCGTTGGCGAAGCCCATCGGGACCCGCCGGGCCACGTTCTCCAGCACCCCGAGCACGCCCACCACCGGCGTCGGGTTGATCGCGGTGCCGCCGGTCTGGTTGTAGAAGCTCACGTTCCCGCCGGTCACCGGGATCTCCAGCTCCACGCACCCGTCGGCGAGCCCGCGCACCGCCTCGGCGAACTGCCACATGACGCCAGGATCCTCGGGCGAGCCGAAGTTCAGGCAGTTCGTGATCGCGACCGGCACCGCCCCGGTCACGGCGACGTTGCGGTACGCCTCGACCAGGGCGAGCTGGGCGCCCCGGTACGGGTCGAGCCGGGTGTACCGGCTGTTGCCATCCACCGAGAGGGCCACCCCGAGCCCGGTCGATTCGTCGATCCGGATGACCCCGGCGTCCTCGGGCTGGGCGAGCACCGTGTTGCCCAACACGTAGCGGTCGTACTGCTCGGTGACCCAGGTCTTGTCGCAGAGGTTCGGCGAGGCCACCATCCGCAGCAGCGTCTGGCGCAGCTCGTCCGGGGTCTCCGGGCGGGGCAGGGTCTCCGGCCGGTCGAGCAGCATGAGCGACCGGTCGTACGGCTCGCGCATCGGGCGTTGGTAGACCGGCCCGTCGTCGGCGAGCGATGCCGGCGGGACGTCGACGACCACCTCACCCCGCCACCAGACCCGCAGGCGGGGGCCGACCTCCGGCTCGGGCGCCGTCACCTCACCGATGGGGGTGGCGAGCACGCCCCACCGGTTGCAGATGGAGAGCACGACCGGCAGGTTCTCGGGCGTCACCACGAGCAGCATGCGCTCCTGGGACTCGGAGACCAGCACCTCCTCGGCCCGCATCGACGGCTCGCGCAACGGGACCAGGTCGAGGTTGATCGCCATCCCGAGACCGGCGGCCGCGGACATCTCCGACAGGGCGCAGGTCAGGCCGGCGCCGCCGAGGTCCTGGATCGCGGTGACCAGGTTCAGGTCGTACAGCTCCAGGCAGGCCTCGATGAGCAGCTTCTCCAGGAACGGGTCGCCCACCTGCACGCTCGGCCGGCGCTCCTCGCTGCCCTGGCCGAAGGCGGAGCTGGCCAGCACGGAGACACCGCCGATGCCGTCCCGGCCGGTCTTCGCCCCGATGAGCACCACGATGTTGCCGGGGCCGGTCGCCGCCTTCTGCTGGAGCTTGTCGATCGGCAGCACGCCGACGCAGAGCGCGTTGACCAGCGGGTTGCCCTGGTAGCACTCGTCGAAGACGACCTCACCGCCGATGTTCGGCAGGCCGAGGCAGTTGCCGTAGCCGCCGATGCCGGCCACGACGCCCGGCAGCACGCGCTTGGTGTCCTCGTGGTCGATGGCGCCGAACCGCAGCGGGTCCATCACCGCGACCGGCCGGGCGCCCATGGCGAGGATGTCGCGCACGATGCCGCCGACCCCGGTCGCCGCCCCCTGGTAAGGCTCCACAAAGGACGGATGGTTGTGGGACTCCACCTTGAACGTGACGGCCAGGGTGTCCGAAACCTTCACCACGCCGGCGTTGGCGCCCATCCCGGCGAGCATCCGCCCGGCCGCGGTGGGCTGGCCCTGGGCCTTGGCCGCGATGCGCTCCGCGACCCGGCCGAACTGTCGCAAGTGGACCTTGCTGGACTTGTAGGAGCAGTGCTCGCTCCACATCACCGCGTACATGGCCAGCTCGGCGTCCGTGGGCCGACGGCCGAGGATCTGCCGGATCCGCTGGTACTCGTCGGGCTGCAGGCCCAGCTCCAGGTACGGCTGGAACTCGCTCTCGGTGTGCAGCGCTCGGACCACCGTGTCGAAGCCGACCTCGCGGTAGCCCTCGGCCCGCGGCAGGATCGCCTCGATGGGTGGCAGGTCCTCATCCGACGCGGCCGGAGCACTCGTCGGCGCCGGCGCGGCGGGGGTCGGCTCGGGCACCTCGGCGACAACCTCCGCCGGCGCGGGCTGGCTGGGAGCGCTGACAACGGGCTCGCTGGGCGCGGGCTCCGGCTCGACCCGGGCCGGCTCGGTGACCGTCGGCACCGTCGCGGACTCGACGACCGGCTGGGGTTCGTCCACAGTGGGCGCGGGCGCCACGTCGACCGGGGTGGCGGTCGCCTCGACGTCGAGCTGAGTCGTCGCCCGGACGGCCGGGTACTCCGAGGTGGGCGTGTCGACCACCGCGGGCCGGACCGGCGGCCCCGCCGCCTCCGGCTCGCCCCACTGGTCGACGTCGACCGCACCGTCCACCGGCGGGGCCGCGACGGCGGTGGCCGGACCGACCGGGCCGCCGTCCGCCTGATCGCCGTCCGGGCTCGCCGCGGCGGGCGGGGCCCACGGCGACGATCCGTCCGGGGCGGGCGGCGCGTCGACGGTCACCCGCGGCGGTTCCCACTCCGGAGGCGTCCACTCGGGCGGGGTCCACGGCTCGGGGGGTGTCCAGGTATCGGCCACCGCGGAGGTGCCGGCCGTACCGTTGGGTGTCTCCCCGGAGGACGCTGGCGCGTACGGAGCCTCGCCGTTGCCGCTGGGGGCGCTGGCGGCCGGGGCGGGCTCGGGCGGGCGGCGCCAGGCGAGCGCCGACAGGTCGGTGCGGCGGCCCGGCTCGCGCTCAGGGTTCTCGGGACCGTCCATGGTGACCTCCGGGGTGCTCATCGGGCCGCCACCGCTCCCGCGCCCGCCAGATGCCGGAACAGCGAGTGGAAGAAGCCCTGGCCATCCAGCGACGGGCCGGTCAGCTCCTCGATCGCGTGCTCCGGGTGCGGCATGAGGCCGACGACGTTGCCGGCCTCGTTGCGGATCCCGGCGATGTCCCGCATGGAGCCGTTCGGGTTGCCGTCCACGTAGCGAGCGATCACCCGGTCCTCGGCCTCCAGCTCGTCGAGGGTCCGGGCGTCGGCGACGTACCGACCCTCACCGTTCTTGACCGGGATCACGATCTCCTGGCCGGGCGTGAACGCGTTGGTCCAGGCCGAGGCGACCGAGCCGATGCGCAGTCGCTGGTCGCGGGTGCGGAAGTGCAGGTGCTCGTTGCGCACCAGGGCGCCGGGGAGCAGGTGGGCCTCGCAGAGGATCTGGAAGCCGTTGCAGATGCCCAGCACCGGCATGCCGCCGCGGGCGGCGTCGGCGACCGCCTCCATCACCGGCGCGAACCGGGCGATCGCCCCGCACCGCAGGTAGTCGCCGTACGAGAAGCCGCCCGGCAGGATCACCGCGTCGACCCCGTACAGCGAGTCGTCAGCGTGCCAGAGTCGCACCGCGGTGCCGCCGCACCGGCGGACCGCCCGCATCGCGTCTCGGTCGTCCAGCGATCCGGGGAAGGTCACCACCCCGACGACGACGTTCATGCCGCGGCCCCGGCGGCGGTCGGCGCCGGTTGGGCACCGCCGGCCTCGTCCTCGAGACGGACGGTGTAGGTCTCGATCACCGGGTTGGCGAGCAGCCGGTCGGCGATGTGCCGCACCTGCTCCAGGTCGGGCGTACCGGCGAACTCGATCTCGATCCGCTTGCCCACTCGCACCGAGGTGACTCCGGTGACCCCGAACCGCGGCAGCGCGCCCGCCACCGCTTGGCCCTGCGGGTCCAGGATCTCGGGCTTCAGCATGACATCGACCACGACGCGAGCCACGGTGTGCTCCTGACTGTGCTGACCAGGACTGGGGCGGTGCCCAGCCTACCGGGCCGGGGGTCCGATGGGATCACCGCCCATCGAGCTATGACCGGGCCACCACGCAGCGTGTCACCACGCTCACAGGTGACTCGGGTCACGATTCATCGACCCGGCCCCGCGGCCCGGGGCGAACGGGGGCAAGATCGCCCGTTTGGCATCAATCACCCGTCGGTCACCCAGGCAACCGCTGGTCACCGGGCACCCGCTGGTCACCCGCTCACCCGGTGGCCACGACGCCCGCGTCGTCCCCGGGGCGCCCGTTCGTCAGCCTCGGTCGCCGACGATCGCGGCGACGGTGAGGGCGGCCAGCGCCAGGCAGATGGCCGCCCCGACGTACCGGATGATCTGCAGCCGGACGTAGCGCAGGAGCACCCGGCCGAGCAGCACGCCCAGCCCGGCCACGGCGGCGAGGCCGAGCCAGGCGCCGACCACGACGGGTACGACCGGACGTCCCGAGGCGACCAGCCCGGCCGTGAGCAGTTGCGACAGGTCGCCCCATTCGGCGAGGAAGAGCACGAGGAAGGTCGCGCCGAACGCGTGCCACCCGGTCCGCCGGCCGCCGGCCTTCTGGGCGTACTCCTGCTCCTGCTCGGCGAGCTCCTGGTCGGCGGCCCGGGCGCCCCGCACGAGCAGCACCGCCCCCGCGAGGAACAGCAGGGCCACCACGATCCGCACCGGCAAGGTCGGCAGCAGCGCCACCAGCCGTCCGGCCGTCCCGGCCAGTACGCACTGCACGGCGAAGGCAGCCACGGCCCCGGCCCACACGGGCCAGGGGCGGTAGCGGGTCGACAGCACGAGGGTGGCGACGAACGTCTTGTCCGGCAGCTCCACCGGCACGACCACGGCGAACGCCGCCAACGCTCCGGTCAGCCACTCCACAAGATCACCCTAACGGTCCCCGCCGGGAGGCCGGCGGGTCGGAAGGACTCCTGACGTCCGGTGCGCACCACGGTGTCCCGGGAACCGGTTGGCGTCACGGGAACCGGCGAGGGTGTCACCGGATTTCGGTGGGGCGTCACCGGAATCGGCGGGGCGTCACAGGATCGGTGGGGCGTCACAGGATCGGCGGGGGGACGTAGGCGGCGGCCTCCGGATGGGCCGCGACGACGGCCGCCACCCGATCGGCCACCGCACGGACCTGCGTGCTCGCCAGGCCGGTGAAGGCCGCCACGTCGCCGACCAGCTCGTCGAGCTCGGCCCGCGTCAGGCGCAGCCGCTCGTCGGCGGCGAGACGGTCGAGCAGGTCGTTGGTGGCGACGCCCTTCTCCCGCATGGCCAGCGCCACCGCGACCGCGTGCTCCTTGATCACCTCGTGGGCGGTCTCCCGGCCGACGCCCCGACGCACCGCCGCGACCAGCACCTTCGTGGTGGCGAGGAACGGCAGGTACCGGTCCAGCTCGCGGGCGATCACCGCCGGGTAGGCCCCGAACTCGTCCAGGACGGTCAGCAACGTCAGGAACAGTCCGTCGGCCGCGAAGAACGCGTCGGGCAGCGCCACCCGGCGGACCACCGAGCAGGAGACGTCGCCCTCGTTCCACTGCGCCCCGGCGAGCTCGGCCACCATCGACTGGTAGCCCCGCAGCACGACGGCCAGGCCGTTGATGCGCTCGCAGGAGCGGGTGTTCATCTTGTGCGGCATCGCGGAGGAGCCGACCTGCCCGGCCGCGAACCCCTCGGTCACCAGCTCCTGCCCGGCCATGAGCCGGATCGTCACGGCCAGCGACGACGGCGCGGCCGCCGCCTGCACGAGCGCCGAGACCGCGTCCAGGTCCAGGGAGCGGGGGTAGACCTGGCCGACGCTGGTGAGCACCCGGTCGAACCCGAGATGCCGGGCCACCGCCTCCTCCAGCGCCGCCACCTTCGCCGGATCGCCGAGCAGGTCGAGCTGGTCGGCGGCCGTGCCGACCGGCCCCTTGATGCCGCGCAACGGATAGCGGCCGATGAGCTGGCTGATCCGTTCGTAGGCGATCAGCAGTTCCTCGGCCACGCTGGCGAAGCGCTTGCCCAGGGTCGTGGCCTGCGCCGGCACGTTGTGCGAGCGGCCGACCATCACCAGGTCTTCGAACTGGACGGCCCGGGCGGCCAGCCGGGCCAGGGCCGCGACCATCCGGTCCCGGATCAGCGTGAGGCTGGCCCGCACCTGCAGCTGCTCGACGTTCTCGGTGAGGTCGCGGGACGTCATTCCCTTGTGGATGTGCTCGTGCCCGGCGAGCGCGGCGAACTCCTCGATGCGGGCCTTCACGTCGTGCCGGGTGACCCGCTCGCGCGCCGCGATGCTGGCGAGGTCCACGTGGTCGAGCACCCGCTCGTACGCCTCGATGACCCCGTCCGGGACGTCGACGCCGAGGTCCCGCTGGGCCCGCAGCACCGCCAGCCACAGGCGACGCTCGGTGCGGATCTTCTCCTCGGGCGACCAGATGGCGGTCATCTCCGGGGACGCGTACCGACTGGCGAGAACGTTGGCGATCATGAGCGGAACCGGGCCGTGAGCGGGCAGAGTGTCACGGCCCCATCGTGCCAGGCGCCGGTTCGCGGCGACGCAGGGTCCGTACCTGCGGGTTGGCCAGCATGCCGGCGACGGCCAGGACGACGAGGACGCCGGCACCGAGGATCGCGGGGCGGGGGCCGACGAGGGTGGCGACCGGGCCGGCCACGACCTGCCCGACCGGGACGGCCAGGAAGGAGCCCACGGCGTCGTAGGAGTACACCCGGGCCAGCCGGTCGGCGGGGATGTTCTCCTGCAGCGCGACGTCCCAGGCCACCGCGAACTGTTCCATCGCCACCCCGATGACGAAGGCGGCGGGCAGCAGCACCACCGGCAGCGGCAGCAGTGCCAGCGCGAAGAGCCAGATCGCGGCGCCAGCGGTACAGACGACCCCGGCCAGCAGTGGGCGCCGGGGACGCAGCCGCATCGCCACCAGCACGCCGGCGACCATGCCGGCGGTCTCGCAGGCGAGGAAGACTCCCCACATTCGCCGGCCGATGGTCTCGTCGGCGAGCACCGGCCCGAGCACGGTCAGGGCCGCGACCTCGGCGGCATTGAAGACGCAGAATCCGATGACCACGGTCGGCACCCAGCTGCGGGCGACGAACTCGGACCAGCCCTCGCGCAGGTCCGTGATGGGGTTGCGCGCCGGCTCGCCCCGGCGTACGGCCGGGAGCTTGATCGCTGCGTACAGCGCCGCCGCCACGCCGAACGCGGCCGCGTCGATCGCGATGCCCCAGCCCGGACCGACGGCGGCCACCACCGCGCCGCCGGTGACCGCACCGCCGATCATGGCGACGTTGCCGCCGAGCCGGTTGACCGCGTTGGCGGTCTGCAGCAGGGGCGCCGGTACGGTCTGCGGGACCAGCGCCGCACTGGCCGGGAAGGCGAAGGCCGAGGTCGCGCCGTTCACCGCCGACAGCGCCATCAACAGGCCCAGGTTGGCCGTGCTGGTGAGGACGAGGGTGGCCACGACGGCCTGGCTCGCCATGGCCGTGGTGCTCGAGCCGACCAGCACCAGGGCCCGGGGTACCCGGTCGGCCAGCACGCCGCCGAAGAGCAGCAACGCGACGTTGGTGACCGACCGGGCCCCGACCACGAGGCCCAGGTCGGTCGGTGAGCCCGTGAGGTCGAGCACCGCGAAGGCGAGCGCGATCGGGGCGAGCGCGTTGCCGGCCATGGTGACGAAGCGGGCCGAGACGAGCAGGCGGTACGGCCGGTGGCGCAGGGCCTCGACGAGCTCGGAGCGGCGACGGTCCGTGGTCGTGGTCGTTACTGTCATGTATGCCTACGCCTGCATCTCGAACATGACGTAGGTGGCGCTGACCAGAATCGTGCCGGGCGTCCGGGGCGGCAGCGCCGCACGGTGCAGGCGATCCGACACTGCATCCACAGTGGACTTGAGCTCGTCCCAGACCGCGGGATCGATCCACAGCTCGGCGTCCGTGGCGTGCGTGCGGTTCGGCGTCGACGCGATGCGCCTCGCCCGGCGACGCAGCTCGTCGGCGAGCGCCGCGTAGAAGCGCTGCCGCGCCGCCCAGGCCTCGGGATCCGTCCGCGGTCGGCCGGCGAGGTTCAGGTCGCGGTCGAGCTTGTAGCGGTACCGCTTCGCGGTGCCGCCGCGGATCCGCTCCTCGCCGGCGATCTCGACGACGCCGACGGCCAGCAGCTGGCGCAGGTGGTAGCTGGCGTTCGCGTGGGTGATGTCCAGCTCCCGGGCCACCTCGGCCGCGGTCAGCGCCGACCCGGTGAGCAGCGACAGGATCCGCAGCCGCAGGGGATGCGCCATCGCGCGCAGCTCGGCCAGCGCCTTCGCATCGGTCCCAGGCTTCGCATCCGTCCCAGGCTTGGCATCGGTCCCCGGCTCAGCGTCGACGCCACGCTCGGCATCGGCCCCTGCCTCGGCAACGGCCCTGTCCGCCATCGTGGCTCACCCCCCAACAGTGCTTGGGGAGTCTAGGTCGGCCCTCAGCCCACCGTCAAACACTCCTTGGGGAGTGAACCTCCCGGCCTCTTGGCGAGTACGTCTCGCAGCCTCCTGCCATCCCGTTGATCTAGGGCATGTTGATCTAGGGCATAGAGTGGTGAGTTGATCTCCAAGCACCACTCTATGCCCTAGATCGACGCGAAAGTCCCGGCCCTCGATCGACGCCCGGGCAGGGCGGGTCAGGTGATGTGGCGGCCGGAGATGGCGCGGGCGATGACGAGGCGCTGGATCTCGCTGGTGCCCTCGAAGATGGTGTAGATCTTGGCGTCCCGGTACCAGCGCTCGACCGGATGGTCGCGGACGTACCCGGCCCCGCCCAGGATCTGCACGGCCTTCTCGGTCACCGCGACCGCCACCTCGCCTGCCTTGAGCTTGGACATCGATCCCTCGCCGGCGGTGAAGGGCTGGCCGGTGCGTCCCATCCAGGCGGCCCGCCACACCAGCAGTCGGGCCGCGTCGAGCTCCATCTTCATGTCCGCGAGCGCGAACGCCACGGCCTGGTTGTCGATGATCGGCCGTCCAAACTGGACGCGCTCACGGGCGTAGTCGAGGGCGTACTCGTAGGCGGCCCGGCCGATGCCGATCGCCTGGGCCCCCACACCTGGCCGGGTGAGCTCGAACGTCCGCATCGACGCCTGCTGACCGGTCCGCTGGCCGCGGCGGGCCCGGTCCAGCCGCTCGAGCAGCCTCTCCCGCCCGCCGAGCAGGCAGGAGCCGGGCACCCGGACGTCGTCGAGGTACACGTCGGCGGTGTGCGAGGCGCGCAGGCCGAGCTTGCGGTACTTCTTGCCCGCGACCAGACCGGGTGTCCCCGGGGGAATCACGAAGGCGGCCTGCCCGCGCGCCCCGAGCTCGGGGTCGACCGAGGCGGTGACCACGTGGACGTTGGCGATGCCCCCGTTGGTGGCGAAGGCCTTCTGTCCATTGAGGACCCACGTGTCGGTCGCCTCGTCGTAGACGGCCCGGGTCCGCATGGCGGCCACGTCGGAGCCGGCCGCCGGCTCGGTCGAGCAGAACGCCGCCACCTTGGGGTCCGAGGCGTCACCGAAGCACTGCGGCGCCCACTCGAGCAGCTGCTCCGGCGTGCCCGAGCCGAAGATGGCGGCCACGGCGAGCGAGGTGCCCATGAGCGACAGGGCGATGCCGGCGTCGCCCCAGAACAGCTCCTCGTTGATCAGGCACAGCGACAGGCCGGTCTCGTCGGCGTGGGCGTTGGCCAGGATGTCGAAGCCGTACAGGCCGATCTTCGCGGCCTCCTGGATGATCGGCCACGGCGTTTCTTCGCGCTCGTCCCACTCGGCCGCGGCCGGCCGCATCACGTCCCGCGCGAACCCGTGCACCCAGTCACGCAGTTGGATCTGCTCATCGGTGAGCTGAAGGGAGAACCCGGCCATGGTGAGCCCTTCGGTACCTCGACGGGATGGCGCGGCCACACGAGCCCCGGTGCTCGGCGACCATCAACCTACTGGCCAGTAACGTAGCGCGCCCGGCGGCGGACCGGAACCACCGGGTCGTCCTCGGGACGACAACCGGCCGGCCGGACCGGGACCGGGTCGAGCCAGGATCGGGCCGCGCCGGAGCTAGACCGGGCGAGCGGCCTGCACCAGCCGGACGGCGAGCGCGGCGTTGCGGTCGGCGAACGTCCGCCAGGCGGCCGGTGTGCGCGCGACCCGGGGCCGGGCCGCCGGCTCGGCGCAGCGTCGCTGGGTCCACGACCGTACCCGGCCGGCGCGGAGCGTGAAGCTGACCAGGACCCCGTCGGGCACCGGCGAGGCCGTCGCGGGGGAGGTGCGCTCCGCGCCGGGCCCCGGTCCGGCCAGCGGCGCCCAGCCGTGGATGTCGCCGTCCGGCTCGGCACCGGCGACCTTCTGCTCGGCGGTCACCCAGTCGAGTGCCTCGATCTCCGCCTGGATGCGGGCGGCCAGCTCGTACGCCAGCGCGGCCGCGGCCCGGTCCCGCCGTTCGGCCAGTGCCTTGACCACCCGCTCCCGGGCCGCGGGGTCCCGGCCCAGCACCGCGGTCACCTCGGCCACCAGCTCGTCGCGGGACCCGGGTTCGACTCCCCGCACCCGGGCCATGTCGCGGTCGAAACCGCCGAGTCGCTCGCCGGCGTACGCCAGGCCGAGCGCGCGCTCCAGGCCGGCCACGGCGAGGCGCACCTTCTCGCCGCCGAGGTACGGCCCGAAGACCGGGCCCTCGCCCGGGTCGTGGCGCACCTCCAGCCGCGGGTGCAGTCCGATGTAGACAGTGGACTCGACCCCGGTCGTCCGGTTCCACCGGGGCGGGGACTCCGCCAGCAGGGTCCGCTCCAGCCAGGCCGCCTCGTGCTCGCTGTCGCACCAGACCGCCTCGACGCGGGCGATGCGCGGCACCATCCGGCGCAGGTGGGGCCGGTCGCGTAGGTCGCCCCAGTACGAGGCGACCCGCCGGCGCAGGTCGGCCGCCCGGCCCAGGTAGAGGGCGCGACCCTGCGCGTCCCGGAACCGGTACACCCCCGGCCCGGTCGGCAACGCGCGCACCTCCGGCAGCATGGCGCCCACGCCGCTCACCCTCTCACGCCGCCGTCGCGTCGCCCAGCCCCACGTGATCCCGCCGCCCAAGCCAGCGCAGGCCAGCGCGCCGGTCCCGCGGCGATCGACGGTCAGGAGCGAGCCTGGCGCCAGTGGCGTGCCCTCGCCGACGGCGGGTGAGGCGCGACGGCGAGCGGGCGGCGTACGGGTTGGTCGGGCGTACGAGCTGCTCGGCGTACGGGCTACTCGGCCAGCAGCGGGTGCAGGATGACGTTCTCGTCGCGGCCGGGGCCGACCCCCACGACGCTGACCCGGGCGCCGGCGAGCTCCTCGATGCGCTCGACGTACCGGCGCGCGTTGTCCGGCAGGTCCTCGACCGACCGGCACTTGGAGAGGTCGTCCAGCCAGCCGGGCATCTCCTCGTAGATGGGCTTGGCGTGGTGCAGGCCGGTCTGGGTCATCGGCATCTCGTCGACCCGCTCACCGTCCACTTCGTACGCGACGCAGATCTTCACCCGCTCCAGGCCGGAGAGCACATCGAGCTTGGTCATGAAGAAGTCCGTGATGCCGTTGACCCGCACGGCGTAGCGGGCCACGACGGCGTCGAACCAGCCGGTGCGGCGGGCCCGGCCGGTGGTGGTGCCGAACTCGGCGCCCACTGTGGACAGATGCGCGCCGTTCTCGTCGAAGAGCTCGGTCGGGAACGGACCGGCCCCGACCCGGGTCGTGTACGCCTTGATGACCCCGATGACCTGGGAGATCCGGGTGGGCGGGATGCCCGAGCCGACGCAGGCGCCGCCGGCGGTCGGGTTGGACGAGGTGACGAAGGGGTAGGACCCGTGGTCGACGTCGAGCAGCGTGCCCTGGGCCCCTTCCAGCAGCACGGTCGCCCCGCGATCCAACGCGCGCGCCAGCTCCAGCCGGGTGTCGGCGATGTAGGGGCGCAGCCGCTCGCCGTAGGTCAGGTACTCCTCGACCACCGCGCCCACGTCGATCGCCTTGCGGTTGTAGACCTTGACCAGCACCTGGTTCTTCTCGCGCAGCGCGAGCTCGAGCTTCTGGCGCAGGATGCCCGGGTCGAGCAGGTCCTGCACGCGGATGCCGACCCGCGCCACCTTGTCCCCGTACGCCGGGCCGATGCCGCGGCCGGTGGTGCCGATCCGCGCCGAGCCGAGGTAGCGCTCGACCACCCGGTCCAGGGCCCGGTGGTGGGGCATGATCAGGTGCGCGTCGGCGGAGATCAGCAGGCGGTCGCAGGAGACGCCGCGGGCGGTCAGGCCGTCGATCTCGGCGAGCAGCACCTTGGGGTCGATCACCACGCCGTTGCCGATGACCGGCACGCAGCCCGGGGTGAGCACGCCGGAGGGGAGCAGGTGCAGCGCGAACTTGCGACCGTCCGGCAGAACCACCGTGTGTCCGGCGTTGTTGCCGCCCTGGTAACGGACGACGTACTGGACCCGCTCGCCAAGCAGGTCCGTCACCTTGCCTTTGCCCTCGTCGCCCCACTGGGCTCCGATGAGCACGATCGCTGGCATGACCCGCCTCCAGGGCCTCTCAATGGCCGTCGACCGACGGCTGGTAGTGGGGATGGCGTCGGTGCCCGGCTTTCGGGATGACAGGCTAACAACTGGTCACGCACACACCGACCTGACCGCCCGAACGTTCACCCATGTCGCCGGAAGGAGCCCGACCGTGTCACCGGTGGTAATCCTGACGCTACGCGACCCCGACCGACACGGCTGCGGCTCGGGCGACGGCTGCGCCTGCGGCGACGGCGGGCCCGCGCGAGTGCCGGTGCTCGCCTGCGCCGACGCGCTGCGCGCGGCCGGGGCGACGCCGGAACTGGTGACCGCGGAGAGTGACGCCGACATCGACGTTGTGGTGAAGCGGGTCGTGGCGGGTGAGGCGCGCCTGGTGGTGGCGGCGGCCACGGACGCCGAGGTACGCGCGGTCGTCCGGCGGATGGTCCGGCTGCTCGCGCCCCCGCCATCGAAACGCCCCGACGACCTGCCGGCCAACCGGACCGTGCCGGACCTGCCACCCCTGGCCGTGTTGCCGCTCGCCCCGGCGGTGCCGCCGCTGTGCACCGTGCTCGGCCTGCCCACGGCCCCGGCCGATGTCGCGATGGCGACACTGGACGGTCGGGTGCGTCGCTGGGATCTGCTGCGCACCGAGGGATCGGTCACGCTGCACTCGGTTCTGCTCGGTGGGTTCGACGCCGGTACACCGGCCCCGTTGCGGGCCCGCATCGAGGTCGACGACACCGTGCTCAGCGACGGATCGGAGACCCTGCTCGCCGCCGCGATCGTCAACGCGGGATCGTCCGACGTGGACGGTCTGCCGCTGGTTCCACTGGCGACCAGCGACGACGGCCTGGTCGAGGTGGCGGTGGCGGTGCCGCGGCTGCGCCGGCGCCTGCTGCGGACCGCCGACGTACGCGTCGAGGTGCGGCGCGCCCGGGGGCGGGCCATGAGCGTCGCCCCGATGGGCGGGGCAGTTCGGTCCGTCGATGACGGAGTAGTCGGACCGGTCACCCGGAAGCGGTCGTGGTGGACCGAGCCGGGGGCCTGGGCGACGTACGGCCCGTAGCCGGCCCCGTGCTCACCGTGATGCGTCACCTGGCCCGGATGTGCGACGCTGTCCGCGTTGGCGGCACAGCCAGCGGCGACAGCCCTGGTCGCGGGGGCCCGGGAGGAGGTGACCTGACGTGGAGCCGGAGCGGACGACCAACCCGGCGGACCCGGAGCAGGCCGCCCGTTCGGCCGAGCCGACCCAGCGCACCAGCGGGGCGGAGCCGACCCAGCGCACCACTCCGGCCGGGCCGACGCCGACCGACCGCCCCGCCGAGCCACGCCCGGCCGACGAGCCCCCGGCGCCGAGCCAGGCCGCCGCTCCGGCGGCGCCGGAGCCGACCCGGGGCCCGGAGGAACCCGAACCGCCCGACCGCCCGGCGGAACCGGAGTACCCGCCGCACTCGCCGTGGAGCACCCCGCCGGTCCGCCGATCCCGCCCCGACCCGGCGTTACCCGGCAGCCCGGGGGCCGGCCCGCGGGTGGCGGTGACCCCGGTCCCGACGCCCCGCCCGACCACACCGACCCGCCCGGCGGCCAGCCCGGCCCCGACCACCTACCCGACGCCCGCGGCCGGCCCGGCCCGGACGCCTCATCCGGCCCCGACGCCTCATCCAACCCCGACACCCCAGCCGATCCCGACACCCCGCTCGGCCCCGCGCCCGGGCTGGACCCGGTGGGAGGTCGCACCACCCGCCGCGGCGCCGGCCACCGCCGGCATCGGTCCGTTGCCGCCCCTGGCGGAGGACGAGCGGACCACCGACCGCCTGCCCCCGCCCGACGACCCCGGTCCGTACCGTCCGCCGTCGTCGCCCGCGAACGGCCACCAGCCGGCGACGCACCCGTATGTCGATATCGAAGTGCCGGTGCAGTACGCGGCGCCCACCGCCCACGACCTGGCCGCGCGCCGCGTGGTCCGGCCCCGCGACTGGGTCGCCACCACCGGGGTGCGGGGCGCCGCCCGGCGCGGCACCTTCGGGCTGGTCCGGTTGCGCCCGGGCCGGCGGGAACGGCAGACCCGGGCCGACATCAGCGCGGTCCGGCGGTCGTTCGGTGGCCTCCGTCAGGTGACGATCGTCAATCCCAAGGGTGG
>Ga0310834_100927_pt1 | contig 22836 bp, 20 predicted proteins | sample SM_ome_2_FD_201314 | JGI IMG/M metagenome (GOLD analysis project Ga0310834, IMG submission 201314) | Sorghum-adapted microbial communities enriched on stacked mutant (SM) sorghum from Joint BioEnergy Institute, Emeryville, California... ... | reverse complement strand
AGCACCTGGGCGACCATGTCGTCGATGAGCCGGTGCTCGTAGGTGATGCCGGCGGCCTCGAACTCGGCCTTGAACTCGCTCTCGAAGACCTCCTGGAAGATGTCCTTGAACCGGCCGTCGTACGCCTTGACGATCGTGTTCTTCGTGGACAGGTAGAGCGGGTACTTCCGGTCGAGCGCGTACCGCATGGTGGCGCGCGCGAAGTCCCGGATGGACTGGTCGAAGTTGTACATGCCCATGGCGACGCCGGGGCCGGTGAACTTCGCGACCTCCATCTCGATCGGCTCGCCGCCGTCCTCGGGCACGTAGGTGAGGGTCACCGTGCCGGGGCCGGGCACGACGAAGTCCGCCGCCTTGTACTGGTCGCCGTGGGCGTGACGGCCGATGATGATCGGCTTGGTCCACCCGGGCACGAGCCGGGGGATGTTGGAAACCACGATCGGCTCACGGAACACCACGCCGCCGAGGATGTTGCGGATCGTCCCGTTCGGGGACTTCCACATCTTCTTCAGGCCGAACTCCTTGACGCGGGCCTCGTCAGGAGTGATCGTCGCACACTTGACGCCGACGCCGTACTTCTTGATAGCGTGCGCCGCGTCGATCGTGACCTGGTCGTCGGTGGCGTCGCGGTTCTGGATGCTCAGGTCGTAGTACTTCAGGTCGATGTCCAGGTAGGGCAGGATCAGCTGGTCCTTGATGAACTGCCAGATGATCCGGGTCATCTCGTCGCCGTCGAGTTCGACGACGGGGCCCGCTACCTTGATCTTCGGCATGGTGTGTGGTTTCCCCTTCTGAGCTGACTGGCCAGACCGGTCCTTTTTGAGGCTCGCTGGCCAGTGAGATTATCGGACCCTTACCGGAGATCGGAGCCCGGCCCACCCAGGGTCCACCGGAGCCCCGGCCGGAACGGCCCCGGAATGTCACCGGAGCCGCCCGGCCGTTCCGGTTCTCCGCTCGGTCACAAGCCCGGTCAGAACATGACCATCAGCGCCCCGCTCAGCACCAACGCGCCCCCGAGGCCCCCGAGCGTCAGCACGTCGAGCGCCTTGGTCCGCACCGCAAGGTCACCGGGCTTCGCCACCACCAGCCGGATGAGCGCGCCGAGGAGGATCGCCGCGCCCATCACCACCGCTCCGTGCCACACCTGTGGCCCGGTGAGCGCCACGGCCACGCCGGCGGCCGCGCCCGCCAGCACCAGCCAGTACGGCCAGCCGATGCGATCCTTCTTCGGCTCCTGCGCCACTTACTCCCTTTCGTCGATCGGCACCCACTTGCGATCGCGCTCGCCGACGTACTCGCTGTCCGGCCGGATCAGGCGGTTGTCGGCGTGCTGCTCGATCACGTGTGCGGTCCATCCCGACATCCGGCTGACGGAGAACACCGGGGTGAACAGGTCCGTCGGAATGCCGAGATAGTGGTAGACGGTCGCCGCGTAGAAGTCCACGTTCGGATAGAGGCCCTTCTCCGCGTGGACGACCTCTTCCATCTCCCTCGACATCCGATAGTAGGTGTCGTCGCCGGATGCCTCGGCCAGTTCGCGCGACATCTCGCGCAGATGTGTGGCCCGCGGGTCCTCGGTCCGGTACACCCGGTGGCCGAAGCCCATGATCTTCTCGCCCGCGGCGAGCTTGGCGCGTACCGCCTCGGCGACCTTGCCGCCCTCGGCCCGGATCGCCTCCAGCGTCCGCATCACCCGCTCGTTCGCGCCGCCGTGCAGCGGGCCCTTGAGCGTGCCGATCGCCGCGACGATCGCCGAGTGCATGTCGGACAGCGTGGCCGCGCACACCCGGGCGGCGAACGTCGAGGCGTTCATCGTGTGGTCGGCGTGCAGCACCAGGCAGGTGTCGAAGATCTCGACGTGCCGCGGCTCCGGCCTGCGGCCGGTGATCTGGAGCAGGAAGTTCCCGGCGATGCCCAGCTCGGGGTCGGGGTCGGGAGCCTTCCCGCCGGTCCGCGCCGCGTGGTAGCGGGCGACGAGGATCGGCTGCTGCGCGACCAGCCGCGCCGCCTTGCGCCGGTTGGCCTCGAGCGAGTTGTCGTCCTTGTCGGGATCGTCCGCCCCGGCGAGGGAGACGAGGGTGCGCAACGCCTCCATCGGGGCCTGGCGCTCCGCCACGTCGGGGAGGTGCCTCCCCACGAGCGCCCCGAGGGTGCGCCCCCGGGCCAGCTCCTCGCCGTACTCCTGCAGTTGCCGGCGCGTCGGCAGCGTCCCGCACTGCAGCAGGTAGGCGATCTCCTCGAACGTGGTGCGCCCGGCCAGGTCGTGGATGTCGTATCCGCGGTAGAACAGGCGACCGGCCTTGCCGTCGATGTCGCTCAGCGCTGTGGACGCGGCCACGACATCGGCGAGACCCTTGGAAATTTTGTCCGCCATACGTGTTTCCTCCGCTTAGCGTTGCGCCGAGTCTACCCGTGACCAGGCAAAATTCCTCGTTGCGGTCAAGACCAAATTTGTTCGGGATTCTGTTTTGGGAAAAGGCGATTCTCCATCGCCTCGTTTGGGTAAGCCGGTGCTGTAGCGGAAGTAACGGCGGGCTACCTGGGGAGGAACTGCCGTGGAGGGGCCGTTCATACGCATCGAGGACACCGGAGAGGTGGCCCCGCTGCGCCCCGAGATCACGACTGTCGGACGTGGCCGCGGAGTCGACATCCGCCTGCGGGACCCGAGCGTGTCCCGGCTGCACGCCGAGTTCGTCCGGCGGGGACCCTACGTGTACGTCGTTGACCTGGGCCTGTCCCGGAACGGCACACGGGTGAACGGCAGGCCGATCGCCCGAAGGGTCCTCGACGACGGCGACGTCATCTCGTTCGGCGCCGCGCGCTGCCGGATCGGCGGCATACCACGCGAGGATCTCGAGCCGGAGGTCGAGCTGCGGCGCGCCGCCGCGCCCGAGCTCACCCGGCGGGAGATCGACGTGCTCACGTCGCTGTGCCGGCCCGCGCTGTCGGACGAGGCGTTCGTGTCTCCGGCGACGGCGCGCGAGATCGCCGACGATCTCGTGGTCACCGAGGCGGCGGTGAAGCAGCACCTGCTGCGGCTGTACCAGAAGTTCCGCATCCCCGAGGGCAGCAACCGGCGCACCCGGCTGGCCAACGAGGTGGTCGCGCTCGGGCTGGTACGGCCCACGCCGGTCGTGCCGCAGCAGCGGGGCAACCCGCCGGCGAACGATCCGCCGCCGCGGGTGGTGAACCGCCGGGCGAGCTGAGGCCGGACGTCGTCAGGAGGCGGCCGCGCGCTCGGCCGCCTCGACGACGTTGGTGAGCAGCATCGCCCGGGTCATCGGGCCCACGCCGCCCGGGTTCGGCGCGAAGAAGCCCGCGACCTCGCGGACCTCGGGCGCCACGTCGCCGACGATGCGTCCGTCGACGCGGGAGACGCCCACGTCGAGCACGGCGGCGCCGGGCCGGATCATGTCGGGGGTGATGAGGTGCGGAGAGCCCGCCGCGGCGACGACGATGTCGGCCCGGCGGGTGTGCGCCGCCAGGTCGCGGGTGCCGGTGTGGCACATCGTGACCGTCGCGTTCTCGCTGCGCCGGGTGAGCAGCAGGCCGAGCGCCCGCCCGGCGGTGAGGCCGCGGCCGACCACGACCGCCTCGGCGCCGTCGAGCGGCACGTCGTACTCGCGCAGCAGGGCGACGATGCCCCGCGGGGTGCACGGCAGGGGGGCGTCGACGGTGTGCACGAGCCGGCCGAGGTTGACGGGGTGGAGGCCGTCGGCGTCCTTGGCCGGGTCGATGCGCTCCAGCAGCGGCCGCGCGTCCAGGTGGGACGGGAGCGGGAGCTGGATGAGGTAGCCGGTGCACGCCGGGTCGGCGTTGAGCCGGTCGATCGCCTCCTCGACGTCGGCCTGGCTCGCGTCGGCGGGCAGCTCCACCCGGATCGAGGCGATGCCCACCTCGGCGCAGTCGCGGTGCTTGCCGGCCACGTACGCCTGGCTGCCGGGGTCGTCACCCACGAGGATGGTGCCGAGGCCCGGCCGCAGGCCGCGCTCGGCGAGCGCCGCGACCCGGGCGGTGAGGTCTGCCTTGATCTTCGCGGCGGTGGCCTTGCCGTCGAGAATGCGCGCGGTCATGACTCGTCATCCTGCCATGCTCGGTGGGCGGCGGCCGGCAACCGGCCGTCCGCCGCCGGTAAACGGATTCACGAACGTGCCGCCGTGCCCCGCCGGGCGACGGCCCCCGGCCGCGGGCGGATCAGCCGTCGGCGTTCTCGCCCCGCGGCGTCATGCCGCCCTCGCGCCGCTCCAGCAGCCGGCGGGTGGCGGGGATGTACTCCACGGCCACCCAGCCGACGTACGCGGAGGCCACGGCGAGGATGAGCAGCGGGATCGGGCTGCTCCAGAATCCGTCGCCGAGCACGAACGACAGCAGCGGGTTGGTCAGGGACATGAAAGGCTCCGGGTCCGGGGACGGGACGAGGGAGGGGACCCGAAAAGGTTAACCGGTCACTGACTCACTTTTTGCCACAAACCGTAAGGATCAGTGGAAGAAGTGACGCGTGCCGGTGAAGTAGAGCGAGATTCCGGCCGCCTCGCAGGCCGCGATCACGTCCTCGTCGCGGACCGACCCGCCCGGCTGCACGATCGCCTTCACCCCGGCCTCGGCGAGCACCTTCGGCCCGTCGTCGAACGGGAAGAACGCGTCGGACGCGGCCACCGAGCCCGCGGCCCGGTCCCCGGCCCGGGACACCGCGAGCCGCGCCGAGTCCACCCGGTTCACCTGTCCCATGCCCACGCCCACGGTCGCGCCGCCGGAGGCGAGCACGATCGCGTTCGACTTCACCGCGCGGCACGCCCGCCAGGCGAAGGCGAGGTCGGCGAGGGTCCGCTCGTCGGCGGCCGGGCCGGCGCGCAGCTCCCAGTTCGCCGGGTCGTCGCCCGGCGCGTCGATGCGGTCGGCCTGCTGCACGAGCAGCCCGCCGTCGATCCGGCGGAACTCGACGGCGTTCGCCGGCGGCTCCGGGCAGACCAGCAGCCGGATGTTCTTCTTCTCGCGCAGCACCTCCACCGCCTCGGGGGCGAAGGCGGGCGCGACCACGACCTCGGTGAAGATCGGCGCGATCTGCCGGGCGAGCTCCACGGTGACCTCCCGGTTCACCGCGATCACGCCGCCGAACGCGGACACCGGGTCGCAGGCGTGCGCCTTGCGGTGCGCCTCGGCGATATCCGCGCCGATCGCGATGCCGCACGGGTTGGCGTGCTTGATGATCGCCACGCACGGCTCGGCGAAGTCCCACGCGGCCCGCCAGGCGGCGTCCGCGTCCACGTAGTTGTTGTAGGACATCTCCTTGCCGTGCAGCTGCTCGGCGTTCGCCAGCCCGCCGGAGCCCTCGGTGTAGAGCGCCGCGCCCTGGTGCGGGTTCTCGCCGTACCGCAGCACGGCCTTGCGCCGCCAGGCGGCGGCGCGGAACCGCGGCCAGGCCACGTCGTCGTCCGGGGCGTACGTCTCGGCGAACCACGAGGCCACCGCGATGTCGTACGACGCGGTGTGGGCGTACGCCTCGGCCGCGAGCCGCCGCCGCTCCTCGAGCGTGAACCCGCCCTCGGCGAGCGCGCGGATCACGTCGGGGTACCGCGCCGGCGAGGTCACCACCGCGACGTTCACGTGGTTCTTCGCCGCGGCCCGCAGGATCGCCGGGCCGCCGATGTCGATCTGCTCCACGCACTCGGCGGGCGACGCGCCCGACGCCACGGTCTGCGCGAACGGGTAGAGGTTGCCCACGACGAGCTGGAACGGCTCGATCTCCAGCTCCTCGAGCTGCTTGGCGTGGCTCGGGTTGGTGAGGTCACCGAGCAGGCCGGCGTGCACCCGCGGGTGGAGGGTCTTGACCCGGCCGTCGAGGCACTCGGGGAAGTTGGTGAGCGACTCGACCGGGGTGACCGGCACGCCCCAGGAGGCGATCGCCGCGGCCGTGCCACCGGTGGATACGATCTCCACGTTCGCCGCGTCGAGGGCGCGGGCAAGCTCCTCGAGACCGGACTTGTCGTAAACCGTGATCAACGCGCGCCTGATCGCGATCCGGGTCAAATGTGCGTCCTTCCACGTGTGCCGGTGTGTCACCGGCGGCCAGCACCGATCGAAACTATACGGCCGGTGACCGTCCAGCCCTCGCGCACCATGCGTCCCACGACGTCGACGAGCAGCCGCCGCTCCACGGTCTTGATCCGCTCGTGCAGCGTCTCCTCGTCGTCGCCCGGCTCGACCCGCACCGGCTCCTGCGCGATCACCGGCCCGGTGTCCACCCCGGCGTCCACCAGGTGCACGGTGCAGCCGGTCACCCGCACCCCGTAGGCGAGGGCGTCCCGCACCGCGTGCGCGCCCGGGAACGCGGGCAGCAGCGCCGGGTGGGTGTTGACGACGGTGAACTTCCCCAGCACGCGCGGGCCGAGGATCTTCATGAAGCCCGCCGAGACCACCAGGTCCGGCTCGTGCTCGGCGATCCGTGCGGCGAGCGCCTCGTCCCACGCCTCCCGGGTGGGGTGGTCACCGACCCGCTCGACGAAGGTCGGCACCCCGGCGCGGCGGGCGCGCTCCAGGCCCGCGATGCCGTCCCGGTCCGCGCCGACCGCCACCACGCGCGCGCCGTACGATTCGTCGTCTGCCGCATCGAGCAGGGCCTGTAGGTTGGTTCCAGAACCCGAGACCAGCACGACGAGCCGGGCGGCCCGCCGGGCGGGCCCCGTGGCGGCGGCACGAGGCGAGGATGACAGCTCCGAGCTCCTTTCGCTCTCCGGGAGGGGTACGGCCCGGCGCGCGGGGCAGGTGTCCCCGCACGCCCCGGCCCGGCTCCCGGGCCGACGCTGCCAGCGTATCGGCCCGCCTGCCCGGCTCCGACGGCCAGGGCATGAAGGAGGCCATGTGACGACCCCCTCACCCACGCCCCAGCGGACCCCGCGGCAGAGCATCGTCGACACCAGCGGTGGGCGCGCGCTGCTCATCGCGCTCGCCGGTCTCGCGATGGCGATGCTCATTCCCCTGGTCGGCCTGGTGTTCACGCTGTTCGCGCTCGGCGTGTCGCTGCGCACCACGCTCGAGCTGCGCCGGGCCAGGGAGCGGATCGGGGCCGCGGTCGCGGGCGTGGCCATCTCGGCGTTCTCGCTGCTGTTCGCGGGCGGCGCCGCGTTCGTGCAGCTCTACCTCGCCGAGGAGCTCGCCGCCTACTACAACTGCAAGAAGGGCGCGGGCACGTTGAGCGCCCAGCAGCACTGCGTGGACGAGCTCGAGCGGGCGATCGAGCGCCGCATCCCGGTGCTGGAGCCGGGTCAGTTCGAGCTGCCGTTCGCGCCCTGACGGGCGTAGGCGCGCCCGCCCGGCAGCCGCAGCCGCGTCCAGCCCTCCGGCGCCCGCCCGGCGGTCTCCCGGGTGACGAGCACGACCCGCTCGCCGGTGGCGAGCGCCCGCCGTACCTCCTCGTCGCCCGGCCGCGGGTCGTCGCCGGTGCGCACCGAGCGGCAGCCGGTGAGGTAGCCGAGCTGGATCGCGCCCCGCCCGACGATCGCGCAGGGCGGCCGCACGCCCTGGGCGAGCAGCGCGTCCGCCTGCGCCCGCTGCACGGCGAAGATCGGCTCCACCCGGCCGACCACCCGGTCGAGCGAGGACTTCTGGCCGTAGACGTGCACGGCGAGCGCGGCGAGGAGCGCCGCGATCGCGGGCACCCGGGTGAGCCGGGACAGCGGCAGCCGGACCAGGGCGGCCCCGGCGCAGACCGCCAGCAGCGCGTAGGCGGGCTGCAGGAACCGGGGGTTGGCGTAGTCGAACAGCGTCAGGTACGGCAGCGCGAACGTGACCGCGCACGCCAGCGTGAGGGTGAGCACGGGCCGGGCCGCCTCGGCGAGCACGAACGCCGCGGCGACGAGCACCGGCAGCGTGAACCACCAGGACACCTCGAGCCAGTGCAGGTCGGAGCAGACGCTCGGCGGGCGGCACAGCAGGGCCGGGCCGTCCACCGCCTCCAGGTGCCGCAGCAGGATGAAGCCGAACCGCGCCTCGTTCACCTCCGCGCCCGCGCGCAGCCGGGTGATCGGGTCGCCGAACCGCGCGAACGCCTCGGCCACCCACACCGTCCAGCCCACCGCGAGCCCGCCCGCGGCCGCGCCGAGCAGCGCGGGCCCGCGCGGCGCCCGCCGTACCGCCCGGACCACGCCGGCGACGAGCAGCGGCAGCGCCGCCGCGGCCGCGTCGGCGGGCCGCAGCAGCGAGGCCGCGGCGAGGGCGACCGCGACGCCGGCGAGCGGCCCGGTACGGCCCGGCTCGCGCAGCGCGCGGCAGAACCAGCCGACCGCGGCGACGAGCGCGAACGCCAGCCACAGGTTCGGGTAGGCCATCGCGCCGTAGAGCACGGTGCTCCACAGCGTGGCGAGCAGCCCGGCCGCGAGCGGCACGGCGTACGCGGAGACCACCGCGGGCCGCTCCCCCAGGCGGTCGCGCCCGGGCTCAGGCGGGCCTGCGGCCACCGGGCCGAACAGGCCGAGCCAGGGGCGGAACGCGGCGTACAGGCAGACCCCGGCGAGCACCGCCAGGTAGCAGCGGATCACCGGGATCGACTGGGTCAGCGCGGCGACCGGGGCGAGGAGGAGCGGCATGCCCCAGGCGCGTGGGGCCGACATCGGCACCGCGGGCACGCCCGGCCGCACCTGACTGGCGTAAACCACCTCATCCCAGTTGAACGCCACCAAGGACGGCACCTGGGACAGGGCGGCACAGCCGTACAGGACCGCGACGACGATCAGCAATCCGTGCGGAGACGTCAAACGTCGCAACAGGCGCATGCCACTGCGGCACGCTAGCGAACGCCGCCGCCACCGCGGGCGGAAACCGCGAGAAACGGATCTTTGTCATGCCCGCGCGCGCCCAGGCGGCACGGCGCGTGAAAGGTTCACGCCCGCGCCCGCGGTACGGCCCGGCCGCGGCGGCCGGGCGCTCAGTCGCGGTCCCAGGCGTACGGGTCCATGTAGATCACGTGTCCGCCGCGGTCGTCGGTCTCGTCCACGATGTCCCGGCGCGGCGTGGGCCGGGGCGCGGGCTCGGCCTTCTCGGCCCGCCTGCGCCGCGGGATGCCGGGCAGCCGGCGCGGCCGCCTGGCGGGGCCGTCCGCGGGCGTCACGTCGCCGAAGGCGCCCGCCGCGGCGTCCTCGTCGGCCCGGCCCGCGCGGCGCTTCGGCAGCGGCTGGGTCTCGCACTCGGTGGCGTCGAGCCAGTGGCCGGGCAGCGGCCGGGACGGCTCGCGCCGCCGGAACAGCCTGGCGAGCGGGCGGGTCCGGCCGTCGGAGGGCTCCACCGGCTCGGCGGGGGCCCGCACGGCCGCGACCGCCTTCGGCGCGGCGGCGGGCTCGGCGGCGGACACCGCGGCGCTGCGGCGCATCAGCCACCAGTTCGCCACGCCCGCGCTGATGCCCGCGGCGATGCCCACCTCGAGCGTCACCGAGAACGCCACCTCCCACGGCGACGGGCCGACCGCGGCGAGCCGGTTGCCGCCGAGCGGGCCGCCGGAGAGCGCGGCGAGCACGCCGGAGGCCGCCCCGGCGCACAGCCCGCAGACGAAGCCCCACATCGGCGCCGCCTCCGGGGTGGGCGTGGGCGCGATGCGCACCACCACGACCCCGGCGACCGCGCCGGCGAGGAACGGGATCGCCACCACCCCCATCGCCCAGACCGGCGCGCCGCCCGGCTCGGGCAGCGCGCCGAGCAGCGGCAGGGTGGGGATCTGGCCCAGCCTCACGCCGGTGGGGGCGACCAGGGTGCCGGTGCCGATGGCGAAGCCCGGGCCGGCGATGTAGGCCATGCCCCACACCACGGCGTTGACCAGGTACAGCACCTCGACGATGAGCAGCAGCACGCCGCCGATCAGCCCCGGGCCGAGCAGGTCGGTCAGGCGCCTGATCTCGTCGAGGCTCACCACGATCGCGCCGACCACGAGCACGAGCCCGGCGGCGAGCAGGATGGCCAGCGCCGCCGCGGTGCCCACCACGAGCGAGCGGGACCGCTCGGGCAGCAGCCGCAGCATCACCCGCCACGGGCCGATGGTGCGGGCCACGGCGAGCGAGCCCGCGACGAAGGCGAGCAGCAGGTGCCCGGCGAGCACCTCGGCGAGGAACGGCCGGGTGATCTCGTTCCGCGCCACCAGCGCGACCAGCCCGGCGAGCAGCGCGTACGGCGCGGCGAGCGAGATGCCGGCGCGCGCGATGAGCGCGAGCTGGGCCCGGCGGCGGGCGTTCTGCTTCTCCTTCGGGGTGCCCTTCGGCAGCCGGGCGGGCAGCCGTACCCGCAGGTCGGCGTCGCGGGCCATCCACAGCCCGGCCCGGTAGAGCAGCGCCGCCGGCATGATCATCAGGCCGAGCGGCAGCAGGCCGATCCGGCCGCCGCCGGGGATGGCGAACCCGGCGTGGTGCGCGGCCAGCCAGATCTGGCAGGCCGTGCGGAACACGCCCGGGATGCCCTCGCCGAGGGCGCCCTTGGGGTCGGCGATCCAGCCGAGCAGGGTGAGCGTGGTGAGCACGGCGAGCCCGACCCCGAGCGTCCAGGCCGCCGCGAGCATGCCGGACACGGGGAGCGGCCGCCGTACCTCGTCACCGCCGGAGGCCGCCCGAAGCTGGTCGAGAAGGGCCGTCACGCCTTCGATGTTCTCAGGCCCCGGCGCTCCCGCGACGGCACCGCGCCGCGTGTCGCACCGTTTGTCCAACGGAATCCCTGCGGACGCCCATCCGCCGCCCTCCGCGATCCCCGCCGCCCGCCACGGACACCGGCCTCGCCTCCCGGTCGCCCCTCGCCCGCGTCAGCGCCGGGTAGATACCGCGCGCCCGGCGTCAGCACCTGGCCTTGATGGTGTCCATCACCCTGCCGAACCGGCCGGGGTCGTGGTACCGCTCGCTCCAGTCCCGGAAGTGCACCGGCCGCCGCTCCCCGGTCTCGCTGTCCACGAAGCAGGCCTGCGCCTGGGCGTCGAAGGAACCGACGTGCTCGCGCAGATAATCCGGAATGCGCCCCTCCTCGCTCACCCCCGGCGTCCAGGTCCAGACCTTGCCGCCGAACCGCCCCTCCGGCCACAGGCAGATCGAGCCGCTGTCACACGTGGGACGCGCCGACGCCGGCGCGGCGTGCCCGGGCGGATCGATGAACCGGTCGTACAGGTAGAAGCACGCGCTACCGATGCCGAGCACCGTGGCGACGATCGCCGCGATGCCCTCCCATTTCGTCCACCATCCTTCCTGGGTGACCTGCCGTGACGTGGAGTCGGAATGCCCACGTGAATTATTATCAAAGGACCCGGCTTTTCCACTGAGTCGCTTTCCGCCCATTTTATTCTTCCAGCAACGCGCCTTTCACTCCCCCGCCTCCCGACCAATCTAACGAACTCACCAAGGGAAAGGCGCCGAGTGCGCCGATTTTCCGAATCACCGCTTGCCAGACAAAACCGCATTTATTGCCATTTTTCTTTTGCGTCATGGCGCGGTACGGCACGGCAGGCGCCCGCTCCGCCGCAGGTCACAGGGGCCGCGGCGGAACGGCTCGGCCCCAGCCGGGCGGTCAAGGCGCGCGGGCAGGGACGGCGTCCCGGTGACGGGCGCACCGATCGGCACGGAGTTCATCGAGCGGCCCGTGCGGGGGTTCCTCACCCGGGCGGGTTCCGGGATCGGCCGGGACGGTGGTGACGGAGCGGCGCGCCGGGGCCGCCTCACGCCAGCGGGTCGGTGACCCCGCCGGGGGATCGGGTGGCGTCGATGTCCCATCCGGCCCTGCGGGCGCCCGCCCGGTACGCACTGTGCAGGAAGTCGAGCACGGTGCCGCGCGGATCGGCGGCCGAGCGGGCGTCGGCGTAGCGCAGGATCGCGAGGTGGCTGCCGCGGGACGGCATCCAGAACGCCTCCTCGGGGCGGAGCGGTTCCTCGGTGAGGCCGGCGGGCTCGGGCGCGGTGTAGGAGTAGAAGGCGGGTTCGGGCATGTTCCGGTCGCCGAACCAGAAGCCGGCGCTGATCACCTCTTCGGAGTAGGCCTCGCGGGTGACCGGGTCGACCTCGGGCCCCTGCTCGACCTTCCGGCCGGAGAATCGGGTGACGGCGATGTCGAAGGTGTGCCAGAAATGGTGGACCGGGCTGGTCTTGCCGGAGAAGTCCGCCGCGTAGCGTTCCAGCACCTGCGCGACCTGGGCGAGGACCTGCCAGTACCGGGTGACCATGACCGGGTCGTACGCCGCGTGCGCGGTGTCCTTCGCGAACGGCACGTCGTCGTCGAGATCGAACGGCTCGGCCTTGACGGCGACGTGGATGCCGAGGTGGTCCAGGGCCGCGAACAGCTCGCGGTGGAACGCGGCCACCGACCGCCCGGGCAACGCGAACGAGACGCTGCGCCCGTCGATCACGTCGACCGTGAGCCGGTGGCCGACGAAGTCGAAGTCGATGGCGAACACGGGGTTGTCGTCCAGCCCGCCCATCGGACGCGTGGTGATGCCCCGCCCGGTCACGTGGAAGGGGACGTGCCACCAGTGGTTGCGGCGCACGCTCGCCCCGAGGCGCACCTTCCCGACGATCTGCTCGAACCTGTGCAGCGTGGCCTTCGTGTCCGCCCAGGCGGCCAGCGGGATGTCCGGGAACGGCTCCATGCGATCACCTCGTCCGACGGGCCCTGGATCCCGCCTTCCCCGAGGTGGACGCGCGATGGTCAGGAAAACGTATGCACCACACCCGGTTGGCGCAGGAGAAACGGCCGGAACGTCCAGGCCGGGGTGAAGGACGCCACGGGCGGTTCACGAACGCCGCCGTGGCGAAGGTCCGCCTGGCCACGCCCCGCGTGAGGCACGAGAACGTCGGGACGAGCACACGGCCCGGTACGGCGGGTGCACCGCCGACGAGCCGGCAGGGCCGCGGGCCGCGCGGCACCGCGATCGGATTCGCGCAGGGTGACGAGCACGCCCGGCGCTCGTACCCGATGCTCGGGCGTTGCGGGACGGCGGGACGCCGGGATCGCGCGGAGGGGTGGTGCTCCGGCGATCCCGGCGTACGGCCCGGCCCGGTCAGAGGCTCTTGATGATCTCGCGCATGAGGCGGGCGGTCTCGCTCGGCGTCTTGCCGACGCGGACGCCGACCTTCTCCAGGGCCTCCTTCTTCGCCTGGGCGGTCCCGGAGGAGCCGGAGACGATCGCGCCGGCGTGGCCCATCGTCTTGCCCTCGGGGGCGGTGAACCCGGCGACGTAGGCGACCACCGGCTTGGTGACGTGCTGCTCGATGTAGGCCGCGGCCCGCTCCTCGGCGTCGCCGCCGATCTCGCCGATCATCACGATCGCCTTGGTGTCGGGGTCGGCCTCGAACGCCTCGAGGGCGTCGATGTGGGTGGTGCCGATCACCGGGTCGCCGCCGATGCCGACGCAGGTGGAAAAGCCGACGTCACGCAGCTCGTACATGAGCTGGTAGGTGAGCGTGCCGGACTTCGACACCAGGCCGATCGGGCCCGGGGTGGTGATGTCGGCGGGGATGATGCCCGCGTTCGACGCGCCCGGCGAGGCGATGCCCGGGCAGTTCGGGCCGATGATGCGGGTCTTGTTGCCCTTGGAGACGTTGTACGCCCAGAACTCGGTGGTGTCGTGCACCGGGATGCCCTCGGTGATCACCACGCAGAGGCCGATCTCGGCGTCGATCGCCTCCTTGACCGCGTCCTTGGCGAACTTCGGCGGCACGAACACCACCGAGACGTCGGCGCCGGTCTCCCGCATCGCCTCGGCGACGGTGCCGAACACCGGCAGCACGGTGCCGTCGAAGTCCATGGTCTGCCCGGCCTTGCGGGCGTTGACGCCGCCGACGACCTTCGCGCCGGCCTTGAGCATGCGCCGGGTGTGCTTGGAGCCCTCCGACCCGGTCATGCCCTGGACGATGATCTTGCTGTTCTCGGTCAGCCAGATAGCCATCACGCACCTACCGCGGCGAGCTCGGCGGCCCGCTTGGCCGCCTCGTCCATCGTGTCCACCAGCTCCACCCGCGGCAGGGCCGCGTCCTGGAGGATCTTCCGCCCGAGGGCGGCGTTGTTGCCGTCGAGGCGGACCACGAGCGGGTGCTTGACGGACTCGCCCCGCTCCTCGAGGAGCTTGAACGCCGAGACGATGCCGTTGGCCACGGCGTCGCAGGCGGTGATGCCGCCGAAGACGTTGACGAACACCGACTTGACGTCCGGATCGGACAGCACGATCTCCAGGCCGTTCGCCATCACCTCGGCCGAGGCGCCGCCGCCGATGTCGAGGAAGTTCGCCGGACGCTGCCCGCCGAACTCCTCGCCGGCGTACGCGACGACGTCGAGGGTGGACATGACCAGGCCCGCGCCGTTGCCGATGATGCCGACGGTGCCGTCGAGCTTGACGTAGTTGAGGTCCTTCTCCTTGGCCCGGGCCTCCAGCGGGTCGGTCGTGGCCGCGTCGACGTACGCCTCGTGCTCGGGCTGCCGGAAGGAGGCGTTGTCGTCGAGCGTGACCTTGCCGTCGAGCGCGCGCACCTGCCCGTCGGCGCTGAGGATCAGCGGGTTGACCTCGACCAGGGTGGCGTCCTCGTCGACGAAGACCGCCCACAGCTTCTCGATGATCTCGGCGGCGCCCTCGATCGCCTTCTCGGCCCTGGCGATCTCGCGGGCGCGGGCGCGGTCGACGCCGGTGAGCGGGTTGACCGGGATCTTCGCCACCTTCTCCGGCGTGGCGTGCGCGACCTCCTCGATGTCCATGCCGCCGGAGGCCGAGCAGATCGCCAGGAAGGTACGGTTCGCGCGATCGAGCAGGAAGGAGAAGTAGTACTCCTCGGCGATCGCGCTCGCCTCCTCGATCAGGACCTTGTGGACCGTGTGGCCCTTGATGTCCATGCCGAGGATCTCAGTGGCCTTCCGGTAGGCGTCGTCGGCATCCTCGGCCACCTTGACACCGCCCGCCTTGCCCCGGCCGCCGGTCTTGACCTGGGCCTTCACCACGACCCGCCCGGTCAGCTCCGCGGCCGCGGCACGTGCCTCCTCCGCGGTGTGCGCGACCTTTCCGCGCGGCACCGGGATGCCGTACTCCGCGAAGAGCTCCTTCGCTTGATGTTCGAACAGGTCCACGAGGGTCCGTCCTTGCTTTCCGGCTGACTTGACTGTCGTCAACCAGGCTCGGCCGCCGCGCCCTCCAAGGGCATGCCAGGGGGGTTCTGCCAGGAGCCTGGCGTATTCGCCAGTGAGCCTAGTCGTCACGCCTCGGTGAAGCGGCATCGGGTCCCGAATGCCCCGGTCCACGCGACGCGCGCGACCACCATTCAGGTACGGAACGGACACCTCACGCGTTCACCCGCCCCTCTGTTAACTCCGACTTTCGGAACATCGGGGCAGGGTGTTCGCAGACCGGCGATCCGAACGGCGGGTGCGGAGGCCCGGTAAAGGCCCTCCGGGCCGCCCGGCGCCGGGAACGGGACCGTGAATGAGACGAAGGTCACACGCTCGCGGGCACCGCCGAGCGCACCCAGTCCACGATCTCCTCCATGCTCGCCCCGGGGGTGAAGATCTTCGCCACGCCGAGCCGTTCCAGCTCGGGGATGTCCGCGTCGGGGATGATGCCCCCGCCGAACACGACGATGTCCTCGGCCTGCTGCTCGCGCAGCAGCTCCAGCACCCGGGGGAACAGCGTCATGTGCGCGCCGGACAGGATCGACAGGCCGATCGCCGCGGCGTCCTCCTGGATCGCGGCCTGCACGATCTGTTCGGGCGTCTGGTGCAGCCCGGTGTAGATGACCTCCGCGCCCGCGTCCCGCAGCGCCCGCGCGACGATCTTGGCACCCCGGTCGTGCCCGTCGAGCCCTGCCTTCGCGATGACCACCCGAATGCCCGCCAGCGGACCGTCGCCCATGCCGACCTCCCAGACCGACGTTTCCTCGGCACAAGGCTAGAACGTCCGGCGCCACCATCCAGGGATCCGGGTGCGTCGTTTGTCCGGGTTGCGTGCTGCGATCGTCGCGTTGAGCGCGGTGGCGAAGGCGGTCCACGCGAGGTACGGCGTCAGCGCCGCGGCGGCGCGGCGGTCGGCGCGGCCGAAGCGGCGCAGCAGGTCGAGGTTGGACGCGTTGAGCGCGGCGAGGTCGGCGAGGGCGAGCCGGGGCGCGTGGGCGCGGAAGAACAGCGGGGTCCACGCGGCGTTGAGCGCGAGGTTGACGGCGAGCGCGCGGGCCACGGCGCCGCGTTCGCCGTTCTCGCCGTTCTCGCCGGTCGCGGCGAGCGCACGGGCTCCGCCGTACGCGATCAGCCCGTAGAGCACGGGCCACACCACCCCGAACGCCGCCGGCGGCGGCTGCCAGCGGGGCTTGCGCAGCCGCCGGTACCAGGACGAGCCGGGGTCGGTGGCGATCCCGCCGAGCGCGGCGGCCGCACCGACCGCCGGGGCGGTGCGGAGGAGGTAGCGGAGGACACGCCGGTTGTGCGCATGGTCGGCCATGGTCCGGCACTACCCCGCGGCGGGCGGACCATCCGTCGCGGCGCCTGCCGCTTCGCCGGGAATTCTGCTATTCACGACATTTCAGTCATAAGTCGCGTCCAACATCGGACGTCACATACGCCCGATACATCACTGTGATCTTGGTATGACAGACTCCCGCCCACTCTCTACCGACGTCGGCATATGAGCTTTCGAGAGGAATCCCGATATGAGGCGCCTGACGGCTGGACTGGCCTGTGCCGCCGCCGCCGCGCTGATCACGCCCACGGCGGCCGCGGCGTACGCGGACGCGGACCGCCCGGAGACGAAGCAGGCGGCGCCGCAGGCCACCGCGAAGAACGCGAAGAACACCACCCCCGACCCGGTCGCCGCGGTCGGCAAGCGGCTCGCCGCCGGGGCCGGCGTGACGTACCGCTCCGCCACGACGGTGCAGGGCACGGTCGTCGCGACCACCTCCGCCACCTTCCGGCTCGACCGGTCCGGGCTCGCCGCCAGCGACGTCACCTCCCGCCTCACCGTGAAGCCGGCCGCGCTCGGTGAGGACGCCGGGCTCGCCGTGAAGCCCGAGCGCACGATCAAGATCGGCGACGTCACGTACCTGAACAGCCCGCTGCTCCGCAAGAACCTCCCCACGGACCGCCCGCTGGTGGAGGAGAACGGCCCGGAGGCCGCCCTGCTCACCGATCCCCTCACCAGCGGCCGGGCGTGGATCGAGACGCGTAACGGCCCGGTCGCCGGCGCGCTCGGCGTCTTCGGGCAGCTCGTCAACCCCGCCGAGCCCGGCACGCTGAAGGCCCTGCTCGCCACCACCAAGTCCACCCGCTCCGGCGTGGTGCTGGACGGCGCGAAGACCACGGTCTACCGCGGCACGGTGACGATCGGGCGGCTGCACAAGGTCTCCCCGTGGCTGCGCGCCACGCTGCCGCTGAAGTCCGCCCCCAAGGCCGCGAACACCGCGATCGACTGGGCGCTGTACGTCGGCAAGGACGGCCTGCCCCGCCGGATCGTGACCTCCTGGTCCCCGGCCGCCCTCGGCCTGGGCTCGCAGAAGTTCACCGTGGACAGCCGGTTCACCTCGTGGGCCGCGAACGTCCGCGTCAAGCCCCCGGCCGACGACCAGATCGTCCGGGTCGACCCCCGTCACCTCACCACGGCCTCCCCGCTCGGCCGGTGACCTTCGCGGCGCTCGATGACGTCCGGGAGTGACCCGGCGCGCCGTCACTCCCGGACGATTCGGGCGCCGCGCGACCTCCGGCCACCGCCGCGGAACGCGGCCCGCCGCCACGAAACCCCTCACGAACCGGCCGGAGCGAGGCGCGCGTCCCGTCACGCCTGTATCCCAGGCCACCGGCGCATCCGCGTCCCCGCCGCCCTCCCCGTCGCGGCCCCGCGGATTCACCGCCCGCGACGCCCGGCACGACCTTGCCGTTTCAGCACACCGCCGGCCGCCGTCACGTCATGCGCACGCGCGATTTCGATATCGCGCCGCCAAACGGTATCCGGATTCGCCACACAGTGACGTTCGTCATTTCCTCCGGATGACTTTCGTCATTTACCCGCACATTCGTCAAAGATTGAATTACTGCCGATGTTTTCCGTTTTGACATTGACTCGTGATCTTCGTTCGGCAGACTGCGCAGCGCAGGAGAGCAGGCGAGAATTCGAGAGGAAACCCCCCAGATGAGGCGTGTCACGCCCAAATTAGCCGCGCTCGCCGTCGCGGCGCTGTTCGCGCCCGTGGCGGTGGCCTCCCCTGCACACGCGAAACCCACCCCCGACCCGCTAACCGCGCTGCGCAAGCAGCTCACCGCCGGCGGCGGCGTGACGTACACGTCCCGCACCACGCTGCGGAACAAGCGCATCGCCACCACCACCGGCGCCTTCCGGTTCGGCCGGTCCGGCCTCGCCGCGAGCCGCCTGTCCACCGGCCTTCGCGTGGAACTCCCGAGCCTGCGCGAGAACCCCCTGCTCGAGGCGCTGCCCGAGGAGACGGTGAAGATCGGCCGCACCGCCTACCTCCGCAACGTGGAACTCGTCCTCCGCCACCGTGAGCGCCGGCCGTGGGCGCAGGTGAAGGACGGACCCGCCACCGGCCTGTACGGCGTGCTCGGTCAGCTCGTCAACCCCACCGAGCCCGCCACGCTCAAGACCCTGCTCGCGCAGAGCAGGTCCAAGCGCCCCGGCGGGGTGGTGGGCGGCACGAGGACCACGCTCTACCAGGGCAAGGTGACGATCGGCCGGCTGTACCGGGTCTCCCCCTGGCTGCGTGACGCGCTGCTGACCAAACCCACCCCGAGGCTGGCGAAGACCACGGTCGACTGGAAGCTGTACGTCGGCGCGGACGGGCTGCCGCGCCGCGTGGTCTCCTCGTGGTCGCCGGCCGCGCTCGGCGTGACCAAGGGCAGGTTCACCGCCGACAGCACGTTCACCCGGTGGGGCAGGAAGATCTCGATCAAACCTCCGGCGGACCACGAGGTCATCCAGATACCCAAATCCGAGATCAAGCCCCCGCTCCCTGTGAAGTGACCGTTCGCGGGACGACACCCGCACTCACCCCGACGACATCCGTACGGCGCGCCGACGCGGCCGACGCGTCCCGCTCGCCGTACCCCGTGAAAGGACACCATGAAGAGATTCCTGGCGGTGCTCGCCGCCACGCTCATCGCACCCACGCTGGTGGCCGCCGCGACCCCGGCGGCCGCCCAGGCCGCGCCGCGCAACCCGGTGGCCGCGGTCCAGAAGCAGGTCGCCAAGAAGAGCGGCGTGCGGATCAACGAGACCACCCGGGTCACGGTCGACGGGAAGACCCTCCTGACCGCGAAGCAGGTCGGCGTGGTCAGGCTCGACCCCCGCCGCAAGGAGTTCTACGACGTGACGGGCCGGATCGTCGTCGACAAGGAGAGCGTCAAGCTGCGCATCCTCCGCGCGGGCGGCAAGGAGCACTACCTGCAGAGCCCGCTGCTCAAGGACGAGCTGCCCGAGGGCAAGACGTGGGTGAGCACCACGGAGTTCGCGTCCCTGCGCGGCCTGTCGACCGTCGACGGGACCAACCCCAAGGTGCTGAAGGTCCTGCTGGCCGGCGCCAAGTCCAAGGTTTCCGGCGGCAGGCTGGACGGCGTGCGGACCGTGGCCTACCGGGGCACGATCCCGGTCAGCCGGCTCGCCAAGGTCTCCCCGAACCTTCGCGACTTCGACACCGCGCTCAAGGGTGCCAAGGGCATCAAGCCGCCCTTCATCCGCTGGAAGCTCTACGTCGGCGGCCGTGACGGGCTCCCCCGCCGGCTCTCCACGGAGCTCGTGCTGTTCGAGGACAAGAAGGTCGGCTCGGTGAAGCTCCTCGACGACGTCCGCTACAGCGGCTGGGGCACCAAGGTCAAGATCACGGCGCCGCCCGCCGACCAGGTGATCGACCTCAAGGAGCTGACGAGCGGGGACATCGAGGAGGTCCTCATCCCGTTCGCCGACCCGTTCAAGGGCCTGAAGCTCGACACCATCGCGGAGTGACGTCCCAGCGGTGACCGACCGCAGGTGACGAGTCACACCCGGGCCCCGGCGGCCGTTCCGGCCCGCCGGGGCCCGTCACGTTTCCGGGGCGGTCAGAGCTTCTCGATGGGCGCGTAGGCGAGCAGCAGGGTCTTCACCCCCAGGCTGCCGAAGTCGATCTTCGCGCTCGTCTTGTCCCCCGCGCCGTCCACGGACAGCACCGTGCCGAGGCCGAACTTGTCGTGGTTGACCCGGTCCCCGGGCGCGAGGTTCGGCACCGTCCGGCCGCCCCGCCGCGGCGGTGCCGCCGCCGGGGCCCGGGTCTCGCGGGCGGTCGCCGCCGTGGTGACGGTCTTGCCCGGGTCGGTACGCCACTCGATCAGCTCCTCGGGCACCTCGGCGAGGAACCGGGAGGCCGGGTTGAACGACGGCGCCCCCCACGCGCTGCGCACCAGGGCCCGGGACAGGTAGAGGCGGCGCCGCGCCCGGGTGATGCCGACGTAGGCGAGGCGGCGCTCCTCCTCCAGCTCCTGCGGCTCGCCGAGCGAGCGCAGGTGCGGGAAGACCCCGTCCTCCAGGCCGGTGAGGAACACCACGGGGAACTCCAGGCCCTTGGCGGTGTGCAGGGTCATCAGCGTGACCACGCCCTGCCCGTCGTCGTTGTCCGGCACCTGGTCGGCGTCGGCGACGAGGGACACCTGCTCGAGGAAGTCGACGAGCCCGCCCTCGGGGTTCGCCTCCTGGAACTCCTGGGCGACCGCGATCAGCTCGTTGAGGTTCTCCAGCCGGCTCGCGTCCTGCGGGTCCTCGGAGTTCTCCAGCTCGGCCCGGTACCCGGTGGCGGTGAGCACCTCCTCGGCGAGCTCGGCGACCGGCAGCTCCTTGCGGCGCAGCTCCTCGAGCAGCTCGGTGAACTCCCGGATCGCGTTGATCGAGCGGGTGGCGAGCCCGGGCACCTCCTCGGCGCGCCGCATCGCCTCCCAGAACGGGACGCGCTCCCGCGCGGAGAACGCCTCCAGCATCGCCTCGGCCCGCTCGCCGATGCCCCGCTTGGGCACGTTGAGGATGCGCCGCAGCGACACCGTGTCGTTGGGGTTGGCGAGCACCCGCAGGTAGGCGAGCAGGTCGCGGACCTCCTTGCGCTCGTAGAAGCGCACGCCGCCGACCACCTTGTACGGCAGGCCGGTGCGGATGAAGATCTCCTCGAACACCCGGGAGGCCGCGTTGGTGCGGTAGAACACCGCGACGTCGCCGGGCCGTACCCCCTCCTCGTCGGCGAGCCGGTCCACCTCCTCGGCGACGAACATCGCCTCGTCGTGCTCGTTGTCCGCGACGTACCCGACGATCTTCGGGCCCGGCCCCTGGTCGGACCAGAGGTTCTTGGGCTTGCGCCCGGTGTTGTGGGAGATCACCGCGTTCGCCGCGTCGAGGATCGTCTGGGTGGAGCGGTAGTTCTGCTCCAGCATGATCGTGCGCGCGTCCGGGAAGTCGCGCTCGAACTCGAGGATGTTGCGGATCGTCGCGCCGCGGAACGCGTAGATCGACTGGTCGGCGTCGCCCACCACGCACAGCTCGGCGGGCTCCACCCCGTCGCCGCCGCCCTCGAGCACCGGCTCGCCGTCGGCGGTGCGCCGCTCCGGCCGCCCGACCAGCTCGCGGATGAGCACGTACTGCGCGTGGTTGGTGTCCTGGTACTCGTCGACGAGCACGTGCCGGAACCGGCGGCGGTAGTGCTCGGCCACGTCCGGGAAGAGCTGGAACAGCGAGACCGTGAGCATGATCAGGTCGTCGAAGTCCATCGCCCCGGCCTCGGTGAGCCGCCGCTGGTAGGCCGCGTACGCCTCGGCGAGCGTCTTCTCCAGGTGGGTGCGGGCCCGGTTCGCCGCGGTCTCGTAGTCGACCAGCTCGTTCTTCATCGCGCTCACCTGCGCGGAGAACGAGCGCGGCGGGTAGCGCTTGGGGTCGAGGTCGAGCTCCCGGCAGACCAGCGCCATCAGCCGCTGGGCGTCGGCCTGGTCGTAGATGGAGAAGCCGCCGGGGAACCCCAGCCGCTTCGCCTCCCGGCGCAGGATGCGCACGCAGGCGCTGTGGAAGGTCATCACCCACATCGCCTTCGACCGCGGGCCGACGAGCCGCTCGACGCGCTCCTTCATCTCCCGGGCGGCCTTGTTGGTGAACGTGATCGCGAGGATCTCCCCCGGATGCACGTCACGCTCGGCGAGCAGGTAGGCGATGCGGTGGGTGAGCACCCTCGTCTTGCCGGACCCGGCACCGGCGACGATGAGCAGCGGCGAGCCCTGGTGGAGCACGGCCTCGCGCTGCTGCGGGTTGAGTCCGTCGAGGAGGGGCGAAGCGTGGGAAGTTCCGGTCGGCACGTCCCCTAGGTTATGGCCGCGGGCCACCGGGGTCGCGCCCGTCGCGCGATAACCCTTTCGAATCCCTGTGATCATCCGCGCCGGACCACCGGAATTCCGGACGTAACGCACCGGTTATGGTGCGCAAAGAGGAGGTCAAGGTGCTGGATGACGCTGAGGTGCGCCGGGTGCTCGCGGTGACCGCCCACCCGGACGACGTCGACTTCTCCGCCGCCGGGACGATCGCCACCCTCACCGGCAGGGGCGTCGAGGTGGTCTACCTGGTGGTGACCGACGGGGACGCCGGCGGCTTCGACCGCGAGGTCGACAACGGCGGCATGGCCGAGCTGCGGCGGGCCGAGCAGCTCGCGGCGGCCGCGTGCGTCGGCGTGACCGACGTGCGGTTCCTCGGCTACCCGGACGGCAGGCTGGAGCCGTCGCTCGCGCTGCGGCGGGACATCGCCCGGGTCATCCGGCAGGTGCGCCCGGACCGCGTCATCACGATGAGCCCGGAGCGGGACTACCGGCGCATCGGCCGCAGCCACCCCGACCACCGGGTGGTGGGCGGGGCGACGCTGG
>Ga0310834_100926_pt1 | contig 22862 bp, 21 predicted proteins | sample SM_ome_2_FD_201314 | JGI IMG/M metagenome (GOLD analysis project Ga0310834, IMG submission 201314) | Sorghum-adapted microbial communities enriched on stacked mutant (SM) sorghum from Joint BioEnergy Institute, Emeryville, California... ... | reverse complement strand
GGTGAAGACCCGCGCGACGTCGTCGGTGAACCCCTCCTCGTCGGTGACGACCTTGATCATCCCCGCCCGGACGCCGGTGCCGGCGATCCCCTCCTCGATGTCCCGCACGAAGTACTCCACGAGCGGGTCGGGCCCGTCGACGAGCCGGCCCGGGCCGTGGGTGCGGAAGAACGGCGGCAGCACGTTCGAGGTGTAGTAGCCGGTGGCGGCGACCAGGTGCACCGGGACGCGCTCGGCGACCCGGGCGAGGCGGGCGACGTCGCGGCCCAGGCCGAGCACGGTCAGGTCGACGACCGTGCGGACCCCGAGCTCGTGGAGCCGGGTCAGCGCGGTGACCGCCTGCTCGACGGCCGCGTCGGGGTCCCACTCCGGGTGCGGGTGGTTGAGGTCGAGCTCGGGGTGGCCGACGAAGACGTGCTCGTGGATCAGCGTCGGCCCGAGCTCCGCGGGCCCGACCGGCCCGCGGAACGTCGGGACGAGCGTCATGCCGCCGATCCGCGGATCGCCTCGTAGACGGCGAGCTGCTCGGGGCTCAGGTTGGCGCGCAGGTACGGCTCCACCTTGGCCCGGAACGCGGCCACGTCGACGTCCTCGACGATCTGGAAGTCACCGCTCGACCGCCACTCCTCGAGGAGCCGCGCCTCGTCCTGCTCGACGCACCCGGGCACTTGCGCGACGGCGGACTCGACCGCCCGGGAGAGCGCCTGCTGCTGCTCCGGGTTCAGCTCGTTCCACCGCGGCCCGATGAGGACCAGGTTCGAGTTCTCCTGGTGGCCGGACAGGCTGAGGTAGTCCTGCACCTCGCCGAGGTTCTGCGAGGCGATGTTGACGATCGGGTTCTCCTGGCCGTCGACGATCCCCTGCTGCAGCGCGAGGTACAGCTCCTCGTAGGCGACCTCGGTGGCGTTGGCGCCCAGCGCCGCGGCGTTCATGAGGAACTGCGGAGAGTTGGGGAAGCGCATGCGGAGGTTCGCGAGGTCCTCGGGGGTGCGGATCGGCTGGTTGGCGGTGAAGTGCCGAGCGCCCGCCGACCACGCCCCCAGGACGGTCACCCCGGTGGCCTCGGCGAAACCGTCGGTCAGCTCCTTGGACGCGTCGCTTGCGAAGAAACGGGCGAGGTGCTCGCCGTCGTCGAAGGCGTACGCGGCGTCGACGACGCTCATCGGCTCGTGGACCGCGCCCAGCGCGGAGGCGCCCTGGATGTCCATGTCGATGTCGCCGGAGATCACCGACTGGATGCGGTCGGCGTCGCCACCGAGCTGGCTCGCCGGGAAGACCTGGATGGTGAGGCCCACGTTCGCGGCCGCGACCTCGTCGGCGATGACCTGGGCGCCGCAGCGGTGCTGGGGCTGCTGCTCGGTGTAGCTGTGGGCGAGCGTCAGCTCGACGGTCCCGCCGTCTCCCCCGCCCCCGCCGGATTCGCCACCTCCTCCGCCGCAGGCCGAGGCGAGCACCAGCGGGACGGTGAGGATCGCGAGGAGCACACGGCGTCGTTGCTGCGTGGACATGGTCATTCCCTTCGTGGGTTGGCCGCGCCGATCTCGTCGGCGACGAGCTCGTCGAAGTCGGAGAACATGGCTGCCCGGTCCGCCCGCCTCCCGGTGATCAGCTCGAAGGAGTCGGCGGCCTGGTTGACCGCCATCCCGGCCCCGGTCAGCACCCGACAGCCGCGCGCGGTCGCCTCCCGCACCAGCTCGGTGATGAGCGGCCGGTAGACGATGTCGGCGACCCAGAGCCCGTCGTGCAGGAGCGCGGGGTCGACCGGTGTACCGGGGTGGGCGGCCATCCCCACGGGCGTGGCGTTCACCAGCCCGGACGCGGCGCGCAGGAGCCGCGGCAGCTCGGCGGGCGTGCTGGTGTCGAGCTCGACGTCCCACCGGCGCCGCACGGACCGGGCGAGCGCCTGCGCGCGGTCGGGTTCGGTGTCGACGACCGACAGCGCCGGCACGCCCAGCCCGGCGAGCGCGTGGGCCACGGCGGTGCCCGCCCCGCCTGCCCCGATCAGCACGACCCGGTCGAGCGCGGCGCCCGCGAGCCCGTCGGCGACCGCCGCCGCGAAGCCGGTGACGTCGGTGTTGTGGCCGCGGGTGGCGCCGTCGTGCACCAGGATCGTGTTGATCGCGCCGATGGCGGCCGCCTCCGGGGCCAGCTCGTCGACGAGCGTCGCCATGACCTGCTTGACCGGGTGGGTGACGTTCAGCCCGTCGAAGCCCAGCTCGACCGCGTGGGCGAGCAGGTCGCGCAGCTGCTCGCGGTCGAGCCGGGAGTCGGGCAGCTCGACCGCCTTGTAGGTGTAGCGGAGCCCCTGCCGTTCGCCCTCCCGCTCGTGCAGCTCGGGCGAGAGCGACGGGCCGATGCCCTGGCCGAGCAGCCCGACCAGGTAGGAACGCTGCTTCGGCCGCCCGCTCACAGCCCCAACGCCTTCGGCAACCAGAGGACCGCGTCCGGGAAGGCGATGATCAGGGCGACGATCACCAGGAACGGCACGACGAAGGGCACCGAGCCCCGGAACACCTCGCTCACCTTCGTCTGCGCGACGGAGCTCAGCACGTAGAGCACGGTCCCGACGGGCGGGGTGAGCAGCCCGATCATCAGGGTGACGATCATCAGGACGCCGAGCACGATCGGGTCGACGCCGAACCCGGCGCTGATCGGCAGCAGGATCGGCACCACCAGCACGAGCGCCGCGGTGGCGTCCACGACCGTGCCGAGGACGAGCATCAGCACCGCCGTGATCACCAGGAACGTCGTCGCGTCGCCGGTGAACCCGAAGATGCTCTCGGCGAGCAGCTGCGGCACGCGCTCCCGCGCCAGGATGAAGCCGAGCAGCGCCGCGGACGCGACGATCAGCATGATCGCCGCCGTGGTCACCACGGTCTCGACCAGCACCCCCGGAAGGTCCCGCACGCGCAGCGTCCGGTACGCGAAGCCGAGCAGGAGCATGTAGGCGGCCCCGACGGCGGCGGCCTCGGTCGGGGTGAAGGCGCCGGAGAGGATGCCACCGAGGATGATCACCGGGGCGCCCAGCGGTGCGATCACGCGCCGGCCCGTCTCGAGCACCCGCTCGAGCGAGAACTCGGTGCGCTCGAGGTCGGGCTGGCGGCGCACCTGGACGAACACCGCGACGCACAGTCCCGCCGCCATCAGCAGCGCCGGGATGACCGAGGCCGCGAACAGGGCGCCGGTCGACACGGCCGCGAGCCCCGCGAAGATCACCGCCGGGATGCTCGGCGGCATGACGGGCGCGATCAGCGCCGCCGCCCCGGTGACGCCGACGCCGAACCGCAACGGGTAGCCGTTGCGGAGCATGGCCGGGATCTGGACCTTGCCCAGCGCCGCGGCGTCGGCGACGGCGGACCCGCTCATCCACGAGAACCCGAGGCTCACCCCCACGCTGACGTAGCCGAGCCCGCCACGCACCCGCCCGAGCACAGCGAGGGCGAAGTCGACGAGCATGTCGGCGATCCCGGCGCGGTTGGCGAGGACGCCCAGCAGCACGAACAGCGGCACGGCCAGCAGCGGGAAGCTCGCGGTGGCGTTGACGATCAGCCGCAGGCTCATGCCGACCGACTGGCCGATCGCGAGCATGTAGACCAGCCCCGGCCCGAGGAACGCGAACGCGACCGGGACGCGCAGTGCGAGCAGCCCGACGATCCCGAGGCTCAGCAGCAACAGGCTCACGCCGCCACCTCGCCCGGTGTGGCCCGCGGCGGCTTCGGCGACCGGGCGAACCCGATCGCGGCCGCGACCCCGCGCACCGCGGTGCTCGCGAACCCGAGGAACGGGAAGAAGTAGAGCCAGGTGAGCGGCATCCGCAGCGACGGCGACTTCAGGCGTCCCTGGGACGCCATCAGGTCCCAGGCCTCCACCGCGAACGCCGCCCCGACGAGGGCGACGACCAGCGCGGCGACGACCCGCACCGCCCGCAGGACCGCGGGGTTCTTGATGCCGTCGACGAGTTGGAGGGCGATGTGCGAGTCGGTCGTCACCAGCACGCCGGCCACGCTGACGGTGAGCCACACGAGGGCGAAGCGCGCGAGCTCCCCGGTCCACGGCCAGCCGGACACCGGCAGGTAGCGCTGCGCGGCCTGCACCAGCACCAGCAGGAAGACGACCACGAGGGCGGCGGCGCCGATGGCCAGCTCCACCCGCGTCACGAGCGTCACCACCCGCGCCCACCGCGTGGGCGCCCCAGCGCTGTCAGACATCGGCGCCCTCAGCCATCTCGACCCACGTCCCGGCCCATCGGCCACCCTCCCGGCATCGGTGCCAGCGGTCTCGGTTGGCAGGACCGTAAGGGCGGCCCGCCGACTTGGCAAGCGGTTGCCAAGTGTTGCCAAAGCGCTCGTTGTCGGAGTGTGATGTGCGCGTGGGGAACCCGACCATCTACGACGTCGCGCGCGTCGCGGGCGTCGCCACCTCCACGGTGTCGCGCGTGTTCACCAAGCCCGGCCGCATCGCGGAGGCGACGAGGGAGCGGGTGCTGCAAGCGGCGCGCGAGCTCGGCTACCAGCCGAACCCGCACGCCAGGGCGCTGACCTCGAACCGCACGCAGACGATCGCGATGGTCGTCTCCGACATCACCAACCCGCACTTCTTCGAGCTGATCCGCGGCGCGGAGATGCGGGCCAAGGCCGCCGCCTACACGCTCGTGCTCGTCAACGCCGAGGAGTCGACCCGGATGGAGCTCGAGCAGGTCCGCCGCCTCGCGCGCTCCGTCGACGGGTTCCTGCTCGCCGCGAGCCGGCAACCGGACGACAAGCTCGTCGAGCTGGCGGCGGGGCAGCCGGTCGTCCTCGTCAACCGGCAGGTCGAGGGCATCGCCAGCGTGGTCCTCGAGCCGTGGGAGGGCTGCCGGCAGATCGTCGCCCACCTGGCCTCGCTCGGGCACACCTCCCTCGCCTACCTCGCCGGACCCACCAACTCCTGGATGGCCGTGAGCCGGTGGGCGGCGCTGCGCGACGCCGCGGCCGAGGCCGGGATGAGCGCGGTGCGGACCGGCCCGTACACCCCGACGGTGGCGAGCGGCGGCGCCGCGGCCGACGCCGCGATCCGGACCGGCGCCACCGCGCTCGTCGCCCACAACGACCTGCTCGCCATCGGCGTCCTGCGGCGGCTCGCGGACCGGTCGATCCGGGTGCCCACCGACGTCAGCGTGGTCGGCTTCGACGACATCTTCGCCGCCGAGCTGTGCACGCCCACGCTCACCACGCTCGGCGGCGCCCACTCCAACGTGGGCCGCGCGGCGGTGGAGGTCCTGCTGGAGTCGCTCGGCCACCCGCGCGGCCAGGGGCCGACGCCGCAGATCGTCCTGCCCTCGCAGCTGGTCATCCGGGACTCGACGGGGCCCCGCGCCGACCAGCGACCCGACCCACGGAGGTCCCGATGACGACCCCCCGCCGCTCCATCGCGACGGTCTGCCTGTCCGGCACGCTCGAGGACAAGGTCGGCGCCGCCGCGGCGGCCGGCTTCGACGGGATCGAGGTCTTCGAGCCCGACCTGATCGCCTCGCCGTGGTCGCCTGCCGAGCTCGCCGCCCGCTGCGCCGACCTCGGCCTGAGCATCGACCTCTACCAGCCCTTCCGCGACCTCGACTCCACCGACCCCGACCGCTTCGCGCGCAACCTGCGCCGCATCGAGCGCAAGTTCGACGTCATGGCGCAGCTGGGGACGTCCACGGTGCTCGTGTGCTCCTCGGTCGCGCCCGACGCCGTCGCCGACCGCGGGCAGCTGGCCGAGCAGCTGGCCGCGGCCGCGGACCGCGCCGCCGAGCGCGGGCTGCGGATCGCCTACGAGGCGCTCGCGTGGGGCAGGCACGTCTCCACCTGGGACGCCTCGTGGGACGTCGTCCGCCGCGCCGACCACCCGGCGCTCGGGCTCTGCCTGGACAGCTTCCACGTGCTCTCCCGCGGCGGGGACCCCGCCGGCTTCGCCGCCGTGGACCGGGGCCGGATCTTCTTCCTCCAGCTCGCCGACGCCCCGCACCTGGAGATGGACGTGCTCCAGTGGAGCCGCCACCACCGCCTCTTCCCCGGCCAGGGCGCGTTCGACCTGCCCGGCTTCCTCGTGCACGTCCTCGACGCCGGCTACGACGGGCCGCTGTCGCTGGAGGTCTTCAACGACGTGTTCCGGCAGGCCGACCCCGGCCGCACCGCCGTCGACGCCATGCGCTCCCTGCTGTGGCTCGAGGACCAGGTGGCGGCCGCCCGCCCCGAGCTCGGGCTGCCGGCCCGCCCGGCGGCGCCCCGGCTCACCGGGTACTCCTTCGTCGAGCTCTCCGTCGACGGGGTCTCCGGCCCGCTGGTCGGCGACGTGCTGGCCCGCCTCGGGTTCGCGCACACCGGCCAGCACCGCAGCAAGCCGGTCCAGCTGTGGGAGCAGGGCGGCGCGCGGGTGCTCGTCAACGCGTCGGTCGTGCGGCCCGCGGCGACCGGGGTCGCCGAGGTGGCCGCGCTCGGGCTGGAGAGCGAGGACCCGGGCCGCTCGGCCGAGCGCGCCACGTCGCTGCTCGCGCCGCTGCTCCCCCGCACCCGCGGGGCGGCCGAGGCGGAGCTCGCCGCCGTCGCCGCACCCGACGGGACCCAGGTCTTCTTCACCCGCACGGTCCCCGACGGCTGGCCCGCCGACTTCCTCCCGACCGGCACCCCGAGCGGCGGCGGCACCGGACTCGCGGGCGTCGACCACGTCGGGCTGACCCAGCCGTTCGACTCCTTCGACGAGGCCGCGCTGTTCTACCGGGAGGTCCTCGGACTCGGCCCGGACGACGTCACCGAGATCCCCGCGCCGTTCGGCCTGATCCGCGACCGGGCCGTGACCAACGCCGACCGGACGCTGCGGCTGACGTTGACGGCCTCGCTGCTGCGCCGCGGCGGGTGGGCGCCCCGGGTGCCCGCGCCGCAGCACGTCGCGTTCCGGACCGACGACATCGTCGCCACCGCCCGCGCCCTGCGCGACGCCGGCGCGCCGCTGCTCGCCGTGCCCGGCAACTACTACGACGACCTCGACGCGCGGTTCGACCTCGACCCGGCGCAGCTCGCCGCGATGCGCGAGCTCGGGCTGTTCTACGACGAGACCGCCACCGGGAGGTTCCTGCACCTCTACACCGAGGTGCTCGGCGGGCGCGTCTTCTTCGAGGTCGTCCAGCGCATCGGGGGCTACGACGGGTACGGCGCCGCGAACGCGCCCGTCCGGATGGCGGCGCAGCGGCGCGCCCGGCTCGCGGAGACGGCCGCCGCCGGCTGAGGAGCCGCGGCCGCGTAGCGCCGGGGGCCGCGCCCGCGACTCCTCCTCGCGTGAGCACCTCGATCCTCCCGCCCGAGGACCAGCACCTCGCCACCGGCTGGGAGCCCGACGCTCCGGCCGAGGACACCCTGGTCCGGCAGGCCGTGCTCGTCCACGCGTCGTGGTCGACGACCGTCGCGGCGGCCGCCGGGCGCCCCGCGCGCACCGGCCCGCGGTGGGCCGCCGGCTGGATCGGCGACCGCGGGGCGCTGACCAACCCCGTCGTGCTCCGGCAGCCGCTGACCGACCCGGGCGAGGTCCTCGCCGAGATCGGCACCCTGTTCCCGCCGCACGTGCCCTACCTGCTGGTGAGCGCCTGGCCCACCCCGGACCTGCGCGCGCACGGGCTCGGCCTGGTCGGGCACCCGCCGCTCATGGCGCGGCTTCCCGGGCGCGGGTCGGCGGCCCAACCGCCGCCGGCGGTCGAGGTGCGCGAGGTCCACGACGCCGAGGAGCTCGCCGTGGCCGAGCGGGTGCTCGTCGAGGGCTACCCGCTCCCCGGCGTCGAGCCGGGCGACGTGCTCCACCCGTCGCTGCTGCGGCAGGACACCCGGGTGTGGCTCGCCCGCGTCGACGGCGAACCCGCCGCCGTGGCGGCCGCGCACCAGCACGCCGGCGTCACGATCGTCGAGTACGTCGCCACCCTCCCCGCGGCCCGCGGGCGCGGCGCGGCGACCGCCGTGACCTGGGCGGCCACGCTCGCCAACCCCGCGCAGCCCGCCGTTCTCCTCGCCAGCGACGAAGGCCGCCCCGTCTACGAGCACATGGGGTACGTCGCGGTGGAGCGGTGGACGGTGTGGCTGCGGCCGGAGCGGGAGGCCTGAGCCGCGGGCGGCCGCTCACGCCGGTAGGGCCTGGACTCGCGGGGTCTAGCTCCATCCCCACCGACATCGTCGGACCCGGCGTGAGCCACCTGGTGCTCAGTCCGTGCTCAGCAGGATCCGCCCGACCCGGTTGCCCCGCTCCGCGGCAGCGTGCGCCTCGGCGATGCGCGCGAGCGGATACACGGCCGCGATGGGATGGGTGAGGGCTCCGGAGCGCAGATGTCGGGTCACGTCACGCACCGCGGCCGCGGCGGACTCGGGAGGCATGGTGAACACCAGCACCGTGCGGATCACAACCCCCTTGCGCATCAGGCGGTAGAACGGCAGGCGCGGGTGCGGCTCGGCGTCCGAGCCATAGGTGGCGATGGTCCCGCCGGGCGCGATGACCGCTGAGGTGAGCGGCAGGTTCGCCCCGAAGGCGACGTCGACCACCCGGGACACCCCCTCGCCGCCGGTGAGCTCGGCGATCGTGCGGGCCACCGCCGGATCGCGGTGGTCGACGACGTGCAGGGCGCCGGCCGCGCGGGCCGACCGGCGTTTCTCAGCGCTGCTCGCGGTCGCGATCACCCTGGCCCCGGCCAGCGCGGCGAACTGCACCGCGTACCGGCCCACGGCGCCCGCACCCCCCGTGACGAGGACGGTCTGGCCGTCGACCGGGCCGTCGCCGAACACGCACCGGTGCGCCGTGAGCGCCGGCACGCCCAGGCAGGCGCCGACCGTGAACGGCACCCCCTTCGGCAGTTCGACGGCCTGCTCGGCCGGCACCGTCACGTACTCGGCCGCCGTACCGTACGGCCGGCGGAAGCTCGCCCCGTGCACCCAGACCCGCTGACCGATCCGGGACTCCGGCACGCCGTCGCCGACCGCATCGATCGTCCCGGCACCGTCGTCGCCCGGGATGATCAGCGGATACTCCATGGCCCGGTCTCCGGCACCGGCGCGGCGCTTCAGGTCGCGCGGGTTGATCCCCGCCACGGCCAGCCGCACCCGGACCTCACCCGGGGCGGGCACCGGATCGGGGCGTTCCCCGACGATGAGCACCTCGTCAGCCGGCCCGGTCCGCTCGAACCAGGCGGCCCGCATCAGGATCCGACCGCGACGACGTACTTCCCGACGCCGCGCCCCTCGGCCATGAGCTGATGGGTCGCCGGGACGTCCGCCAGCCGGTCGAGCACCGTCACCGCCGGGCGCAGGCGCTTGGCGGCGACCAGGGTGAGGGCCTGGCCCAGGGCGTCCGCGGTGCGGTGCGGCGCGGTCGCGGTGAGCCGGCTGATGCTGAACCCGGCGAGGGTGACGTTGGCCCCGATGAGCTGGCCGAGGGTGGGCAGCGGGCCGGGGACGCCACCGGCGGCGTTGCCGAACAGCGCGATCCGGGCGCCGGGCGCAGCCACCTCCAGGTCGAAGCCCAGCATGCTCGTCCCTTGCGGGTCGAGCACCACGTCGACACCGCCGCCGGCGGCCGCGCGCACCTTCTGCGGGGTGGCGTCGGACCGGGGGAACGCGACGTCCCACCCGGCGGCCTGCGCGTCGAGCACCTTCTCCGCCCGGCCCACGGTCCCGATCCGCGGCAGGCCGCCGAACTCGCGGACGAGCTGGGCGACCGCACCGCCGAGCCCGCCAGCGGCCGAGTGCATCAACACGACCTCGCCCTCCCGTACCCGCGCGACGTCGCGGACCAGCAGGATGGCGCTGGAGAGCATCAGCGGGGCCGCGGCGGCGATCTGCGGCGCCACCCCGTCCGGGATCGGCACGACGGACGCCGCGTCGGCGACGGCCAGCTCGGCGAACCCGCCGCCGCGGGTGAACGCAGCGACCCGCTGCCCCTCCTCGAGACCGGTGACACCGGGGCCGACCTCGTGGACCCGCCCGGCCACCTCGTGGCCGCCAACGTGCGGCCAGGCCGGCACGTATCCGGGGTCGCCGCGGCGGGCCATGACGTCGAGGAAGTTCAGCCCGGCGTAGTGGACCTCGATCGTCACCTGTCCGTTGCCCGGCCGGGGCTCCGGCACCTCCCGCACCTCGGTGAGCTCCGGGCCGGGGGCGGGTCCGCTCATCACGAGCGCACGCATCTGTCGCTCCTCGTTCGTGGTCGGGGTTGCCCGTCAGGAGGTGGCCGCCTCGGCCGGGTCGGGCTCGGCGACCGGGGTGATCGGACCGGGAACCACGTCGCCGGTGATCCGTCCGATGTAGCGGCCCCCGGCGAGCACCCCGGGGTCGTCGTGGGCCGGCATGACGAAGCGGTACCGGCGGGCGTGCTTGACCGCCCCGATCTCCTGCAGCACCGACGTGGTGAAGTTGTTGGTGAGGCCGGGATCGGTCGGGACCAGGTACGTCGGCTGCACCCCGGCCACCGCGCCGTCGCGCGGCGGCCGGTGCAGCGAGCCCTCCACGTCGTAGAGCAGGTCGCCGCACAGGTAGGCCTCGCCTTCGGCGGTCGCCACGACAATCCCGATCGATCCCGGGGTGTGGCCACCGGACAGCCGGCAGGTGATGCCCGGGAACAGCTCCACCGGGCCCGAGTGCTCCAGGTCGAGGAACTCCAGGGCGCCGGGGTGGTAGAGGCGGTCGATGAGGTGGTGCAGGTCGTCCTTGGCGTAGGCCCGGCCCTGGATGCCGCTGCAGGCCCCGGCGAGCTCGCTGCGGTTGACCACGACCGGGACCCGCATGGGCACCTTGTCCAAGTGCCCCGCGTGGTCGCGGTGCAGGTGGGTCATGAGAACGCAGGACAGGTCGCCGGGCTCGAGGCCGTGCGCGGCCAACTGCTCGGCGAACCCCTGACCGGGGGCGATCGTGCCGCCCATCCCGAGCACCGAGGGATCGCGGTAACCGGCGTCGACCAGGATCGGGCCGGCCGGGCCGATCAGCAGGAACCCCTGGGCGGGGACATCGATGAGGCGGCCGGGCGATGTGCCACGGACGCGCATCGAGGCGTCGATGCGCACCGATCCGAAGTTCAGCCTGTGGATCTCGTACACGGGTCGTCTCCTACTTGCTGATCCGGGCGCCGTAGCGTCGCCACGCGTCGACGATCGCCTGGCGGATGGCGCCGTTGCCGTGGCCGAGGTAGTTCTCCTCGATCTCGCCGAGCAGGTGGCTGATGTCCGTGCTGAAGTCGACGCCGAGCAGCAGATCGGCGAGCCAGCGTCGGACGAGCCCGGTCACGGCGGTCGAGTCGACCTCGGTGACGACGTGCGTCTTCCGGTCGATCCGCAGGCTGATCGTGAAGTGCTCCTGCACGGCGTGGGCCGCAGCGCCCGCCGCGACCCTCGCGTACCCGATCACGATGATGCTGTCGTGCCGCGCCACTGCCGCAGTTTCCCAGCCGCGAGGCCGGGACTCGGTGAGGATCACGGCGTGGCCACCGGCTGCGGCGTGGTCGGTGTGCGGGCCCGCACCAGGCTCAGGCAGAGCGCCGCGAGCACCATCGAGACGATCATCGCGACGAGCACCGGCTCGAACGAGCCCGTGGCCTGGATCAGCGCGCCGATCACGACAGGCCCGACGAACCCGGCGATCTGGGTGCCCATGTTGATGAAGCCGAGCCAGGTGCCCACCTCGTGCGGCGCGACCACGTCCATCGGCACCGACCAGAACGGCCCCAGGCCGGAGTAGAGGAAGAACCCGGCCAGGGTGAGAGCGATGCCGGCCAGGGTGACCGTCGGGGCGGCGACGGTGCCCACGATGCACAGCGCGGTGGCCAGGTAGCCGACCGCGATGAACCGCCGGCGGACGTCGTTGAACCAGCGCTGGCACACCGCGGCGCCGATGAGCAGCCCGGCGGTGCCGGCCACGTAGGGCGTCGTGGACAGCACCCCGGCGCTGGTGATCTCGAGCCCGCGATAGGTGATCAGGTAAGTGGGCAGCCAGCTCATCAGCCCGTACAGGACGAAGCCGAAGAAGAAGAACGCGGCGAAGGTGAGGAAGATGTGCGGGACCCACCACGACCGACGCCCGCTGTTCGGCCGCGGAGTGGTGTGGACGGTCAGGTCCGCGTGCTCGGGGCTGTCGCGCAGGTAGCGCACCACCAGTATCACGGCGAGCACGCCGGGCACCGCCGTCAGGAAGAACACCCAGCGCCAGCCGAGCCCGGACACCAGCGGCAGTGCGATCGACGGGGCGAGCGCAGGGCCGAGGGTGAGCGCGGTGAGCATGAGCGCAAGCGGGAGCGAACGCCGACCCGGGGCGAACCAGTTCGACAGCATCCGCCACAGCGGCGGCGGGTGGAAGCCCTCACCGGCGCCCATCACGAAACGGATGGCCAGCAGGACCAGCAGGTTCCAGGCTGCTCCGGTGAGGACGCTGAACACGGTCCACCACACCAGCGCGATCAGGATGATGCGACGCTGCCCGAAGCGATCGGACAGGTACCCGGCAGGCACCTGCACGAGCGTGTAGCTCAGCAGGAGCGCCCCGGAGACCAGCCCCATCTCGGCAGGGGTGAGGCCGAGGTCGGCGGAAAGGAACGGCAGCGCCGCCGCGATGGCGACGCGGTCGAAGTACGACACCAGTAGGGTGAACCACAGCACCGCAAGGATCACCCATCGGTACGTCGCGGGGTTGCGCGCGTCGTTGCGTCGCATGGCGATTACTCCGCCAGCTTCTCGGCGACGCTGGGGTCGAAGGAGGATTCCTCGGGCAGGAACTCCGTCACCGGCGAGCCGAGGAAGTCACGGGTCTCATCGTCGTCGAACAGCGCGACGGCGAACTCGGAGATCAACGCGTCGTGCTGCATGCCCGGTGTGTGGACCTCGACGAGCGTGCAGGGCGCGTCGGACTTGTTCCAGGACCAGTGAATCTTGCCGGTCGGGATCCGCAGGAAGTCACCGGTCTTCATGTGGAACGCGCGATCCTCGACGAACACCCACAGTTCGCCCGACTGCAGCCAGTTCAGCTGCTCGCAGTCGTGGGTGTGCGGCCGGGAGTGGTACCCGGCCGGTCGAGTCGCGATCATCAACGACGAGCTGCCGCCGTAGACGGCCTTGGTCCGGAACGAGGCAGAACCCATGTCGGCGACGTCCTCGGGGACGGAATCGCCGGAAGCGTGGATGGACATCGCACTCCGTGCGCACGCGGGCGCGGACGACGGTGGCGCGACTGCGACACCTGCCCAGGGAGTGGACGCGACCAACGGTGCGCGGCGGGGGAGCGGGGGGCTCCCGCGGCGCGGCACCCTCGACGTCGACTGTGCGGCGAACCAGGACGGTAGACGATCCCTCGGCCACCTCGCAATGCCTCGCCGCACGTCATATCCCGGGTGGAGGCGGGCGAGCCCGAACTGGGATGGCGACTCCCTCGACGTCGGCTACGTCCTGAGCCTGCTCCTGCTACCGAAGTGGAGCACCGCGGCTGCGTGATGGTCCCGGTTCCGCGGAACCGAACCAGCTAGCCGTCGCCGCCCGGACGTCGGAGCGAACCACGGCCACCGGGCAGTGCGCGTGGTGCAGCACCGCGTGGCTCACCGACCCCAGCACCAGCCCGGTGAAGCCGCCCCGCCCGCGCGAGCCGACCACGACCAGCTGGGCACCCCGCGACTGCTCCACCAGCACGTGCGCGGGCCGCTCCCGCGTCACCACGCGCCGCACCGGCACGTCGGGGAACTTCTCCGCCCACCCCGCCAGCCGTTCGGCGAGCAGCGCGCGTTCCTCCACCTCGACGGCGTCCCAGTCCAGCAAGGTCGCCACGTCGAGGTCGCCGACCACCTCGCGCCAGGCGTGCACGGCCTCCAGCGCCACCCCGCGCACGGCCGCGGCCTCGTACGCGAAGGCGAGCGCGGGTTCGCTGAGCGGCGACCCGTCCACCCCCACGACGATCGGCGCGCCGGGCTCCGGGTCCGGCACGCCGCGCACGACGACCAGCGGGCACCGCGCGTGCGCGCCCAGCCCCGCCGCGACCGAGCCCAAGAGCAGCCCCGACACGCCCCCGAGGCCGCGGTCGGCGATCACCACCAGCTGCGCCCGCTCGGACTCGGCGGCGAGCACGGGGGTCGGGAACCCGTCGACGAGCCGTTGCTCCACCTCGACCCCCTCGACCGCCCGCTCGGCGACGGCGGCGGCGTCGGCGAGGTGGCGGCGCGCCTGGCCCCGCACGACGTCCCGGTAGCTCTCGCCGAGGTCGATCTCGCCGATCGGGTGGTGGCGCGGCCACTCGAACGCGAGCACGACGCGCAGCGGGAGGTGGCGCCGGGCCGCCTCCGCCGCGGCCCAGCGCACCGCGCGCAGGGCGCGCTCCGACCCGTCGACCCCCACCACCACGCAGCTCTGCGCATCCACGTCGACGACGCTCCCCTCCGCCGCGGCGGCGGGGCAGGTGCACCCGGCTCTGCGCGTCGGGCCGTTCGGCCCGTGCCCGGCACGGCCGGGCCGGAGGACCGTGGTCGGCCCGGCCGGGCGACCCGACGATGGGGGGATGAGCGCACGCCCGTGGTCGGGTCTCGGCACGGGGCTGCGGCCGGGGCTCGCGGCCGTGCGGCGCGGCGAGCACCGAGCGGTGCGGGCCGACGTCGTCGCGGGCGTCACCGTCGCCGCCTACCTGGTGCCCCAGGTCCTCGCGTACGCGGAGCTCGCGGGGCTCGCCCCGGTGGCCGGGCTGTGGGCGGCCGTCGCCGCGCTCGCCGTGTACGCCGTCCTCGGCTCGTCCCACCAGCTGTCGGTCGGCCCCGAGGCCACGACCGCGCTGATGACGGCCATCACGATCGCCCCGCTCGCCGCGGGCGACCCACAGCGCTACGCCGCCTTCGCGGCGGCGCTCGCCCTGCTGGTCGGCGGCATCTGCCTGGTCGGGCGGGTGGCCCGGCTCGGCGCGCTCGCCGACCTGCTCTCGCGGCCCGTGCTGGTCGGCTACCTCGCCGGGATCGCCCTGATCATGATCTCCGGTCAGCTGCAGAACGTGACCGGCGTCCCCACCCACGGCACCACGTTCCTGGCCCAGCTGGTCTCCTTCGCGGGCGGCGTCCACGCCGTGCACCCGCCGACGCTCGTGCTCGCGGCCGCCGTCCTCGCCTTCCTCCTCGCGGTCGGGTCGCTGCTCCCCCGGCTCCCGGTCCCGCTGCTCGCGGTCCTACTGGCCGCGGCCGCCACCGCGCTGCTGTCGCTCGACCGGATCGGGGTGCAGGTCGTCGGCGCGGTCCCGAGCGGGCTCCCCGTCCCCGCAGGCCCCGCGATCGGCCCGGCGGACCTGGCGAACCTGCTGCTCCCGGCGATCGGCGTCACGATCGTGGCCTTCTCCGACAACGTCCTCACCGGCCGGGCGTTCGCGGCGAAGCGCGGCTACCCGATCGACGCGAGCCAGGAGATGGTCGCGCTCGGGGCGGCGAACGTGGCGGCCGGCCTGGTCCAGGGCTTCCCGGTCAGCAGCAGCGGCAGCCGTACGGCGATCGGTGACTCGCTGGGCGCGCGCAGCCAGGTGAGTTCGCTCGTCACCGTGCTCGCGGTGCTGCTCGTGCTCGTCGTGGGCGGACCGGTGCTGGCCACGTTCCCCACGGCCGCCCTGGGCGCCCTCGTCGTGTACGCGGCGCTGCGGCTGATCGACCTCGCCGAGTTCCGCCGCTTCGCCCGGTTCCGCCGCTCCGAGCTGGCCCTCGCCCTCGCCAGCACCGTCGCGGTGCTGGTCGTCGGCGTCCTCTACGGGGTCCTCGCGGCCGTGGGCCTGTCGATCCTCGACCTGCTGCGCAAGGTCTCCCGCCCGCACGACGGCATCCTCGGCTTCGTCCCCGGCCTCGCCGGGATGCACGACGTCGACGACTACCCGAACGCCGAGACCGTGCCGGGGCTCGTCGTGTACCGCTACGACGCCCCGCTGTGCTTCGCCAACGCGGAGGACTTCCGGCGCCGCGCCCTGGCCGCCGTCGACGCCGCCGACCCGCCCGCGGAGTGGCTGCTGCTCAACACCGAGGCGATCATCGAGCTCGACGTCACCGCGGCCGACGCGCTCCACGCGCTCTGCGACGACCTCGACCGCCGCGGCGTCGTGCCCACGCTGGCCAGGGTCAAGCAGGACCTGCTCGTCTACCTCGACGGGAGCGGGCTGCGCGCGAGGATCGGCGACGAGCGGATCTTCCCGACGCTCCCCACCGCCGTCGCCGCGTTCCGCCGGTCGCGCGCGTCCGCCCCGCCGGAGCCGAGCTGATCGACGGGCTCCGGGAGGTCGGGCAGGGCGGCGATGCGGACCCCGATCACGCCGCGCACCGACCCGGCGAGCATCGCGGCGATGTGCCGCAGCGTCTCGTCGCCGAACGCGTCGGCGAGGGTGACGACGCCGTCGTGCACCTCGACGTGACAGCGGTCCGGCAACGGGTAGCGCGACAGCCGGTCGCGCACGTCGCGGGCGATCTGCTCGTCGGTGCGCGCGATCGCGGCCAGGACGTCGCCGCGGGTGACGATCCCGACGAGCTCGCGGCCGCGCGCGCCGCCCGCGACCACCGGCACCGAGCGGACCCGGCGGGCGCGCATGGCCTCGACGAGGTCGGCGACGTCGGTCGCCAGGACGGCGACGAGCACGTCCCCCGCCATCACGTCCGCCACCGTCCGGGCGACGACGTCCATCGCGAGCTCGGCGGCCAACACCGGCGACCGCACGTCGTGGCGCACCCGCCCGTCCAGGAGGTCGATCTCGGTGACGATGCCGACGAGCTGCCCGTCCTGCACGACGGGGAGGGCGGTGAACCCGTGCTCGGCCAGCGCCCGGGCCGCGGCGGCAATCGACACGTCCGGCGCGACCGACACCGCGGGGCTGCTCATCACGGTCCGAACCAGCATGTGGGGGTCCTTCCTCACGCGGTGCCGACGGCGGCGGTGGCGGCGCGGGCGACGGCCGCGCCCCAGGCCCGGGCCCGGTCGAGCTCGCCCTCGCGCAGCGGGCCCCGCGTCCCGGTGACGCGGAACGTCTCGGGGCGGACCACGAGCCGGTACCCGAGCCGGCGCAGCCTGCGAGCCGCACCGGCGGCCGCGGAGCCGGGCAGGCGCGGGCGGTCCACGCGCGTGTCGAACGCGGCCGCCTGCGCGCGCCCGGGGGCCTCCGGGAGGGCGGCGAGCCACTCCCGCAACCCGGTCTCGGCGGGCTCCGCGCCATCGCCCGCCTGCTCGGCCGCGGACCGCCGGGTGGACATCCGGGTCATGGCGAACGCGTGGGTCGGACCGCCCACGACGAGGAGGTCGACGCCGTCGAGGTCCTCCACGGGCTCGGTCACGTCGGCGATGCGCACCTCCCCCGTGGCACCCAGCTCGTCGGCCAGTCCCCCGGCCACCTCCTCGGCGACCCGCCGGGTGTTGCCGAACACCGACTCCGCCACGACGAGCACGCGCATCCTCGCTCCTCCGGTCCCTCGCGTCGTCCACCGAGCCTGCTCGCGGATCCGCTCCGGCGGCAGGGCAGCAGATCCCGACCGCGCGGGACCTCCGCGGGCGCCGCCCCGGCCGAAGGTCCCGACGGGCGCGCTCATCCGCGGACGGCCGCGTCCAGCAGCACCCGCCGTTCCGCGGACGCGATGGCGGCGCGGGCGGCGTCGACGGCGTCCGGGTTGACCGAGATCGACGTGATCCCCGCGCGTACGAGGTGCTCGGCGAACTCGGGGTTCTTCGACGGCGCCTGCCCGCACAGCGACGACGTGATCCCGTGGCGCCGGGCCGCCGCGATGATCTGCTCGATGGCGGCGAGCACCGCCGGGTCGGCCTCGTCGTAGAGCTCGGCGCACTCGGCCGAGTCGCGGTCGACGCCGAGCACGAGCTGGGTGAGGTCGTTGCTGCCGATCGACACCCCGTCGATGCCGAGCTGCACGTAGTCGGGCAGCCAGTGCGCGACGGAGGGCACCTCGGCCATCACCCAGCGGTGCATCCCGCGGTGCGCGCCGAGCGGGCTCGCGTCGACCAGCTCGAGGCACGCCTCGAGCTCCCAGCGGGTCCGGACGAACGGGATCATCAGGTGCAGGTTGGGGGTCCGCTCGCGGACCTCGGCGAGGGCGCGCAGCTCGAGCGCGAACACCTCCGGCTCCCGCAGGTACCGGTACGCGCCCCGGTAGCCGATCATCGGGTTGTGCTCGACGGGCTCGTGGGCGGCGCCGCCCTCGAGCCCGCGGAACTCGTTGCTGCGCAGGTCCGTGGTCCGGTAGATCACGGGCCGCGGCGCGAACGGCTCGGTGATGCGCAGCAGCGCCTCCGACAGCGCCGCGACGAACTGCTCCTGCTCCCCGCGCGCGATCACCTCCCGCGGGTGCCGCCCGCCGAGGGCCTCGGTGAGCATGAACTCCGCGCGCAGCAGCCCGACCCCGTCGACGGGCCGCGCGGCGACGGCCGCGGCCTGCTCGGGCATCGCGAGGTTGACGTAGAGCCGCGTGCCGATCGGTTCCGGCGGGCTCGGGGCGGGTGCCGCCACCGGCTCGGCCCGGGCGGGTGACGGGGCCGTCGCCCCGGCCCGCACCTCGCCCGCGCTCCCGTCGACCGTGACGAGCTCCCCGTTCGCGAGCCGGGTGGTGGCGTCGTGCGTGCCGACGACGCACGGCACCCCCAGCTCGCGGGCGACGATCGCGGCGTGGCAGGTGGTGCCGCCGCCGTCGGTGACGAGCGCCGACGCGCGCCGGATCGTCGGGAGCCAGTCCGGGTTGGTCATGGGGGCGACGAGGACCTCGCCGGCCTGCAACGCGGCGCCCTCGGCCGGGGTGGTGAGCACCCGCACCCGGCCGGAGGCCACGCCCGGGGAGGCGGCCAGGCCGCGCACGAGCGGTTCCTCCCCGGAACCGGACGCCGGGGCGGGGGCCGCGGTCAGGGTCGTGATCGGCCGGGCCTGCACCAGCCAGATGCGCCGCCCGGTCATCGCCCATTCGACGTCCTGCGGGACGCCGAAGTGCTCCTGCACCCGCAGGGCGAGGCGGGCGATGTCGCACGCCTCGTCGTCGGACAGCACGCGGGCGTCGGCCCGCTGCGGGTCGAGCGGCTCGGTGCGGTCGGCGCCGTCCTCGCCGCGCACGATCTGGTGGGTCTGGTGCCCGACCCGGGCGGCGAGCAGGCGCGTGCCGCCCGCGCCGACGCGGTAGGTGTCGGGCTCGACCGCGCCGCTGACGACCACCTCGCCCTGGCCGAACGCGGCCTCGACGACCACGACGTCCCGACGGCCGGTGGCCGGGTCCGCGGTGAACGCCACGCCCGACCGCTCCGCCCGGACCATCAGCTGCACGACGACGGCGATGGCCGGTTCGGCGAGGTAGCCCCGGGCGGCCCGGTAGGCGACGACCCGGGGCCCGTAGACCGAGGCCCAGCACGCGGTGATCCGCTCGACGAGCGCGTCCATCCCGCGCACGTTCGTGAAGGTGGCGTTCATGCCGGCGAAGGAGGCGTCCGCGCCGTCCTCGCCGACCGCCGACGACCGAACCGCGACCGTGGCCCCGCCCTCCCCGTCGGGTAGGGCCGCGTAGGCGGACCTGACCTGGTCGACCAGGTCGTCCGGCAGGCCCGCCGCGCGCACCGTCGCGGCCGCCTGCCGGCACAGCGCGTCCAGCTCGGCGGGGTCGTCCACCGCGGCCACCGCCCGGGAGTGCAGCCGGGCGAGCTCGCCCCGCACGCCCGCCCGCTCGATCGCGCGCAGGAACGACGCGGCGGGCAGCACGAAACCCGGCGGCACGGGCAGCCCGGCGGCGACCAGTTCGCCGAGGTTGGCGGCCTTCCCGCCGACCTCGGGCGCGTCCGCCGCCGTCAGCTGCTGCAGCGTCCTGACCGCGGGCGCGGCCGCGATGGTCGTCATGACGCCGGCTGCGGCCGGACGACGGCGACCGGGCAGTGGGCGCGGTGCAGCACCGCGTGGCTCACCGACCCCAGGAGCAGCCCCGCGACCCCTCCCCGCCCGCGGGACCCGACCACGACCAGCTGCGCCTTGCGCGACCGCTCCACCAGCGCCCGGGACGCGTGCTCACGCGTCACCACCCGCTGCACGGGCACGTCCGGGTACTTCTCCCCCCACCCGGCGAGCCGCTCGGCGAGCAGCTGCCGCTCGTCCTCCTCGATGGCGTCCCAGTCCAGGATCGGCGCCAGCGCCGGATCCACGAACAGGTCCCACCAGGTGTGCACCGCCACGAGCGCCGCCTGCCGCAGGGAGGCCGCCTCGAAGGCGAACGCCAGTGCCGCCTCGCTCGTCGGGGAGCCGTCGACCCCGACCACCACCGGCGCGGTGGGCTCCGGCTCGTCGCCGCGCACCACCACCGTCGGGCACTCGGCCCGCGCCCCGAGCGCGACGGCGACCGAGCCGAGCAGCAGCCCGGTCACGCCGCCCAGGCCGCGGTCGCCGATCACCACCATCAGCGCGCGGCGCGCCTCCTCGATCAGCACCGGGATCGGGTAGCCGGCCACGAGCTGCGACTGGACCTCGAGGCCCGGCTGCTCCCGCTCGGCCACCTCCACGGCGCTGGTCAGCTGGTCGCGCGCCGCGTCCAGCATGATCTCCCGGTAGCGGGTCCCGAGGCCCGGCTGTCCCAGCGCGTGGTCGTGGGTCCACTCGAACGCGGTGACCGCCCGCAGCGGCACCCGCCTGCGCCTCGCCTCGCGTGCGGCCCACCGCACGGCGCCCAGGGCCGACTCCGACCCGTCCACGCCGACGACGATGGGCGACCCCGGCCGTGTTGTGCTCATCGTGATCCTTCCTCCGGTTCCTGTCCCGAGGGTCGACCGCCCGCCCGCGCCGACGGCAGTGGCTCCGGTCCCGCCGTGTGGGGCCGCAGGGTCCGCGTTGCGGAGGGCCGTCCGTCCTTGCCCGTCACTCGGCGGCCTGCGCCGGCCCCGCCCACCGCGTGGGCCCCTCGGGAAGCCGGGCCGCCCCGTGCAGCGCGCCCTGGCGCAGCCGCTCCGCGAGCCGTTCCAGCAGCCGGTCGACGGCCTCCCGGGGCGGTCGACCCGGTGTCCCGCACGAGCAGCGGGGTGGCGTCGAGGTCGACGTTCGCGCTCGCGGTGACCGGCCGGCCGGGTCGTCGCCCGGAACGCGGGGTGGAGCACCGGGCTGGGGGTGCTCGTCGGCGCCGCGGTCGCCCGCAACACCGCGAGCGGGCCGGCCACCCCTCGCCGTACCTGGCGTTCGAGGTCGGGTGGCGCGGCGTCGGCTACGGGGGCGTCGACGCGCTCGCCCTCTCCGTGTTCCCAGCGCTCGTCGCGGTCCTGATCCTCGGGGTCGGCCGGCGGGGCCTCGCGCGCAAGCTCGCGTTCGCCGGGTGACGCTCGCGTGCTCGCTGGTGGTCGTGACCACCTACCACCTCGGCCACGTCGAGTTCCGCGGTGAACGGCTGCTGGAATCCCGGATCGGCGCCGTGCTGTTCGACGTCCCGAGGGTGCTCACCGGGAACCCGGTCGGCGCCGTGCTCGCCCACGCCGCGGCGCACGTGACCGCCGTCCTGCACCAGTGCCACGGGGGGCGGCCACGGCTTCCTGCCGCCCGAGCTCACCCCCGCCCACCCCGACAACGCCGGCGGGGCGGCCGGAGCGGTCCTCGCGACCGGGTGGCTGCTGCTCGTGGCGCTCGTCGTCGTGCTCCTGCGGGGGCGGGGCGCCGAGCGCCGCTGGCGGCGCCGGCCGAGCCGGTCACAGCCCTAGCGAGCGGCCGACGACCTCCTTCATGATCTCGGTGGTGCCGCCGTAGATGCGGGTGACCCGCGCGTCGAGCCAGGCGCGGGCGATCGGGAACTCGGCCATGTAGCCGTAGCCGCCGTGCAGCTGCAGGCATCGGTCCACCACCCGCCCCTGCAGCTCGGTGCACCACCACTTCGCCTTCGCGGCCTCGGCGGCGGTGAGCTCGTCCGCGTCGAGCGCCCGCACGCAGTCGTCGAGGTAGTGCTCGGCGAGGTCGATCTCGGTGTCGATCTCGGCGAGCACGAACCGCGTGTTCTGGAACGACCCGATCGGCTGCCCGAACGCCGTGCGCGCCTTGGCGTACTCCAGGGTCTGCTCGAACGCGGCCCTGGCCGCGGCGGTCGCGGAGATCGCGAGTGAGAGCCGCTCCCGGGGCAGGTTCGCCATCAGCTGGGCGAACCCGTCCCCCTCCGCGGGCCCGAGCAGGTTCGCCACGGGCACCCGCACGTCGGTGAACGTGAGCTCCGCGGTGTCCTGGGCGTGCAGGCCCACCTTGTCCAGGTTGCGGCCCCGCTCGAAGCCGGCCATCCCCCGCTCGAGCACCAGCAGGCTCACGCCCTTGTGCCGCTGCCCGGGGTCGGTCTTCACCGCGGTGATCACCAGGTCGGCGTTGATGCCGTTGGAGATGAACGTCTTCGCGCCGTTGACGACGTAGTGGTCGCCCTCGCGGCGCGCCGTGGTCGCGATCGACGCGAGGTCCGACCCCGTCCGGGGCTCGGTCATCGCGATCGCGGTGATCAGCTCGCCGGACGCGACGCCGGGCAGCCAGCGCCGCGCCTGCTCCTCGTCGCAGTAGGACAGGAAGTAGGGCAGGCAGACGTCGTTGTGCAGGGAGATCCCGAGGCCGGGCCCGGCCGCCCCGGCGCGCGCGACCTCCTCCCCGATCACGGCGTTGAACCGGAAGTCGCGCACCCCTCCCCCGCCGAGCTCCTCCGGGATCTCCATCCCCAGGAAGCCCGCCCGGCCGGCCGCGGTGAACAGCTCACGGGGCGTGATCCCGGCCGCGTCCCATTCGGCGAGGTGGGGCACGACCTCGACGTCGAGGAACTTCCGGAAGGACGCGCGGAAGGCGTCGTGGTCGTCCTCGTAGAGCGTTCGGCGCACGGCGGGTCCGCTCCTCTCGCGTCGGTGCGGTCGGGAGACGCCTCCCGGGTTTCCCGGG
>Ga0310834_100923_pt1 | contig 22951 bp, 18 predicted proteins | sample SM_ome_2_FD_201314 | JGI IMG/M metagenome (GOLD analysis project Ga0310834, IMG submission 201314) | Sorghum-adapted microbial communities enriched on stacked mutant (SM) sorghum from Joint BioEnergy Institute, Emeryville, California... ... | reverse complement strand
AGGACTCGGCGGCCTCTCACCCGACGAGCACGAGGAGGCGTGGCACCGGCAACACCAGCCAGCTACCATCCACTCCGAGCCGGACCCATCCAGATAACCGAGTCTCCGGCAAACCGGGGGAACCTCACCTTTGGCTTGGTTGACGTTGTCGGTGACCGCCCACAGTTCGGGTCCGCCCAGGTCGTTGGCGTAGGCCTGCCGGCGGGAGGTGGACCAGGCCCATGCGCCGGAGGCCCAGGCCTCGGCGAGTGGGACCATGTGGTCGATGTCGACGTCGGCTGGGTTGGTCCACCTTGCCCCGTCGTAGGGGCTGTACCAGGACCCGGAGGTCGGATAGCAGCTGCCGTTGACGGTGACGTTGGTGCCGTCGCGTTTGAGGACTTGCTCGCGGGTGTTGCAGGTGCCAGTGATGGTGATCCAGTGGGGGAACAGGTCGCGGTCGTAGCTGGACTGGTGGGACTCGGCGGCTACGGTCAGCGCGTTGAGCCGGCTGACCGCGGTGCTGTAGGAGGGGATGTTCGGGGGCGTGGCATCCGCCGGCGACACGACGAAGACGAGGCAGGCAACGGTGACGGCCACCACGGCGACGGCGGCTCTGACTGTGCGGGCCATCAGGGGTCTCCTGACTGTCCGCCGCCGTGGCCGGACAGGGTGTTCCGGCGGGGACACGGCGACGACGCATAGGTGATGACAGATACCTGGTCAGGATACGGTGCGGGCAAGCCGTCGTGAACGTCTGGGTAACCACAGAACTCTCGTGCGAGCGGCCGATCCGGTGTGCCGATGGCCTTTGGGCGGCACGATCACTACCGTGGCGACCGGCTGCGCCCCGCACGGGGTGATCTGTGGTCAGGGCTTGTTCGTCAGGTCGCGGTCTTCCATTTCCCACGCGTGGTCGAGCATGTGCCACGCCAACCGCCGGATCAGGAACTGCAGTGGCCACGACCTGGCTGGCGCGCCCCTGGTGTGGTGGTCGCGGATCCCATCGACGACGGCCTGCCGGTAGGCGCGCAGGGCCACGGGGTCGTCGATGGTCTCCATTGTGGTCTTCACGCCGACCTTCGGCGCGAACTCGGCGATTTCGGCGGCGTTCACATGCCGGATGATCTCCTCGCGGCTGCGGCCGCCGCCCCGTGGACCTCGCCGTAGCTCGCGCGAGACCCGGTCGGCCATGTCGTCGAAGGTGTTCCAGGCCGCCTGGAGCAGCGCGATCTTCCGCTCGAGCTCGGCGTCGGTCATCGGTCCGTGCTCGGGTTTCGCCGGTTTGCCGGACAGACCGTAGTAGTCGGTCATTCCGATTCCCTCGACGTGCTCGACCACCGTGAGGTCGCCCGTCGCGGCGAACTCGGCTCCGTAGCCTGCCAGCTCAGCGACCTTGGCATACCGGGAACGGTAGGCCTCAAGGACCGCCAGGACGTCGGTGTTGATCCTGGCGCTGCGGTCCCATCCCGGCCAGTCGAAGGCGCAGGCCACCACCCGCTTCTTCTTGCCGTGCTCGAGCATCACGCGAACCGTGGCGGCCATAGGGGCCACCGTACGAGCGTCAGGGGTTGATCGCACGCCGCCTGCGGATGCCGCGGGTCTGGCGAAACCATATTCACGGTGATGACGCGATGAGCGTTGTTTTCCACCATTCGGCCAGCAAGCCGGGAGTGGAGAGCACCGCGGCCGCCGTATGCTCGGCGTCGACCTCGACGACGGTGTCGGGCAGCGCCTGCGCTGCGGGCACAGTGTCCGCGCCCGCCACCACATTGAGCTGGCCGACCGTGAGCTCACCGAGGGTAGGCCAGCCGGACGACGGCGGCAGGACGACGAACACCTTGATCTTTTCGACCGGGCGCGGCGCCTCCCACAAACGCGCCAGGAACACCGCGATCCACAGGGCGCCTCCCGTGGGGTGGGCGGGCGGCCGCTCTACGATCAGGGCGGCCGCGCCATCCGGCACCGGACGCCGGTGAGCCTCCGGGGTCAGGCGGCGAGGCGACGGCGTCAGGACCGGACCGAGCTCGCACCCCGTCTCCTCGCGGAACTCGCGCCGCATCGCCGCCTGGAAGGTCTCGCCCGGCTCGACCTTGCCGCCGATGCCGCTGAGCACCAAACGGGCCCCTTCCACCCGCCCGGCGAACAGGAAGCCGTTGTCGCGCCACCGCGCGACGCAGGAGGCGCCCAGCCAGTCGCTGTTGGCGCGCAGCCGGTCCTCCAGGCCGGTCACCTGTTCGGTCATGGCGCCCTCCCCGCCGGCGATTGTCCGGCCGGCAAATCCGGATCGCAAAGCACGCGCCGGCGGCGCCGAAGTCCGCGCCGGCCGGCGCGATCTTGCGATGCTGCCCCGGCCTGTCGCGGCCCCTACGACCGCGCGGGGTTGCCACGGATGTCAGCGGTACGGCCCCGCTGCCTGGGTGTCGCCGTTGCGGAACGCTTTCAGCCGGTGCTGACGACTGCGGTGGTGACGGTGCGGTCGGGGGCATGTCCCCGCCGGTGCGATGCCGGGCTCGGCACCGCGGGGTGGGCGCCATGACCCATTCTGCGGCCAGACAGCCTGGTGTCGATGCACACGTCGCCGACTTGCAGGCGGCGCCACCTCGTCATCGGTACGCGCGATGGTAGACGTGCGTCTCGTTGGCTGATCTTGAAAGCAACACCCACACGGCCTTGACGCGCCTGAAGCCTGGCTTCGAGGATGGTTGAAGCGCAACTTCTCGCAACCTTCACGGCAGGGAGTGACCATGCGCCTAACCCTCATCGGCAAGGACCCGAATTCCAACCCGACTGGCTCACCGACTGTGTACCGCACCGACCGGGGTAGCTGGGTGGTGCAGGGCTGGGTCGTGACAGACCCGGAAGCGCTCGCCCAGATGGACATCCCGGATGGGGAGACCTGTGTGGAGATTCCCGACCGGATGCTCCAGTTCTTCAAGGAGGGCCGTGGCCTCGATTAGCGAGGCCGACTTCGACCGGCTGCTCCGCACGTTCGAGCGCGAATCGATCCATCTCGAGACGCGCGACGCCTACGGCACGGCGGTCGAACTGCCGCACATGGCCAAGTGGGCGGCAGGCGAGCCGGACGACCTCGCGTGGCTGAATGACTGGTGTAATACGCTCCGTCAGCACGTCGCGGCCGGAAGATCGGTGCGTCGGGCGCGCATCGTGTCGGAACCGTTGAGCGACTACCAACGGTGGTCGTACAGCATCGCGCATCCGATGGTGGAGGCCGGCGAAGACATCCGTTGGGTGCCGCGCCGCCTGGTGTCGTCCATCGGCATCCCCGGCAATGACTTCTACCTCTTCGACGACTGCCTAGTGGTATTCCTGATCTACACCGGCGACGGCTTAAACGCGGAATACCAGACGTCTAGCAAGCCCGCCGACATCCACCTGTGCCGGTCGGCGTTCGAGGCCATCTGGAAGCTGGCCATCCCCCACCGTGACTACAAGCCCCTCTAGCGCCGCCCGGCAGGCACAGGAAGCCCTGGGTATCCGCCTCCGTGAGCTGCGCAAGGACGCGGGCCTCACGGGGCGGGCATTGGCAGCAGCGACAGGCCAGCACTACACCCGCGTCAGCAAGATCGAGCACGGGGTACAGCCGCCGACCGACAAGGACATCCGCGATTGGTGCCGCGCGTGCGGCGCAGAAGATCAAATAGCCGACCTGATCGCCACGTTGCGAGCGGTGGAATCGGCCTACCTGGAGTTCCGGCGGCAGGCACGCGCCGGAATGAAACGCGTGCTCGGCGCACACACGGTGGCGCTGTACGAGCAAACCACCCTGTTTCGCATCTACGAGCACAACGTCATCCCTGGCTTGTTTCAGACAGCAGACTACTCGGCCGCCATGCTGTCGTTCTGGATCGACTTCCTAGAGACGCCCAACGACCTTGAGGAAGCCGTGGCGACCAGGATGGAACGTCAGCGGGTCATTTACCAGCGCGGCAAGCGATTCGCGGTGGTGCTCGAAGAGCAGGCGCTCAGGACGTGGTTCGGTGACGCCGAAACCCAAGCCGGCCAGCTTGACCGGTTGCTGGCCGTGATGTCTTTGCCCAACGTGTCGATCGGGATCATCCCCCTGATGACCGAACGCGCCGCAGTCGCGTCAGCCGGGTTCTGGATCTTCGACAACGCTCTCGTGGCACTCGAAACGCCGACTGCCAGCATCGAAGTCACGCGCCCTCAAGAGATCGAGTTGTACGGCCGGATGTTCGAGCACCTGCAGGCGGCGGCCGTGTACGGCAAGCGGGCACGCGCCATCGTCGGCACGGTGTTGGCCGAGCTGGGCTAGTCATCGCAACATTTCGCAACATCGTGGACTGTCCATCTTTCCGGACCTTAGCTTCGACGTGTTGCCAATGTCGTGCTTGTTCAAGGACGGTGTCAGATGCTCGTCGGTCCGGTGGCCGGGATTCGGATCGGGCTCCTCCACGGCTTCGTGACCGGTGGCCGGCTCCATCGACAGTCGCTGCGATGGTGCCCCAAGAGCGGCGCGACCACGAGCGCCGAACGTCCCAGCGCTAATGCGGCTCAGCCTCAGCAGACCCAATGGTGCAGTTGAGCCGGTGTTTAGCGGCCTGACCGACGGCGATGCGGTCATCAACGGAGAGGAGCGGGGTTGGTGAATGGCGAGGGCGGCCCAGTGCGCGCGGGTGATGACGGGATGGTGCGGGCGTTGGAGGTGCAGCGGTGGCGGACGGCGGTGGCGGTGGAGGTATCGCCGCGGCTGTGGGATTACTTTGATGAGGTCGGGCCGATCGTCGCCGTTGTCGAGGATGTTGTGGACCGGTGGCTTGGCAGTGCGGCCGGTCGGGTGCCGCTGACCGGGCCAGATGGGTTCGCTGGCGGGTATCTGGCCGCGGTGGAGAAGGATCCTGCAGATCAGCCGTGGTGGCAGTTCTGCCGGCTGGACGCCGGGCGGCGGCCGCTGATCGACGAGTCCTATCCGAAGCGGGTGTGGACGTACCACGCCGGGTGGCTGCAGCGCATCCGCCCCGCCAGCGCCAATGCGGTGGTGCCGGATCCGCTTCCGGACGGCGTGGTCGGGGAGTTGGTGGTGGAGCGGCTGCGCACCGAGGTCGCGGCCGAGGTGGCGGCGGCGGTGCACGAGTGGCTGGGCAACGATGTGGACCAGATCACCGCGGTGGTGGCCGCTGTGGTGGCCGGCTGGCTGGCCCTCCCCGAAGATCGGCGGGCCGGGGTGGCGCTGACTGGGGTTGGTCAGTTCGCCCAGCGGTATGTCGACGGTGTGTTGTACGCCGATCCGGCCGACGACGTGTACTGGGCCGAGTTCTGCCCACCGGCGGGGCAGCCGCTGGACTGGGACGCCTATGCCCGGGCGGTGTGGGCCAGCCACCTCGCCGCGCTGGCCGGTATCCAATGACCACCATTCAGGACGTGGTGGAGCTGGCGCGGGTCCGCTACGGCCCGGGTGGGGGTAACCAAGCTGTCCTAGGTGTATGCGGCGCTGCCGCACGCCAGCCGGACATGGCACGGAGCCTGGCCATCACGCCCGCCTCGGTGGCCGAGTCCTCCTGCGGAATGCTGCTGACCGACGCGATCAGGCAGGTGGGCCCGGCACCGGCCGACCTGCCGCACATCACCATCTACGACCGGTGCTGCGGGGCCGGGGTGGTGCTGGCCGAGGCCGCGTGGCGCTGGCCGAGGCATACGCCCGGCGGCGATCGCTGCGCCGGTTCAAATGGCGTTGTTCGTCCTGCCGCAGATCATCCTCACCTGTGTGTACGGGATGGACACCGACCCGCTCGCCGTGGATCTTGCCCGGCTCGCCCTGAGCCTGGAAACCGATGGGCAGGTCCCACCCCAGGCGTCAGCCCGCACTAGGTGGCGGCGATCCCGGTCAGCGCCGACGACATCCTGACCACCCGGGCTCCCAACCATCTGGAAGCCCGCCGGCTGACCACCGAGCCCCCGGGGAAGCCGGTCATCGAGATCCGGTTCCCCAACACCATCGTTGTTGAGGGTGACCGGTCAATCAACCCGAGCAGGCGTCACTAGCCGTGGTCCAACAACGGGCATGCGCATGCAGCAGTCGCCCGAAGGCTGACCCGGACATGCGTGCCAGCAGCGTGGTCGGCTCGCCGGGTCTCGCGAGGGCTACTGCGACGTTGAGTGGGTTTGCAGCTGGGGTGGTTGCGGCCGTCTGGATTGGTGCGAAGCGGATCGACTATCGCTTCGCCGAGGACGGTCAGCATGCCGCCGCGCTGGTGTCTGCCTCGAGCGCACCGTCGGTGAACCGGATCGGCATGGGGTCACTGAGCCCGCCGACGAACCGGCCGTCGGCGCCGGTGTGGTAAAAGGCGAGCAGCTGCCAGTGTCCGTCCGGGTCTTTGACGATGCGGCCGGCGTACAGGCTTTCGTCGGTGACCAGCCGCGCCTTTGCCGTGTCGAACGGGCCGAGCAGGCTGTCGCCGGTGACCGCCCAGATGCCGCCGGTTGTGCCGTCCGCGCGACGTGCCGCGGACAGTTCGGGTCGCAGGCAGGAGAACAGCAGTACCGGCTGGCCGTCGACGACCTCGACCTGCGGTACTTCCAGCTGCCCGAAGCCGTTGCCGGGCTCGGTCAGCGGAGGCTGTGCTTCCCAGTGCGTCAGGTCCGCGGAGCGGGCGTGGCCGATAACGCCGCGGTCGTCGGCTGGGCCGTGGTTGGCTCGGGCGGTGATGAGCATGTGCCAGCCGTCGCCGTCGGGGTCGGCGAACACCCAGGGGTCGCGCCATGCCTCGTTTGGCCAGAACGATTCGCCGAGCCGTTCGTACCAGCGGGGGTCGGCTTGCAGCAGCGGTCCGTCCGGGTGGCGGGTCCAGGTGGTCAGGTCGGTGGAGGTCGCTAGCCCGATTCGTTGCACCAGGCCATCGTCGGGGCTGCCGACGCCGGTGTAGAACATGCGCCACAGCCCGTCCGGCCCGCGGACGACGGATCCGGTCCATGTGGCGATGTCGTCGAAGGCTGGCCGGTCGGCGTGGACCAGTGCGTCGTCGATCTGGGTCCAGTGGCGCAGGTCGGTGGAGACGGCGTGGCCGATGCTCGCCCGGTAGTGCCGGCGGTCCGGGTCGTGCAGTGCCCGAGATGCCTGGAGGAAGAACAGGTGGTACGTGCTGTTCTCGTGGGCCAGCCAGAAGTCCCACGACCAGGCGTTAGCGGGTTTGAACACAGAATGATCCTTTGGGAGCAGGGTGGAGCCGGTGTCGCGTTGTGGCGGGCATCGGGGGAGACGGGGTGCGCGGGTAGGTCAAGCGGTGGCCGGTGCGGCCACGGAGTCGCGCCTGACGATCGGGCATTCCATGGTGGTTTGGGATGGCTTGCGGCGTCCGCGGCGAGCCCGCTTCGTCTCGTCCAGCATGTCGATCATGGTGTTGACCGCCCAGGCGCCCATCTCGTAGTGCGGCAGGGCGACCGTGGTCAGCCCCGGGTAAAGGCCGTCCGCGATGAGTTCCTGGTTGTCGAAGCCGACCACCGACACGTCGTCCGGTATCCGCAGCCCCAGCTCGTGGGCGGCCCGGTAGGCGCCCATGGCCATCCGGTCGTTGAAGCAGAACAGGCCGGTTGGCCGGTCTGGCCGGCGCAGCAGCTGTAGGGCCGCGCGGTAGCCGCCGGGGGTGTCGGATTCCTCGGCCACGATCAGGTCGGGGTTGAACGGGATGCCCGCGTCGGCGAGTGCCTGCCGGTAGCCGACCAGCCGGCCGTGGGTGGCAGGGATGTCGTCGACGTTGGTAGTGAACCCGATCCGGCGATGTCCCGCCGCGACGAGCTCCTGTACCGCTGCGCGGCCGCCGCCGACCTCGTCCGGGACCACTGACGGATACCGTGGGTCGGTGCTGCTGGCGTCCAGCAGGACCACCGGGATGCCGGCCAGCCGGTCGGGCACGGCGACCTGCCGGTGGTACATGGTCGCGTAGAGCACGCCGTCGACCTGGTGTTGGACCAGGGCGTTGATCTCTCGGTCCTCCAGGTCGGGGTCGCCGCCGCTGTTGAGCAGCATGACGACCCAACCCTTCGCCGAGGCGGCCTCCTGCGCGCCGAGGATGATCCGCCCGGCGTGCGGGGTGGTGGCGATCTGGTCGGAGAGCAGGGCGAGGATCTGCGTGCGTTGCAGCCGCAAACCCCGGGCGAGCTTGTTCGGGGCATAGCCGAGCCGCGCCGCGACCGTGGACACCCGTTCGCGGGTCTCGTCGCTGACCCGCGCGCCGATGGTGTTGTTCAGCACGTGCGAGACGGTGGTCACCGACACGCCCGCCGCGCTGGCTACATCCCGGATGCTTACATTCCGTCCCATCGCCCACCTATGCCGTCCCGATGTCTACCTGAATGCCGCCGCAGCCGGCCCCGCGCTCATCCAGCCGCTACTCATCCCACAGCCCGTGCTCCGGCCAGCGACGCGGCAACCGCTGCTCGACCGGCGGCAGCGGCGGGGTTGGCCGGTGTGGCAGGTGCTGGTACCAGTAGGCGACGCTGGAGTAGTCGTTGCCCTGGTCGTTGGCGTGCCCGTGCTCGATTGTCACCCGGATCGATTTGCTGAACCGGATCGGGTCCTCGATGTGGAACCGGTACATGCTCCATAGCCCGAAGTGCTCCTGCACGCTGCTGGCCAACGTGATGCCGTGGTAAGGGCCGGCGTACGCGCCGCTGGGAAAGCCCCAGGCGGCACCGAAGTAGTCCTCGGTGCCGGTGCCGTGCAGCGACGGCGGCCATACCTCACCGTCGATGAATATCATGTCGTCGCCTTCGCCCGGCCAGGTAAAAACCTGGTTGGAGGCGTCAAAGTTGTCGATGCTCAGCACGCAGCCGACGTAGTGGCCGGTGCCTTCCGCGTCGAGAATGACGTAGTTGTCGGCGCCGGTGAGATTGGCGCCAGGCAGCTCCCACGGCTTCGGCTTCTCCTCGGTGGCCGGGTAGACGACCTTCTGGGTCGGCTTCTCCTGGTGATAGAGCGCGTGGAAGCGGCCGATGTCGTCGGGTACCGGCTCATCGGTGAGGTCGTAGTCGACGTGGTAGAACAAGTTCTCGACCGGCTGGTCGCTTTCGTTGTGCAGGACGATCCGCGCCGCGGAACCGAACGGCATCGGGAAGTAGCAGTTCATCGCGGCCGCGAACGGCCCCTTCGGCCCGCGCCGGGGGCCGAAGACCATGCTCAGCGGCAGCGACACGTAATGGGTGCAGGTGGCGTGCCCGACGCCGAAGAAGTCGCCGAGCGGGCTGCGGACGCTCGGGGTGTCCTCGCCGTCCCAGTACATCTCCAGCACCAGCTTCCGCAGGTACTGCGGGGAGTAGCAGCGGGTGGTAAGCCAGATATGGGTGATGATGCCCGCGCCTGTCAGATCGGCCAGCACATGCGTGCCGCCCGCGGGGACGACCGCGAAGTCACGGTTGCCGCCGGTGCGGTCCCAACTCGACTCGCGCCGGGACCGCGCGGACTTGATCCTCGGCAGTCCGCCGAGCGGGCTACTGGCTTGCCAGAACGTCACTGTGGTTTGCCTTCCTTCCCGATAGCGGGGTCAGCCTTTGACCGCGCCGAGACTGAGACCGGCCACGATGCGCCGCTGCAGCAGCAGCGTGAGCACCACGGCGGGTAGGGAGTACAGGGCTGCGAGGGCGGTCATCGGCCCCCAGTCGAGCCCGAACTGGGTTTGCAGGTTTGCGATGGACAGCGGCATGGTCTGGGCCTTCACGGAGGTCAGCAGCAGCGCGAACAGGAACTCGTTCCACGAGGCGAGGAACGCGAAGATCGCCGTGACCGCGGTCCCCCCACCGACGACCGGGAGGATGACCGAGACCAGCGCCCGCGGTCGGGAGCAGCCGTCAACCAGCGCCGCCTCCTCGATCTCCCCGGGCACCGACTCGAAGAAGCTGGCCAGCAACCAGATCGACAGCGGCAGCGCGACGGTGGTCTGGGCCAGCGCGAGCCCGGTAGGCGTGTCGGTCAGGTGCACCGCGCCGAAGATGCCCACCAGAGGCACACCGATCGCGACCGCCGGCGTCATCCGCACCAGCAGTGCACCGGCCAGCATGACGCGGCCGGCGCGAGTGCGGTAACGGGTGATACCCCACGCCGCCGGGACCGCCAGCACCAGCGAGATGACCGTGGCCAGCGTCGCCGTGGTCACGCTGTTGATAAACGACGCCCGCACCCCCTCCTGGTTCAGGGCGGTGGCGTAGTTGTCCAGGGTGAACCGCTGCGGCAGCACCGTCGGCGGCACCGCGATCGCATCGCTGGCGGGCTTGAACGAGGTCAGCAGCAGGTACATGAACGGGAACGCGTACGCCACCACGACCACGCCAGCCACCAGCCACAGCACCCCACGACGAAGTCTGGAGGCACGATCACGACGGCTCATCACGACCCCCGGCCGGGACGCCAGATGGTCGCCACCGCGATCAGGGCAACCACCATCATCACCGCCATGAACACGGTGCTGATCGCGGCAGCCGAACCCGGGTCGCTGTAGGTGACCATCGTCTTGTAGATGTGCAGGCTGAGCGTCTCCGACGCGGACTGCGGCCCGCCGCCGGTCTGAATCAGGATCACGTCGAACGCGCGAGCCGCGTCCACCCCGCGGATGATCAACGCGACCGCGATCACCGGCCGCAGCAGCGGCAACAGGATGGAGACCAACAGCCGCAGCCCTCGAGCGCCATCCAGCCGCGCGGACTCCATCAGCTCCGGCGGGGTCGCCTGCAGCCCGGCGAAAAGCATCAACGTCATGAACGAGGTGGTGAGCCACACGTCGGGTACGGCGACCGAGAACAGAACCAGATCCGGGTCGCTGAGCCAGGCGATGTCGCCCGGTTTGTCGATCAGGCCGATGCGGGCCAGCAACTCGTTGACGATGCCGAAGTTGTCGATCAGCATGAACCGCCACAGCAGGCCGGCCACCAGCGGCGCGATCATCAACGGATAGAGGAAGACCGTCCGCAAGACCTGCGAGCGCGGGCCGAGCGCGTAGAACAGCAACGCCATCGCCAAGCCCAGCACCAACTCGGCGGACACCACAATGACGGTGTACACAAGCGTCCGCCAGGACGCCGCACGCACCCCCGGATCGCTGAACATGTCCCGGTAGTTCGCCAGTCCGGCGAACCGACGGCCACCGATGTCGAACGTGGACCCACTGTAGAGGCTGTCGATGACCAGCTTCACTAGCGGCCAGGCGACCAGGGCGAGCAGCACCAGCGCCGCCGGAGCGACCAGCAGCAGCGCGTAGCCGTTGTCGCTCAAGCTCCGGCGGCGTCGTCGGCGGGCGCTAGCGGCCGGACCGCGCAGCGCGGGACGCTGCGCCGTGGCCAACGGCGCACGGGTCACTTGATGATGCCCTCGATCTGCGCACGGGTCGCCTTCAACAGGGCGGCGTAGTCGGCGGCGGGAGTAACGGCCTTCTGCAACATCGGGATCAACGCGCTATCCACGATCTCCTGCCACTTGGGGTGCGCCGGCCGCGACTTAGTCGCCGGCGCGTTCAAGGTGTCCAGCAACGGGCCGAACGCCTCGAAACCCTTCTTGCCGGTGTACTGCTGGTACGCCGACTTGCGTGCGGCGAGACCCAGCGTGGTCTCCAAGCTCAGCGCGTTGTTGTCGTAACAGAACTGGATGAACTGCTGGGCCAGATCCTTCTTCTTTGACGACCGCGGAATCGACAGGTACCACGGGCCCGGAATGCCGGCGACCCCCGCCGAACCGCCGATCATCGGCGCCACGCCCACCTTGCCGGCGACCGCCGCGTCGGCCGGGACCTGCCGGTACGCGTGCGCCCAGAACCGGGTCATCGCTGTACTGCCCTGATTGAACAGATTCTGCGCGACGCTCCAGTCGGTCTGCGCCGCGCCGGGCGGGCTCACCTTGAACTTGTTCTGCAGGTTCGCGTAGAACGTCAGCGCGGCCAGATGCTCCGCGTTGTCCACGATCACCGCGCCGCCGTCGTCCAAGACCACCCCGGGCGAGCCGGCCTGCAGCACGTGCGCCAGCCACTCGGTCTCCACCTTGCCCTTCACGTCCGTGCCGTGCAGCTTCTGCTCCGGCCGAGTGAAGAACCGCGCGACATCCGTGAACTGCTGCCAGTTGGTCGGCGGAGCCAACTCGTAGCCGTACCTGTCCTGGAACGCCGACTTCTCCTTCGCATCCTCGAACAGGTCCTTGCGGTACAGCAGCACTTCCACGTTTGTCCACACCGGCATACCGACGAAGTGGCCACCGACCTGCGGCTCCTTTACCAGCGTCGGGAACAGGTCGGCCCGCACGGCCGAGGTGAACAACTCGTCGATCGGGGCCAGCTTGCTGCCGAACAGGGGAAGCCAGACCGCATCCACCGCGCACAGATCGAAGCTGGCGTTGTCGCCGGCCAGCTCGCTGGTCAACCGGTTGAACAAGCCTTCGTACGGCAGCTCGACGAGGGTGACGGTGGTGCCGGTCTCCTGCCGGAACTTGTCCACGATCGGCTGCAGCTCGATCTTGCCGCCGCCCTCGCAGACGAGCGTGAGGGCCTTGGCGCCGCCCGAGCCGGATCCGCTGTCGCCGCCGGCGCCGCATGCGCCGGCCAGGAGGGCAACGCCCGCACCCGCGGACAGGCCCAGCAACCGCCGCCGAGTCAGATTCAACGCGCCGCCGGCCGCAGCCGGCCGACCATCGCCGGCCATGGAGCCGGCCCCGCTACGTGCAAAAACCACGATCTCGCTCCTTCAATCACGTCAACGACCGTCGAGCGCGGGACGCCGGGACGGCACAACCGCGCCGCCTCCCCGGACAGATCGACACGCAGCACGCCATATGCGTCATGACCAGCGAAGACTCCGCCGACGTCATGTGCCAAAACGTTTCGCCAAATGGTTTTGGCAACCATAGACCGCGCCCCGCGCGGCCGTCAAGAGCCTGTTTGCGGCAGCGCGCCATGGGGAGGCGCGCACCGCATCGCCGCAGCTCGACTCCGTTTGACAACACGGGTTCCGAGCGGGTGGATGGCTGCAACGCGCCGGAAAAGCATCGAACACAACGGATGAACAAGGGCCGCCCTGAGGCATGGCCGCTCGGGACGGGTGGTTGACGCCGCCTGCGTCGGGTGCTAGGAACGTCGCTGACACGAGCCCGCTCCTGGTGGTGTGGCGTCGCCGGCCCACCCGAGGATGCGTCGATCTGCCCCGGCCGTGTCGATTCCGCTCCCGCCGCCTACGGATCGCCGCTACCACCCCGAGGAGTGGCCCATGCCTGCCTACATCAACCCAGTCGCCCGGCGCTCGGTGCTCAAGGCGCTGGCCGCCGCACCGGCCCTGGCAACTCCACTGACCGCCAGCTCACCCGACCGTGACGAGCCCACCGGTCGCCCACGAAAGCGTCCATCACGTCCACCGTTCACCGCGCCGCCGCTGGCACACGAGACCCTCATCGGCGTCCTGTGACACCAAATCGCCTGCCCCGCCACGACTTTCCAGAAAGGACGGCCGACAGCGTGTCCACTGTATACGACGTGACCCGTTGGAAGATTCCCGGCCAGCCCAGGGTGACCGCCGAATATGACATCGGCGCGATCATCAACAGCATCATTGCCGACGTCAAGGCCAAGCAGCCCAACCAATCGTCCAAGCCTGGTGCGGTCATCTACATCCCACCGGGTGACTACTCGCTCAAGACCAGGGTCGTCATCGACATCAGTTACCTACAGATCAAGGGATCCGGTCACGGCTTCGCCTCACTCAGCATCCGCTACAACGCCGGGGACACCTCCAGCTGGCACGAGCTGTGGCCCGGTGCCAGCCACATCAAGGTGGAGAACACCGACGGCCACGCGGAAGCATTTCTGGTCAGCCGCGGCGGCGCACCCCGACTGAGCTCCATCGAGTTCCGCGACTTCTGCATCGACGGGCTCAGCTTCACCCCACACCAGAACTCCTACCGCAACGGAAAGGTCGGCATCCGTATCGCCTCCGACAACGACGCGCTCAAGGTCGCAGGCATGGGCTTCGTCTACCTCGAACGCGCCCTGGTCAACAACGGCGCCGACGCCTTCGACGTCACCGACAACTTCATCGCCGAGTGCGGCAGCTGCGTGGAACTGACCGGCGCCTCCCAGGCCAGTAAGATCACAAACAATCTGCTCGGCGCGGGTTTCGTCGGCTTCTCGATCTTCGCCGAGAACGCCGAGGGTCTACTCGTGCAGGGCAACAACATCTTCCCACGCGGGCGCAGCATGGTGCACCTGAAGACCAGCAACCGCTGCTCGATCACCGGCAACCGGTTCCAGGCCTTTTATCCCGGCATGATCGACTTCGAGGGCATCAACAAGGAGAACCTGATCGTCGCCAACCACTTCCGGCGGGTACCGGAAGGCTTTCCACCCCTGCAGGACTTCAACAACGGCAAGGACGACCTGTATGGCCTGATCCACCTGGTCGGCGACAACAACATGGTGTCCACCAACATCTTCAGCTTCGACGTGCCCGGCTCCGCCATCACTCCGTCCGGCGCCACCCCAACCATGATCCTGGTCGCCGCCGGCGACGCCAACTTCATCAGCAACAACCACTTCGTCACCAACATGCCGACCAAGCACGTCGTGCTGGACGCCAGCACGACCAACACGAAGATCCTCGACAGCGGCACCGCCGACCAGATCCTCGCCTTCACCACCAACTACACCCTGCGACCGACCCCGTAACGCCTTCGCTTCCGGCCGGCATCGGCATCGGCGCCCTGAGCCTTAGTGCCGATGCCGGCCTCTGCATTCCCGCGAACTGACATTTCCTGTCGAACAATTTGGCTGGAAGGTTGACCGCCTCTACCTGCGGGTAGCCGACACCACCACCGGCGGCTGGGGCCGCCTCAACCTCGGCGACGTGCGCATGCATGAGCGGGCACGCGGTCAACGGTGGGACCACTAATGCGGAAGCATCGTCGATCGCCAGCCGTTACGAACACGTAACAAGCTCTTGACTTCCACCCGGTCGAAGAGCAAAGTCGACCTAGCAGCTAGCCAAAACGTTTAGGCAAAGGGATTCAGACGAATCGAGGTGACCGGCGGGATACCGCAGGATGTCCTGGCGTGACGGCGACGCACCAGTGACACCCCGGTTCGGGTCCGTCAGTGGCGGCGACTCAGCCGCCGCGTGACCAGCCGCCGCCACCTCCCCGCCGGCCCGCTCGGCGGTTTGACACACGGAAGGCGGTGAAGCGACAGATCGCAGCCGTGCCCACGGGCGTCGGAGGCAGAACCGGCGTCGTGGCACGCATGGTCCGATGCCCTCTTGGGAGCCGTTCGACGGGACGTCGCGCGGCCCACGCGCGCGGACCCGCTGCGCATCACCATCTATGATCCGTGCTGCGGAGTTGGGGTGGTGCTGGTCGAGGCCGCGTGGTGGCTGGCCGAGGCGTACGTTCGGCGGCTTGACCAGCGGCGACCGCTGCGTCGGTCAGGTGGCGTTGTTCGTCCTGCCCCAGATCATCCTCGACTGCGTGTACGGGATGGGCCCGACCCGCTCGCCGTGGACCTGGCCCGGCTCGCCCTGAGCCTGCAGACCGATGGGCAGGTCCCACCCCAGGCGTTGGCACGCAACATCGTCTACGGCGACCACCGTCGCGGCGACCCGCCACCGGCCAAACAGGACCGGACATCGACATGATCCCCGCGCCCACATACTTGTGTCGCCGAGCTTGTCAGGCAGCCTGGGTTTCCTCGGGTGGACCAATCACGCGATGAAGCGTAAAGATGACCTCCCCGCCACCGAGGTGCCTCGGTTCAGGCGGCCAGGGGCGGCGGGGGTAGGCGACACCACCAGGCGTTTCACGCTAGCCTACGTTCGCGCGAGGTGAGCCTGAGGGAGCGGACCGGAAGCAATCCTGGCAACGTACCGCAGCGACACTGGACGGTGGGTGACCGCACAAACTGCTGGCCAGAGTGAGCAACTACGGGTCCCGGGCAGTCGACAACCAAGGTCTACATTGTGCCGCCCATTAGTCGTAGCCGAGCTAGCACATCGGCGACTTCGCGGGCCTCCTCGCTGTCCGGGCCGTGGACCACGCAGAGGTCTTCATAGAGTGGTTCAAGTTCGGCGATCGCCTCGACGGTCCTACTCTCGGCGACCAGCAGCCAGCCGATGTTGCGGCGCAGTTCGAGGGCCGTCTCCGAGGCGTCTCCCTCGGCGGCGCGCACGTGGTCGAGCACCTGTCGGAACTGATGCAGCGCCATGGTCGTTTCGCCGAGTTCGGCCCGGCAGTACGCCGCCTGTCGTAGACATTGGAGCGCCTCACGACTAGCCGTTCCAGCGGTGCGCCTGTACGCGGCGGTAAGTGCGTCGAACTCTGGCAGTGCTCGTCGGAAGTCTCCGCCGATGACCAGGTAGGCGGCTCGTCGGGAGCGCAGCTTCAGCACCCGGGGGCTTTCGGCGCCGAGCGCAGCGGCGGCTCGGGTGATCACATCTTGGAGTACGTCCGCTGCCTGGACGAACCGGTCGTCCTCGGCCAGCGCGTCCGCCTGCGATACCGCCACCCTGATCGCATCCCGCAGTTGCGTGTCGAAGGGTGCGGCTGGTGGGGCGGGCGGTCCGTCAGGCACCGGCGCAGGTACCGAGGGTGCGACGTCGGCCCGCGGGCGCGGCGAGTTCGGCCGGCGGTACAGCAGGGTGGGATCGGGTATGCCGGTGGGACCGTGAACGGCAGTGGGTGGCTCGGACCCGGGCAAGGGGAGCAGCGGCAGTAGTCGCTCGTAGACGGCATAGGCGTCAGGTGGCCGCTGGTCCGGCGCCTTGGCCAACAGCTCAAGGATCAGCCGCTCCAGCGGCTCGGGTACGTCGGGCCGCAGTTCACGGACCGGCTGCGGAGATCCTTCGACGTGCTGCCGCATGCGCTGGAAGTCGCTGTCGCCGTCGAAGACGTGCCGCCCGGTCAGGAGTTCGTGCAGGATGCAGCCGAGGGCGTACAGGTCGGTGTGCGGGGTTATCTGCCCACATTGGACCTGTTCGGGCGCCATGTAATGCGTGGTGCCGATGGGGCTGCCGGTTGCGGTCAAGCGGGTGACGTCGGTGCGCAGGATGGCGGCGATCCCGAAGTCGAGGAGTTTGACCGCGCCGGTTGGTGTGACCAGGATGTTGTCCGGCTTGAGGTCGCGATGCACCACGGGGATCGCGTGGGCGTGTGACAGCACGGTGCAGATCTGCGCGGCGATGGCCGCGGCCCAGGAGACAGGAAGGGGCCGGGCCGGGTCGATGTAGGCGCCCAGCGACGTGCCGCGAACGTACTCCATCACCAGGTAGACGCGGTCGAACGGCAGGTCGAGCACGGCGTCGTACACCTGCGGCACGCCGTGGTGCTGGATACGTGCGGTGATCCGGGCCTCGCGGCGGAACCGTTTGGCGAACTCCTCGGCCTGCTCTTCGGTGGCGATCACGTCCGAACGGATGATCTTGACCGCCACCTCCCGGTCGAGCACGCCGTCGTACCCGCGCCAGACCTGCCCCATCCCGCCGGACTGGATCTCCTCGACCAGCTCGTATCGGCCGGCGATTGACTCCGTCCGCACCGCTTCCGCCTCCATGTCGGATAGCCATGTCGAGTATGTACTGCCGTTCAGGCCGCCTCGTCGTCCAGCACGCCTTCCTGCTCACGGATCAGCCGCCAGGCTGCGCTGCGCGCGCTGCGGTTGAGCGAGCTGCGGAAGTCCTTGTGCGGGCCGAAGTAGCGGCGGCTGAGCTCGGCCGTCGTGTCGAAGTGGTCCATCATCTTCTCCTCGAAGACCGGCTCGAAGACGTGACCGAAGTTCTCCTCGTCGTTGGCGACGGCGGCCTGGCGTACCTTCGGGTCGGCGACCGCCTCGTTGAACGGCTTCACCACGTCCTGCTCGGTGAAGCTGGTGCCGTACCTCTCGTTGAACCGCTCGATCAGTTCGGAGAGCAGGGACTTGTCGCGTTCCTTCGCCCCACCGGAGCCGTCACCGAAGCCCCTCATCTCGGCCGGCCCCTCGGGCTTGAGGCTCACGTCGTGCTCGCCGGACTTCTCGACCCGCAGGTGGCTGAGGTCGACCTCCCCGATGTCGACGCCGCCGTCGCCCCGCCGGGGCAGCTTGTTGAGCAGATACCGGCCGTAGAGATAGAGCCGTTCGAGTTCGGGGTCGGTGTAGGGGACGATCTGGGCCAGGAAGCCGTACTTGCGGACGTAGTCGTTGAGGTCGGCCCGGAAGTTCTCAGCGGTCTCCCGGTCCTGCTCGTCCTCGCTGTCGAGCAGGTCGGCGAAACGACGCACCGCCGGTTCGAGGTGCCGGTACAGCTCGGCGTGCAGCTTCGCCCACTTCGCTGCGTTGCCGGCGGACTGCTCCTCGGCCGCCAGGTACGCCTCGACGAACGCCTGCATCTCCGCGACGACTAGCAGCGGCGGCGACATCACGCGGCTCTGGGCGGTGTAGAGCAGGTTCGGATCCGAGGGCAGCGTCTCGGCTTCTTCGAAGTACGGCCGGAACGCTTCCTTGATGTCCTCGGCGTCGTTGACGAAGTCCAGCACCGCCAGGTCGGCCTGGCTCTTGCGCTCGGCGGTGCGGTTGAGCCGGGACAGTGTCTGCACGGCGGAGATGCCGGTGAGCTTCTTGTTGACGTACATGGTGGTCAGCAGCGGTTGGTCGAAGCCGGTCTGGTACTTCTCCGCAACCACCAAGATGCGGTACTCGCGCTGGCCGGTGGCGGTGCCGGCGTGGGCGGTCTTGTCGTCGGCCCGGGTGTAGGCGAACGCCTTCGCCAGCGCGGTGTCTGGCAGGCCGCCGTTCTCCTTCGACTCGGTGACCTCCTCGCCCTCGTAGGTCAGGCTGCCGGAGAAGGCGACCAGCACACCCGGGTCGGGGTGGCCGCGGTCACCGATGTACCGCTTGATCGCCCGGGACATCTGCACCGCGCTCTGCCGGGAGGCGGTGACCACCATCGCCTTGGCCCGGCCGCCGAGCCGGCCGGCGGTGTGCGCCCGGAAATGCTCGACGATGATCTGCGCGTGCTGGGCGACGGTGGCGTCGTGGGTCAGCGCGTAGCGGGCGAGCTCCTTGTTGGCCTTGCTGGAGTCAACCTCCCGCTCGTCCGGGTTCTCGTTGACGAGCTTCCAGTACGTCTCGTAGGTGACATAGTTGCGCAGCGGGTCGAGGATGAAGCCCTCCTCGATCGCCTGCCGCATCGAGTACGTGTGGAACGGGTGGTACTTGCCGTCCTCGCCGAGGGTGCCGAAGAGTTCGAGCGTCTTGTGCTTAGGGGTGGCGGTGAAGGCGAAGTAGGAGAGGTTGGCGCTGCGCTGCCGCTTGCGGGCGCTCGCCCTCAGCTTCTCCTCAGCGGTCTGCGGGCCAGCGGCGCTAGTCGCGCCAGGATCGTCAGAATCGGCGTCGAGGCCGAGGTCCCCCAGCACCCGTCGGACATCGGTGGCGGCGTCGCCCGACTGCGACGAGTGCGCCTCGTCCACAATGATCGCGAACCGGCTGCCCCGGATCTCGGTCGGATCGCGCCTGAGGTAGTCCACCAGAGCCGGGAACGTTTGCAGAGTGACTATCACGATCTTGCCGGTCTCCTGGGACAGAGCCCTGGCAAGCTGCTCCGACTTGGCGCCGCGCCGCTCGTCGATCTTCACAACCAGCCCGGCGGTCTGCTCGAAACTGCCGACGGTATCCCGGAGCTGGGCGTCCAGGTTCCGCCGGTCGGTAATGATGACGACCTTGTCGAAGACCGGGGTGCCGGGCTTGACCCCTGCGGCGAGCGCATCCGAGTCGAGCATCGCCGGATCGTTCGGGGTGTGCAGCGACGAGAGCCGGTGGGCAAGCCAGGCAATGGTGTTCGACTTGCCCGAGCCTGCTGAGGCCATCACCAGATAGTTGTGTCCGGCACCGTGCCGAGCCGCGTGCGCGGTCAGCTTTTTCACCGCGTGCCACTGGTGGTAGCGCGGGAAGATCAGAACCTTTCGGATACGGCCGTCCGGCCCCTTCTCCTGATGCAAGTGGGCGAAGCGTTCCAGCAGATCGAGCCAGTTGTCCCGCTGCCAGATCTCCTCCCACAGGTAGGACGTGGCGTACTTGCCGTACTCGGTGGCCGGCGGGTTACCCGCGCCGCCGGCACGGCCCGGGCCGGCACTGCCCGTGTTGAACGGCAAGAACAGAGTCTTGGCGCCCCGCAGCTGGGTGGTGACGAAGACCAGGTCCGGATCGACGGCAAAGTTCGCGATGACCCGACGGGAGAAGATCAGCTCGCTGGGGTCCCGCTGCATCCGGTACTGCTCCTTGGCATGCTCGACCCCCGAGCCAGTGAGCGGGTTCTTCAACTCAGCGGTCGCAACCGGGATGCCATTGAGGAACAGCGTCAGGTCCAGCCGGTTGCCCCGGTCGGCCTGCTTGGTGGCGTACTCCAACTCCCGCACCACAGTCAGCCGGTTCTTGCGGTAGTCGTCCAGGATCGCGTCGGACTCCACCAGGGACGGCTTGAAGTACGCCAACCGGATGCGCACCCCGTGGTCTTTGACGCCTTTACGGAGTACGTCGAGCAGCCCGTCACTGCTGATCGCCTGGTCCAGCCGCTTAGCGAACCCACGCTGCGCGGCATCCGGGTCCCCGCCGTAGTAGGTAATCAGCTCGTCCCATGCAGCCGCCTGCGTGGCCCCGATGAAAGTGAACAGCTGCGCGGTGTCCAGCCCGAGTTCGGGCCGGTAGTCGGCAGGGTTCCCCTCCGCCCAACCGTCTGCAAGGAGGGCGGCAACGATCGCGTCTCCAAAGGCGGACTCATGAAAGATGGCGCTCATCGTGAACTCACTCCGTATTCATCGGTTGCCTACCAAACCACCGGCAGCGGAGGTCTACCCTTCACGATCGTCCTCATCGCCGTCGGCGAGGAGTTCCAGCGTTTCCAGCGCGAGCTCCCACAGCGAGCCTGCGTCCGCGACGAACCAGCGAGAAGGTCCTTGGGCGGCGACGGGCGCCTTGGCCCACCCCGCCATTTGCCACATCCGCTGGACGAGTCCCGACGGCGAGTACCGCTTCCCATCAGCGGCCCACAGAAGCGGTCGTACCCGCTGGTTGACCCATGTTGCCGTCCCACGTCTCGGATCTTCGGCCAGCCATGCGGCCATCGCCTCCCGCTCGGGCTGAGTGGTCGCTCGGTAGGTCAGAGTTGTGCCATCTGGCAGCCGCCCGGCGTCGATGAGGGTGGGCACGGCGTTTGGCCGGCGCTGTTTCGGAATTCTCTTGGTCGGATGGTAGTCCGGTGGAAGATCGGGTACCGGAATGCCGCGTTGCAGGTCCGACAGCACGAGGCCGGCCAGCGTACGGCAGCGGTCGGGGTTGGCGAGCGTGCTGGCGACTATCGAGTTCTGGCCGAACACCGTGTCCACATGGTGGACCAGCCAGGAGGTGGTACGTTCGACCGCGTCCGGCACTTGGGCGAGCACGGTATCCCAGTCCGCGTCCGGGTCGTCAATCCCGTCAAGGTCTAGGTGCTGGAAGACGATGTGTGCGATGAGCCGGTTACCCCGCTCCGCGATCGCCTCCGCCCGCGCCTGCCGGTTCGTCGCCGTCTGGTGAAGCGTCTCGTCGATCTTCCGCAGCACGAGGACCGTACGCCAGATCTGGCACGCCGACGGCGGATCTTGCGGGTTGAACAGAAGCCGGTACGCGCCTTGTGATCCCTCTTCCCACAGCAGATCCGTGCCCCGCTTGGCTCGGACCGCGAGCTCAGGGTTCCTGTGCGCACATGCGAGCGCGATGGCTGCGGTGACCACCGAGCAGCCGCTGTCGGGCGGTGGCTCGGGCTCTCCACGTTTGATCACATACGTCTTTTGCAGCGATAGCGCAAAATCTTCCTTAATGGCCGCCTGCACGGGATCAAGAGCGACGAAGTCTCGCCGTTCGACCCGGTTTTGTGTATTGGTGGCGACCGTTACGGCGTCGGCGAACCCCGATGGACAGTTCTTAAGGGAAATGATGCGGACGCTCACGTAGCCCTCAGCAGCCGCCCCGCTGTCCTTGCGGAACGCTTCGTAAATGGCATGGACGGTCTGCGCGCCGTTAACGACGCTAGCGCCATCCAAGCGAAGCTCGACCGGCGTTCGTGCCGAGCCACTGAAGTACACGGGCTCTAGCTTCTCGCACAGAACGGTGATTCCGTTGTTGAAGTACCAGAAGTTGTACGACTCGCCAGTCAGCGTGTCGATCAGCCCTTGGTTCACCGTGGTGAGGCCGAGCGGCTTGCGGATGTTGCGGTCGAACAGCCGGTCGCCGTTCGATTCGTACCACTGCGCGATCTCGGCTACTGAAACCGTCCCCTGGAACGCCTCATACGGCTCCGTTATCCGGATCCAGTCCTGCATTTTGGCCGTCAGATTGATTGGTGGCTCCGAGAAATCGTTACGCACAACCTCCCAGATATCCCGGGCCAGGTAGATGCGGTGGTCAAGCATCGTGCCGAGTTGATTAAACTCGTCCTGTGCGTCGGTGAGCCGCCGGACGACGTCATCCGACAGGGGGTCGGTCCTCATGAGAGCAGGCACCATGGTGATCCGTGCGCGCGGGTTGGTCAGAACAGCCGCCACCTGATCCGCGAGATCCTGGAACTTGACGTTGAAGCGGTCGAAACGCCTGGTGTCGATATACCGCAAACCGTCAATGAACTTTAGGGCTTCTGCGACGCCGAAGCTCGCCCTTCCGAAGTCGCTCCATTTTGACTGGATCAACCACAAGTGCGAAGCGCTCTCGTCCGTGGAGACAGCATCTATGCCGATATCGTCTCGACCGTCGATGACGGCGGTAGCTGCCGCCTGGCTGTCGCGCCCGGTGAGATCTCGCACCACCAAGGAGCCGTTTCCAACCTCGGCGGGGTCGAAGATCACGGGTTGATGTCGGCGGTGTGTCGATCATCCACATAAGACGAGGCTCCCGGTAAGACGACGGGTTGTCGAAGCCTGAACGTCTTCCCAAGGAGCCTCGGTGACCTATCCTGGCACGATCGCGCTGTCGCGCGCGCACCTGAC
>Ga0310834_100913_pt1 | contig 23136 bp, 19 predicted proteins | sample SM_ome_2_FD_201314 | JGI IMG/M metagenome (GOLD analysis project Ga0310834, IMG submission 201314) | Sorghum-adapted microbial communities enriched on stacked mutant (SM) sorghum from Joint BioEnergy Institute, Emeryville, California... ... | reverse complement strand
CGTCTCTCGCGTCGGGGGAGCGCGCCCACCCACGGCGCCGGGTGGCATGCCCCGGCCGTATCCCGGGGCTGGCCGCGCCGGGAAGGAAGTCCCTCCTGGCACCGCCCCGAACCGGCCGGGACACCACCGCACCGGCAGGCGCAGCGATCCCATTCCGGGGAGCTCACCCGCGGGCCGCGCTCACATGCGGTGAGGGCCTCGGCGGGCGTCCCACACACCGGCGGTTCCGGCGTGCGTAGGGTCCAACCACTCGGGGCCGGGGAGCTATCTCCGAGCGGCATTCATGTAACCCCGGTCACGCACAGTGAGCACTCGTTGGGTGGTTTGGGGGGGTTACGACTCCCGGATCTGGGAGGCTGTCCCCGATATGGCCACTGCGAACCGCCGTCAGCCGTCCCCGTCGCCCTCCGACGAACCGGACACGACCGGCGAAACCGTGCGCGAGCGCCTGCAGCGCATGCGCACCGGAACCGAGGAGCCGCCCCCGGAACGGGAGGAGCCGGCGACCCGGGCCCCCCGGGTGACCCGCAAGGAGCCCGGCCGGCGGGTCCGCGAGCAGAAGCGCACCGCCGCCGTGCGGGAGCCGCGCCCGCCGGCGGCCGGCCGGCGGCGGGAGACCGTACGGGAACCCGGACCGGCGGCCGCGGAACCGCCACCCGCGCCCCCCATCGGCTGGCCGGCCGAAGAAGCGCCGACGGGCCAGGGCGAGGGCGGAGCGCCGGCCGAGCCGGCCGAGGTGGTGAGCGAGCGCCTGGCCGCCCGGCTGGCCGCCCTGCGCGCCGAGCGGGGCTGGTCGCTGCAGGACCTGTCTCGGCGCACCGGGGTGAGCCGGTCGAACCTGTCCCGGATCGAGCGGGGGGAGATCAGCCCGACGGCCGACGTGCTGGTTCGGCTCGCCGCCGCCTACGACCAGACGCTCTCCGCGCTCATGGCCGAGGTGGAGTCGCAGCCCCGCTCCCTGGTCCGGGCGGCGGAACAGGCGGTCACCGGGGAGGACGCCTGGCGCCGCCGGGTGGTCTCGCCGCCCTACCCGGGCCTGGCCGGCTCGATCACGGACGCGCAGCTCCTGCCCGGCAGCGACGTGACGTACGACCCTCCGTTGCCGGGAGCGGAGCAGCACCTGTGGCTCATCACCGGCTCCCTCGAGGTCACGCTCAGCGCGGCGTCGCCGTCGGCCCCGGCCTCGTCCGCGGGCGGGTCGGATGACGACCCCGAGGTGCGCGCGGAGAAGGAGGGCGATTTCGTACTCATCCGGGGCGACTGCCTCCGGCTGCGGCTGTGGGGGCCGGCCCGGCTGCGCTGCCTGAGTCCGGAGCCGGCCCGCTACGCCCTGTTCACCGTCATGCCCGCGCCGTCGCCCTGACGCCACCGTCGCGCCGAGCCGCAGATCTTGGAAAATCGGAACCCCCTCTAGGGGTCAGAAACTTCCAAGGTCACGACTTGTGATGCCTCAGACGCCGGCGGGCGGGGCGTGCTCAGAGCACTTCCCCGCCCGCCGGCCTTCTGCTCGATAACGTACGTTATGTCAACTTGAGTCGGCCCAGGGGTCGACGGCGGTCGGTGCGCTGGCGTCGATGGAGCGGGGTGGGTCCAGCCCGGCGGTCGGCGCACCGAGATCGACGGTCGGCGCCGGGGCGGCCAGGGCCGGGCGCGGCCGGGCCAGCCACCAACCGACGCCGTTGACGATGATCACCAGGGTGAGCAGGACCAGGCAGAGTAGGAAGCCGTGGCCCGTCTGCACGTAATCCCGGGCCGTCTTCGTCGCGTCCAGTGCCACGCCCTCGGCCGCCATCCGGGCCAGGTGGTCGGAGACCCGCACGGTGAGCTCGGCCTCGACCAGCACCTGGCCGACCAGCAGCGCGGCTGCGCCGGCGGCGGCGAGGGCGACGACAGTGGCCCGGCGGGTCCGGACGGGCCGCACCCTGACTGCCGCGGCCCCCGCTGCGGCGATCGCGACCAGCGCCGCCGCCAGCGCCGGCTGCGGGGGCAGGCGATCGTCCTCCCCCGCCGGCACCGCCCGCTCGTACCCGTCGGTCACCTCCGGCCGCCCGCCGACCACCAGCGCGACGCCGTTGTAGCTGGTCGTGCCGCCCGGGCTCGCCCCGGCGTAGCCGCCCGGCGTGCCGCAGGAGACCGAGACGAACGGCAGGACGAAGCAGCCCATGGCCAGGAGCAGGGTCACCGGGTTGAACCATCGACCAGCCTTGCGAGCCACCCGCCCAGGGTAGGTGCTCGCGGAGCGGCTGGAAAGGCCACCACCGATGGCTGCCGGAGCCCGTTCGTGCCGGCCGGCGCGACCGACGACGACCGGGCCCAGTCCGCGTCGCCCGGTCATCGTCGATCGCTTGAGCGCGGCTAGGCGCGAGGGCGCCAGGAAGGGTCGCGACCGATGAAACCGATCAACCTGTCCTGGACGCTGGCGTCGGCCGGGACGTCGACCCGGGGGCCGTACTGCCCGCTGGAGCGCATCGCCTCCTCGTACTGTTCGGCCCCGGCGAGGATGGCCGCACACCGGGCGGGATCGAGATCGGGCTCGATACCCAGCGCGCGGGCCAGATCCCAGGTGTGCATGAAGATGTCGACGGTGTAGAACTGGTCGATCGCCTGGGCCAGCGGCATCTCGCCGATGTGCGGGTGGCGCGCCACCCGGCCACCGGGGTCGTCCAGCAGCGCCTGGATGTCGGCCGAACGCGCGACCCAGGCGGCGACCGGGTCATCGGCGACCTTCGGCACCTCCGGCAGGTCGATGCCCACACTTGCGGACAGGAACGCCGGGAACCAGTCGAGGAGATGCCCGACGACATCCCGGGCCGTCCATCCGTCCACAGGGGACGGTCTGGCCCAGTCCTCCGGCGACGCGGCGCGGGCGATGTCAAGGAACCGCCCGGCGACGTACCGATGTTCGTCCGCGGGCGACAAGTCGCTCAAGGCACTCACGGGAGCCGACCCTTCCGTTCGCAACCCAGCCACGGTTGTTCGCGACTGCGGGGCTCGTTCGCGCTCGCTCCCCGCGCTCACGCTCACGCCGTCCGAGCCAGCAGCTCGTCGAGCTTCTCGTAGCCCTCCTTGACCCCGACCTCCATGCCGCTGGCCAGGACCTGCTCACGCGTCTCGAACGAGTCCATGACCGAGACCCCGGTGACCCGGGTGCGACCACCGGGAAGCTCCTCGAAGGTCGTGAACTCGAGGCTGACCCCGTCCGGCTCGCCCTCCCAGGTGAAGGTCCACACCAGCCGCTCCGGCGCCCGGACCTCGTGGAAGCTGCCGTAGAACGAGGCGACCTCCTGCCCGTCCTGCAGGTTGACGAACGCCCACTCGCCGCCGGTGCGGGCGCTCCACCTCGTCACCTTGGTGGTGAGCGAACGCGGCCCGATCCACTGCGTGTAGAGGTCGGGGTCCGTCCAGGCCCGGAAGACGCGCTCGCGCGGTGCGTCGAACTCACGGATGATCTTGATCGTCGGCACTCGCTCGTCGACGACGATCTGGGTCTCGTTGGTCTGGCTCTTGCCGGTTTCCGTCTTGTTGGTGCTGCTCATGACTGCTCCCCTCTCTCTGGGCGGGGCCCGCCTTCGGCGGACGCCGCCTCCTCGGCCGCCATGCGGTCGAGCTACGCGTCTTCCTCGGCCGCCATGCGGTCGAGCAATGCATCAAGGCGCCGGAAGCGCTCCTCGGCCTGGGCGCGGTAGCGCTCGATCCACGCTGTCATCTGGTCCAGAACCTCCGCCTCGAGATGCACGGGTCGGCGTTGCGCGTCCCGCCTGCGGGTCACCAGGCCCGCCTCCTCGAGGACCTTGAGGTGCTTGGAGATCGCCTGCGGCGTCAGCCGATACGGCGCGGCCAGTTCGCCGACGGTCGCGTCGCCCAGGCTCAGCCGGGCCACCAGGTCGCGCCTGGTCGGGTCCGCCAGCGCCGCGAACGCCCGGGACAACTGGTCCCGCGCCACCCTTCCCCCTTTCTCAACCAACTGGTTGCGGACCAGTCTGGCCCTACTGGCGGCGGTTGTCAACCGGTTGGTTGCGAAACCAGTCAGATGAGAAGCCCGCGGGGCGGGTACTGTGGCCCGGTGCCGGTCACGGAGAGCCCGACCGGGTCGCGGAGCCCGACGGCGGTGTCCGCGGCCGTCCGACGGGCCCGCGCCGCCGCGGACGCGGCGATCCTCGTGCGGCTCTGGGGGGCCTTGGCCCGCGAGCCCCTGCCCGGAGTCGCCGGCCGGGAGGTGAGTCAGGGCCGGCTCACGGTTCGGTGGCGCGACGGAACCCGCGTGACGGGGGATGCCGCGCTGGCCCGGCTGTTCGCCGCGGCGCCGCCCGGCTTCGCGGTCGTGGTGACGCCGCCGGGGGCCAGGCAGCCGACCGAGGTCCGCGATCCCGGCACCGTGGTCCGGATGCTCGCGCACCTGCTGGGTCGGCACGCCGCCCGCCTGGCCGCGGAGGTGGCCAACAGCGCCGGCAACCTCGCCCTGGCCCGGGCCGAGCAACCGGAGCCCGACGGCGGCGAGCCCATGCTGGTCCGGGCCGCCCGGCAGCCGGATCCCCTGGCCTTCCTGGAACAGTCCGTTGTGGACGGCCATCCGGTGCACCCCGGTGCCCGCACCCGCCTGGGCCTGTCGGCCGACGAGGTGCGCGCGTACGCCCCGGAGCACCGCCCGGCCCCCGTCCGCCTGCGCGAGGTCGCGGTACCGCCCGACCGCTGGTACGGCGTCGGGTGTCCCCCGCGACTGTGGCTGCACCCGTGGCAGCACGACCGGATCCGCGAGCAGGATCCGTGGCTGTCCAGAGTGGAGCGGGAGGTTCCGGCCCGGCCGCTGATGTCGCTCCGGACGCTCGCGGTGGTCGATGATCCCCGCCACCACGTCAAGACCTCGGTCGACATCCAGATGACCAGCGCGGTCCGCACGGTCTCCCCCGCCTCGATCCACAATGGACATGCCTTGTCGGCGCTGCTGGCGACCGTACGGGAGCGGCCTCCGGGCCTGGTGATGGTGCCCGAGCTCGGCGGAGGCGCCGTGATCGTCGACGGGGAACCGAGCCGGCGTCTCGCCATGATCCACCGCCGGATGCCCGCCCTGGACCCGGGTGAGCTCGCGTTTCCCCTCGCCGTGCTCACCGCCCCGTCCCTGGCCACCGGCGCGCCGATCGTGCTCGAGATCGTCGCGGCCGGTTACCGCGGCGATTCACTGTCCTTTGTGGAGCATTTCGCCGAGGTCCTGCTGCGTCCGGTGCTCCGCCTGCTCGCGCTCGGGGTCGCGCTCGAGGCGCACGGGCAGAACGTGCTGGGCGTGGTCCGCGGCGGGCGCCTGGTCCGGCTGCTCTACCGCGACGCGGGCGGGGTGCGGGTGAGCGCCCGGCGGCTGCGCGAGCACGGCCTCGAGCCCCCGCCCCTGCGCGGCGACATCCCCAGCGACGACCCGGAGGTGCTGCGGACCAAGGTCTTCGCCAGCGCCGTGTCCACCGTGCTCGGCGAAGTGATCGCCGTGCTGGCGCGGCACACCGGGCTGGCGGCGGACCGCGCGTGGTCGCGGGTGGCCGCGATCGCGCGGGCGCTCGACGGTCCCGACGCGCGCCACCTCTTCGCGGAGTCCCTGCCGATCAAGGCGATGACCGCCATGCGGCTCGCCGACGACGCGACCGCCGACCAGTGGTGCCCGGTGCCGAACCCGATGGCCGGGCTCGGCTGACCCCACGGCCGACCGGCGGAGCAACCGATTTCGCTTTCCCCGCGGCCACCCCGGCGGCGGCGGTACGCCCCAACCCGCAACGGATCACCATTGTGACAGGGGAATGGGTGAGCCAATCAAGGGTTGACTCACAACGAAGTCTGTGGGGAGGATGAGAAACGCTCCGCCGTGGGAGCGCTCCCATAAACGCCGTGTGCAGAAGGACGTCCCCCGATGAAACGACGGCCCATAGTCGTCGCCGGCTGTGCGGTGCTCGCCCTCACCGCCAGCGGCGTTCTGGCCCTGCAGGCGCAGGCCGAGGAGAATGAGCCACCCCAGAATCAGGACGAGGAAGAGGTCGAACTCGTCGTCAACGGCACGTTCGACGACGGGCTGAATGGCGGCTGGTGGTCGACCGGAAACGTGACGATGAGCGTGGTCGACGGCCGCCTCTGCGCGCAGGTTCCCGGCGGAACCGTCAACCCGTGGGACGCCATCGTCGGCCAGAACAACATCCCGCTGACCGAGGGCGGCGCCTATACCTTCGCCTTCGAGGCGTCCGGCGACCCCGGCGGCCAGGTGCGCGCCGTGGTGGGCCTGGCGGTGGAGCCGTTCACCACCTACTTCGCCATCAGCTCGCCGCTCACGGCCGAGACTGTCGCGTTCGGACAGAGCTTCTTCGCCGCCGAGACCACGACCTCCGGCCAGGTGGCGTTCCAGGTCGGCGGGAGCGCCGACCCGTGGACGTTCTGCGTCGACAACGTGTCGCTGCGGGGCACCCCCGGCCAGGGGTACCAGCCGGACACCGGGCCCCGGGTCCGGGTGAACCAGGTCGCCTACCTCCCCTACGGGCCGAAGAACGCCACGCTGGTGACCGAGGCGACCGAGCCGCTGGCGTGGGAGCTGGTCGACGACTCCGGCACCGTCGTCGCCTCCGGCACCACGACGCCCCGCGGGGTTGACCCCACCTCCGACCAGAACGTCCACTCCATCGACTTCAGCAGCTGGACCGGCGCCGGCACCGGCTTCACCCTGCGGGCGGACGGCGAGACCAGCCACCCGTTCGACATCGACGGCTCGGCCTACGCCCAGCTGCGCCAGGACGCGCTGAAGTTCTACTACCCGCAGCGCAGCGGCATCGAGATCCTGGACAGCCTGCGGCCCGGCTACGGCCGGCCGGCCGGTCACGTGGACGTGGCGCCGAACCAGGGCGACACCGCCGTGGGCTGCCCCGAGGAGTACCCCGCCGGGGGCGGGCCGGGCTGCGACTACACGCTCGACGTCAGTGGCGGCTGGTACGACGCCGGTGACCACGGCAAGTACGTCGTCAACGGCGGTATCTCGGTGCACCAGCTCATGAGCGCCTTCGAGCGCAGCAAGGTCGCGGCGACCGGCAGCCCCGAGGCGTTCGCCGACGGCACCCTCGCCCTGCCCGAGAGCGGCAACGGCGTGCCGGACGTGCTCGACGAGGCCCGGTGGGAGATGGAGTTCCTGCTGAAGATGCAGGTTCCGGCGGGCGAGCCGTTCGCCGGCATGGCCCACCACAAGATCCACGACGACAACTGGACGGGCCTGCCGCTGCTGCCTCACCTGGACCCGCAGCCGCGGCACCTGCACAAGCCGTCGACCGCGGCCACGCTGAACCTGGCCGCCACCGCGGCGCAGTGCGCCCGCCTGTACGCGCCGTACGACGCGGAGTTCGCGCAGCGGTGCCTGACCGCCGCCCGCACGGCCTGGGAGGCGGCCAAGGCGAACCCGGCGATCTACGCGACGGCGGCCGACGGCGACGGCGGTGGGCCGTACGACGACGACTTCGTCGAGGACGAGTTCTACTGGGCCGCGGCCGAGCTGTACCTCACGACCGGGGAGCAGGAGTTCGCCGACTTCATCCACGCGTCGCCGATGCACAGCGCCGACATCTTCCGGCCCGAGGGCTTCAGCTGGCAGTGGACCGCGCCGCTGGGCCGGCTGCAGCTGGCGACCATCCCCAATGGACTGTCCGACCGCGACGCCGTCCGGGCCTCCGTGCTCGCCGGGGCGCAGAAGTACCTCGACGCGATCGCCGCGAGCCCGTACGGCCTGCCCTACGCCCCGACCAACGGTCTGTTCGAGTGGGGCAGCAACAGCCTGGTGCTCAACAACCTGGTGGTGCTGGCCGCGGCGTACGACATCTCGGGTGACCTGACCTACCGCGACGCCGTGCTCGAAGGAATCAACTACATCCTCGGGCGCAACGCGCTGAACCAGTCCTACGTGACCGGGTACGGCGAGAAGGCGTCGCAGAACCAGCACAGCCGGTGGTACGCGCGCCAGCTCAACCCGGCGCTGCCCAACCCGCCGGTCGGCACGCTCGCGGGCGGCCCGAACTCGGGCATCCAGGACCCGCTGGCCCAGTCGCTGCTGCGCGGCTGCGCCCCGCAGTTCTGCTACATCGACGACATCGAGTCCTGGTCGACGAACGAGCTGACCATCAACTGGAACGCGCCCCTGGCGTGGGTCTCCGCGTTCGTCGCCGACCAGGGCGACGGGGCCGCGCCGCCGGCGCCGGCCTGCTCGGTGGAGTACCTCAACCACGGCCAGTGGCCCGGGCACTTCATCGCGCAGATCACCATCACCAACACCGGAACCACCACGATCGACGGCTGGGAGCTGGCGTGGTCGTTCCTCGGCGACCAGAAGGTCGTCCAGCTCTGGTCCGGTGAGCTGGCGCAGGACGGCGCCCGCGTTTCGGTGAAGAACCTGAGCTGGAACGCGAAGATCCGGCCGAACCAGACGGTGACCTTCGGGTTCATCGCGACGACCTCGGGTCCGAACCCCGAGCCCAGCCTGTTCACGCTCAACGGCCAGCCCTGCTCGGTGGCGTAGGCCGCAGGCGACGGCAACCGGAGGGGTCCTTGCCATCGCTCGGGCGGTGGCAAGGATCCTTCCATCACCCGGCCAAGGCGGCGCGTAACGGCGCCGCCTTGGCCGCCGCCTCGGCCACCTCGGCCGCCGGGTCCGAGTCCCACGTGATGCCGCCGCCGGCCCACACGTGCACCCGGTCCCCGGACACGGCCACGGTACGGATCGTGAGGCCGAGGTCGAGACCGTTCCGGTCGATCCACCCCACCGCCCCCATGCTCGGCCCGCGCCCCACGGGCTCGAGCTCGGCGATGAGCGACGTCGCGGCGAGCTTCGGCGCCCCGGTGACCGACCCGCCCGGCAGCAGGGCCCGCAGCAGCGCGGCCAGGTCCACGTCGTCGGCCAGCGTCGCCGTGACCCGGGACTCGGCCTGCCACAGGTCGCACCAGCGGCGCACCGCGAAGAGCGTCGGGACGGTGACGCTCCCGGTGCGGGCGACCCGGGCCAGGTCGTTCCGCTCAAGATCGACGATCATGATGTGCTCGGCCCGTTCCTTGAGCGAGGCCAGCAGCTCGGCCCGGCCCTCCGGCGTCGCCGGCCGGGTGCCCTTGATGGGCAGCGTCTCCGCGTGACGGCCGCGCACGCGCAGGAGCGTCTCGGGCGACGCGCACGCCACCGCCCACCCCTGGCCGGCCAGTAGCCAGGAGTAGGTCGCGCCCGGCAGCCCGGCGACCCGCCGCAACGCCGGCCCGGGGTCGCCCCGGAACGGAGCGCTGGCGTGGCCGACGAGGTTGCACTGGTACACGTCGCCGCGGCCGATCGCGGCCCGCACCGCCTCGACCGCGGCCGCGTGCTCGGCCGGGCTCCAGCTCGCCTCCCACTCGCCCAGCCACCACGGCGGGGACGGGTCCCCGGACCCCGGGCTCTGGGAGAACGGACCGCCTGAGAACGGGTCGGCCAGCCGGGGGTCCCCCGGCAACGGGCCGCTCGATTGCGCGTCGGCGAACACCACCGCGACCACGTCCGGCACCAGCGGGGCCGGGCTCGGCCGGCCCGGCGGGGCGCCCGCGATCACGGCCCCGGCCGCGGCAGACAGCAATACGACAGCCCCGACGACCCCGTCGCCGACGCCGTCAGATCGCTCACCCTCCGTGACCGACGGCTGGCCGAACGGCGGCCCGAGATTCCAGCGGGCGAGAAACGACGCGAGCACCGCGGCGGGGTCCCCGCCGTCGCGCAGATGCCACTCGAGTGCCGCCACCGGAAGGAAATCCCGGGCCGGGACCGGCATCCCCCTGGCCCGCCAGGCCAGGGTCGGGACCGGGGTCACGGGGCCGAACGGGCGCTCATCGGGCTCGCGCTGAGCCGAGTAACCGATTACTGTCCGTGAGCGAAAATCGGCCACCGATTGGCCGTACGGATCGAATGTCCTCATCCGTTAGGTCGAAGTCGGGTCCGGGGCGTGTCAGGCAGTCGTCCCTGAGCCCCGGTCGGTAGTAGCTTTGTCATTGGTCACAGGTGACCTTGATTACAAGAGTTTCGGACGAGACCAGGTAGATCCCCCGTGAACTGCGTGCACAATCCTCCCTGTCCGAGTGCGGATGCCATCGACCGCGACGCTGCCCGAGTGATCTCCCACCACCCGGAGCAGGGGTGGAGCCTCCTGTGCAACGGTGTCATCGTCTTCGAGGACACCGGTGAGATCCTGCCCGACGGCAGCACCGTGCAACCGCACCGCGGCCCCGCTCTCCACGCGCTGGCCGGCGCCGCAGGCTCCTGACCGCTCATCCGACGCCCCTCGGATTTCGTCTCAACCCCCCGCATGGTGGCCACCCGTGGGTGGGCGCGGCCGGGTGTTCCCGACCGGGCCACCCGCGCCGAGGGTGGCTGCCTACGTCCCGGCGGGCAGCCACCCTCGACGGTCCGCGCCACCAGCTGACGCCTGGCCGGCGTCAGTCGGCGTAGGCGTCCGGCGGCGGGCAGGCGCAGACGAGGTGGCGGTCACCGTACGCCTCGTCGATCCGCCGCACCGGCGCCCAGTACTTCGCGGTCGGGGCCACCCCCGTGGGGTAGGCGGCCAGCGACCGGGGGTACGGGTGCGGCCACTCGTCGGCGGTCACCATCTCGGCCGTGTGCGGGGCGTTGACCAGCGGGTTGTCGTCCGCCGGCCACGCCCCGGCCGCCACCTGGTCGATCTCGTGCCGAATCGCGATCATCGCGTCGCAGAACCGGTCGAGCTCCGCGAGGTCCTCCGATTCGGTCGGCTCGACCATGAGCGTGCCGGCCACGGGGAACGACATCGTCGGCGCGTGGAAGCCGTAGTCGATGAGGCGTTTCGCCACGTCGGTCACGGTCAGCCCGGCCGTCTTGACCACCGGCCGCAGGTCGAGGATGCACTCGTGCGCGACCAGGCCCTTGTTGCCCGTGTAGAGCACCGGGTAGTAATCCCGCAGCCGCGCCGCCACGTAGTTGGCCGCGAGCACCGCCGTCGCCGTCGCCCGGGTCAGCCCGTCCGGCCCCATGAGGCGGATGTACGCCCACGAGATCGGCAGGATCCCGGCCGATCCGTACGGCGCGGCCGCCACCGGACCCACGGCGCCCCGCGGGCTCGGCAGGTACGGCACCAGGTGCTCCCGGACGGCCACCGGGCCGACGCCGGGGCCGCCCCCGCCGTGCGGGATGCAGAACGTCTTGTGCAGGTTCAGGTGCGACACGTCGGCGCCGAACTTGCCCGGCTTGGCGAAGCCCAGCAGCGCGTTGAGGTTCGCACCGTCCACATAGACCTGTCCCCCGGCGTCGTGCACCTTGGCGCAGACCTCGGCGATGGTGGGCTCGTAGACGCCGTGGGTGGACGGGTACGTGATCATGATCGCCGCCAGGCGGGAGCCGTGCTCGGCGATCTTCCGGTCCAGGTCGGCCAGGTCAATGTTGCCGTCCCGGTCGGTGGCCACGACCACCACCCGGAGCCCGGCCATGACCGCGCTGGCCGCGTTGGTGCCGTGGGCGCTGGCCGGGATCAGGCACACGTCGCGCTGCTCGTCGCCGTTGGCCCGGTGCCAGGCGCGGATCGCCAGCAGCCCGGCGAACTCTCCCTGCGAGCCCGCGTTGGGCTGCACGCTCACCGCGGCGTAGCCGGTCAGCTCGGCCAGCCATGACTCCAGGCTGCTGATCAGCTCCGCGTACCCGCGGGTCTGCTCGGCCGGGGCGAAGGGGTGGATGTTCGCGAACTCCGGCCAGGTGATCGGCTCCATCTCGGTGGTGGCGTTGAGCTTCATCGTGCAGGAGCCGAGCGGGATCATCCCCCGGTCCAGCGCGTAGTCCTTGTCGGCCAGCGAGCGCAGGTACCGCAGCATCGCCGTCTCGGAGCGGTGGGCGTGGAACACCGGGTGGGTCAGGTACGGCGTCGTGCGGCGCAGCGCCGCGGGCAGCCCGGGCTCGGCGGCCAGCCCGTCGGCGTCCACATCGGACGCACCGACCGCGGCCCAGACGGCGTGCAGGTGCTCCACCGTGGTCGTCTCGTCGCAGGCGACCCCGACGTGGTCGGCGTCGATCAGGCGCAGGTTCACCCCCCGCTGCGCCGCCGCCGCGACGACCTGCTCGGCCCGGCCCGGCACGGTTACGGTCAGCGTGTCGAAGAAGCCGGCGTTGACCACCGTGACGCCGCTTCGCCGCAGCCCGGCGGCGAGCAGGCCCGCCATGTGGTGGGCGTGGGTGGCGATGCCGCGCAGCCCGTCGGGCCCGTGGTAGACGGCGTACAGGCCCGCCACCACGGCGAGCAGCACCTGCGCGGTGCAGATGTTGCTGGTCGCCTTCTCCCGGCGGATGTGCTGCTCCCGGGTCTGCAGGGCCAGCCGGTACGCGGGGCGGCCGGCGGCGTCGCGCGACACCCCGACGAGCCGGCCGGGCAGCGACCGCTCCAGCCCGGACCGTACGGCCATGAACCCGGCGTGGGGCCCGCCGAAGCCCATCGGCACGCCGAACCGCTGCGCGCTGCCCACCACGACATCAGCCCCGATCTCGCCCGGCGGGCGCAGCAGGCACAGGGCCAGCAGGTCGGCGGCGACGGTCACGACGGCGCCCCGCTCGTGCGCCGCGGCGATCAGCGCCGCGTGGTCGCGCACCTCGCCGGAGGCGCCCGGGTACTGCAGGTGCACGCCGAAGCAGTCCTCCTCGGGCAGCGCGTCGCCCGCGAAGAGGCGCACCTCGATGCCGAGGGGCTCGGCCCGGGTGCGCAGCACGGCGACGGTCTGCGGCAGGGTGTCGGCCTCGACGAGGTAGACCTGGCTGGCGCTCTTCGACGACCGCCGGGCCAGGGTCATCGCCTCGGCGGCGGCGGTCGCCTCGTCCAGCAGGCTGGCGTTCGCCGTCGGCAGGCCGACCAGGTCGGCGACCATGGTCTGGAAGTTCAGCAGCGCCTCCAGGCGCCCCTGGCTGATCTCCGGCTGGTACGGCGTGTAGGCGGTGTACCAGGCCGGGTTCTCCAGCACGTTGCGCTTGATCACGCCGGGCGTGTGGGTGCCGTAGTACCCCAGGCCGATCATCGACACCGCGACCTGGTTACGGCCGGCGATCGCGCGCAGCTGGGCCAGCACCTCGGGCTCGCTGGCCGCCGGCGGCAGGTCCAGCGGGGCGTTCCAGCGGATGACCTCGGGGATGGCCTGGTCCATCAGCTCCTCGAGCGAGCCGACCCCGACCACCTCGAGCATCCGGCGCTGCTGCTCAGGGCTGGGGCCGATGTGCCGGGCGACGAAGGGAATACCGGAGGCCTGATCACCACTCATCTTCCGCTCCTGAGGCGAGGACGTATGACGACGTCCTCCCCTCTGTCGCGGCGAGCCGTGGTGGCTCGCGCGCTCCAGAGCGCCAACCCGACGTGGTCCCTGGTGCCTGAGAGGTTCCGGGGAGGTCTTGCCCCTTCGGCGCCGACGCGGTCTTCGCCGGCCGGTCTCTCCCACGTGGGCGATCGTGGCTGCGGCCAACCTATCAGGCCAGCCGGCGAGGACGCTCGTTATCGCGCGTGTCGCCGGCCGGCGCCCGGTGACGCACCCCACCGCCCGCCGGGCCGATCACCCCGACCGGCTCCGCCACCCGCACCGGCCCGCTCCCGCGGCGCCGGTCGCGCTCACCGACCCGCGGCCGGGCCCACCCGGGCCGGGCGCCAGCGCCCCGGGCCGCGGGAACCCCGGCGCCCGGGACGGTTCCGCTCACGGGGACGGGTCGCCCCCGGCCCCGCACGCCCCCCTTCGCCCGGACACATCCGTCGCCCGCCGTCGATGTCCGCCGTCGGTGCGGGGCCGGTCCGGCGCGGGCGGCCGGAGCTCTTGACGGGGTTTAGCAACATGCGAGGCAGGTCACGCAGCACAGATAGAGGTGAGTCTCGGCCATGAGTGATGGTGTCGGATGAGCCGCCGAAACGACCCGCCCGAACCGGCCGAGGCGGACCGCGAGCCGGCCCCGCCTATTGAATACGGTCGCTGGGCCCGATGGGCGGACCGTCGCCACGGCATGCGCGACGGCCGCAACCGCATCCCGTCGCTGGCGGAGGTGCTCGAGATCCTGGAGGCGCCCGGGCCGGCGAAGATGCCCACGCCCTACCTGGAGATGCTGTTCAGCCGGGCCCGGGACATGATGGAGCACGAGCGGCTGTGGTACATCGCCTCCACCGCCACCGTCCGGTCCCAGCTCGCGCAGTTGGAGAGCCAGGCGGTTGCGGCCCGGGCCGCGCTCGGCCCGGCCGAGGAGCAGCGCATCAAGGCGCGTGCCGAGATCACCGAGGAGGATCTGGCCGCCCGGCACTACGCCGAGGAGTTGCGCACCGAGACCTTCATCCGCCTGCGCCGGGAGGCCGAACGCGAACAGCGCATCGCCGCCGCCGAGGCCAACTACCTGCGAATCCTCGGCCAGGTGCACGCGATCGAGGTCGAGATGAACCGCGTCCGCGACACAGTCCAAAGTAGATTGTCGATCGCGCGGATGCGGGCCCTGCGCATCTCGGCGTACCTGGCCGCCCGGACCGCCACGTACTGGGAAGGCCTGGTGCACACCCATCGCGACGGTCGCCACCTGGCCCCGTTGCTACCCCACCTCATCCCCCGGCTGCCGCTGTGGGTGGTGCCCGAGGAGAACGAGAGCCAGGAGGCGGCCCCCGAGCGCCAGCCCCTGACCGGCAGCCCACCACCCCGGTCCGGATCGTCCACTCAGGACTCACCCACGCCGGTTACTCCGATCGGGTACCCCCCGATCCTCCCCCACCAGACGACCGTGGCGGAAGGGCCGGTCAGCCTGTCCGCCGCGCAACCGGGCTCCGCCGCGCCGCTGGCGAGCCAAGCATCCCGACCGTGACCGGAGGGGCCGATGGCCAAGCGTCCGAAGACCAGCCCATACCTACGTACCGTCGCTGAGCTGTCCGAGATCGTGGCGGAGTTACGGCGGATATCGAGCCGCCCGATAGCCCCGCAACCCGACGTCGCCGCCGCCGAGGCGAAACTCAACGCTCTCATCGATTCGATGCTCCCCAACGCGGTCGACGCCGGCACGGGCCACGTGTTCGACGAGCTGATCGACGCCTACGTGGCGGAGTGGATCGCGGCGGGGCACCGCCACCACACCCAGGTCCTCACCGACCTGGACATCCTGGCCGCGCAGCTCGACGCCCACCTCGCCGGCCACGAGGAGCTCGCTTACGCCGATCGGCTGCGGGTGCGTGACGCCGACGTCGCGCACGAGTCGGCGGCGCTGCGGCTGGCCGACGACGACCTGCCGACCCGCAACCCCATCCGGGACAACCCGGTCCCCGGCAACCCGTTGTGGGGCAGCGCCGGGCGCACCCGACCCGGCCGCGACACGTCGACGCCGGGCCTGGACCTCGCCGCGCCCGCGCCGAGCTCGTACGCCGCGGGGCCAACGATCTCCGCTCCGGCCGCGGGGCCGGCCATCTCCGCTCCGGCCGCGGGGCCGGCCATCTCCGCTCCGGCCGCGGGGCCGGGTACGTACGCCCCGGGGTCGGCCGCCTATCCGCCCGCCCCGGGATCGAGTTCGTCCGTCCCGGCCACCGGGCCGGGGTCATACGCGCCAGCCGTGCGGCCGGACGCCGGGGTGCCGTACCGCGAGACGGGAGCCTGACCCATGACCACCCCACCGTCACCTCGACCGGGCCGCGGGACCGTCCACGGTGATCTGTCCCAGATGGCCGGTCCGGCCCGCATGAGCGGGCTGCTGTACTACGCCGTGCTCACCGTCGCCGCGGGCATCGACATCGCCACGTTCTACCAGGTGCTCGCCCTGGTCATGCGCAACGTGCCGGACGAGATCGTCTGGCTCGGCGTGGTCGGGTTCACCGTCACCGCGCTGGCGCTGGCCCACACCATGGGGGTCCGGGCCCGGGACCGGGTCGACGAGGGCAGGCCGGTGCTGGGCACCCCGAGCATCTGGCTGCTCTTCACGATCTGGCTCTTCGTCGGCCTCACCGCGTTCGTCGTGCGGCTCACGGCCGCGCCCCCCGCGACCACGGGCGGCACCACAATCATCGAAGAAGGCCAACCCGTGGTCACTCCCACGGCGCCGGCCGAGGACCCGCTGCTCGCCGCGCTGTTGTTCCTCGCGCTGTACTGCGCCACCGGCACGCTCGCGAGCGTGGCGGGCTATCTGCGGCACAACTCGGCGGCCAAGCGGTACGAGGCGTCGGTGCGCAACCGCACGGACGTCGCCCGGGCGGCCGCCGCCAGCGCCGCCGACCTCGCGCTGGCCCGGCAGACCCTGGCCGCGCTCGAGGAGGAGCGGCGCCGCCGTGAGGAGGGCTGGGTGAAGGCCCAGGAGGAGTGGCAGGCGATCGCGCGTCGGCTCAAGCAGGAGGCCCGGCTGCGGCTGGCCGCGGCCGCGCAGAACCCGAGCGTCACCGACGCGTACTTCGAACCGCCGCCGAGCCTGCGCCGGGCCGCCGCCGCGGCCGCCCCGAGCAGCGCCCCGCCGCCCACGCCGGCCGTGACCCGACCGGCCGGCGACCCGGCCCCGCCGACCTATCCCGGTCCGGTCGCGGTCCCGGTCCAGGCGACCCCGTGGCCGGTCAACCCCACCCCGGGGGCGCACCGGGCACCGGTCGACCACGGCAGCCCGGACCACCGGGAGGTGGGCCGATGAGGCAGTCACCGGCGAGCCAGGCATCGATGAGCGACGAATCGATGAGTCCGGCCTCGCTGAGCAGGGAATCGATGAGTCGGGCGTCGGCGGGACGATCCACGCGGTCGCCACGCCGCCGGCTGGGGCTCGCCGTGGCGGCGGTCCTGGCGCTGCTGCCGGTGGCCGCCGCCTGTCAGGACGCGGCGTTCACGGCGGAACCGGTGGACCTGGCCTGTCCGAGCCAACCGGGCGGGCCGGTGACGCTGGCGGTGGGAGCCCGGGCCAACAGCGCGGCGCCGGTGCTGCCGCCCCCGATCGTCGACCTGGTGCGCGAGGCGGCGAAGCAGAGCCAGACCGTCTCGATCGTCCGGGTCGACGGGTCCCCCACGGTCTCGTTCCAGGGCACGTTCCGGACGGACGCGGCCAACGACGTGGCCCGCGCCAGCGAGCTCGAGCAGTTCGTCCGCGACGTGCAGAACCGGGTGGCCGCGTTGCTGCCCAAGGCTCCGGAGGCGGACGTGCTCGCCGCGCTCGGCGAGGCGGCCCGCATCACGCCCGCGGGCGGCACCGTGGTGCTCATCGACTCGGGCCTGCAGACGACCGGCCAGATCCGCTTCCAGGACCCGGGGACGTTCGGCGCCGACCCGGCCGAGTTCGTCGCGTACCTGCGGGCCCGCTCGCTCATGCCGGCGCTGTCGGACCGGTCGGTCGTGCTGGTCGGCCTGGGCAACACCGCCGAGCCGCAGGCGGCGCTCGATGCCAGCCTGCGGGGGCGGGTGACGGCCCTGTGGCAGACGGTCGTCCAGGCCGCGGGCGCGTCCTGCGTGGAGGTCATCGACACCGCCGCCTCGCGCACCTCGGTCGCTACGGACGTTCCGGTGACGCTGGTGACCCTGCCGTCGGTGCCGCCGTTCCAGCCGTGCGGCGAGACCGTGCTGCGCGACGGCGACACGGTGGGGTTCCTCCCCGACCAGGCGGTGTTCCGGGACCCGGCGGCGGCCCGGGCGACCCTGCAGGAGCTCGCCAACCTGCTGCTCAACGGTCGGCAGGAGGTGGAGCTCATCGGGACGACCGCCACGGCCGGCCCCTCCGAGGAGGGCCGCATCCAGCTGTCGCTGCGGCGGGCCGAGGCGGTGAAGAGCGTGCTCGTCGAGCTGGGCGTGCCGGCCGAGCGCATCACCACGGTCGGCGCCGGCGCCACCTGGCCGGACCGGGTCCCCGACCTCGCCCCCGACGGGAGCCTCATCCCGTGGGCGGCCGCCCAGAACCGGTCGGTCATCGTCCGCCTCTCCTGCCCGACCACCTCGTGACCGTCGCGGATCGGCCGGTGGCCCGCGTCGGGCGGTCGCCGGCCGATCCGTCGTCTCCGCCGTACGGTCACCGGCTCCCGCAACGACCGAACACCCCGACGGACGGCGGACCCGGTCACCGCCCCGCCAGACTGTCCATTGTGGTCATCCCCGGGCAGGCGGCCGGCCCCGCCCCGCTCCCGGTGCGGCATCGCCGCGGCACGGTCCGCGGCGCGCTGATCGGGCGAGGCGATGAAATCCTTGTCGGGCAAGGTGACGAGCCGGGCCGATCAATCCGCCCGCGACAATCCCATCGACGGACACGCCGACGGCGGTGCCACCACATCGGCCACCACCGTGCGACGATTGTTCGAACAACGGTACGACTGGCTGGCTCCGGCTGGACGACGGGTCCGGTCACGGGGGACACGACGGTGGGAGGTCACGATGGCGAACCGGCGGCGCAGGGAGCGGGAGCAGATCGACCCGGCGGTCTGGAAGCGGCCCGACATGCGGGCCGCCCTGGCGGCCCGCGACATCTCCGCGGTGTTCCGGCTCCTGCAGCGCATGGGCGTCTCGCAGCGGCACATCGCCGCCCTGACCGGCCAGGCACAGTCTGAGATATCGGAGATCCTCGCCGGCCGCCAGGTCGTCTCGTACGACGTGCTGGCCCGCATCGCCGACGGGCTCGGCGTGCCCCGGGGCTGCCTCGGGCTCGCCTACGACGACGAGACGGCGGCCCTGCTGGGCCTGTCCCAGCCGGCCGGCGCGACCGCGCCCGCGGATCCGCCGCCCGAGGACCCCGGTCAGCTGCTGAGCTACGTGACCGAGCTGGCGCTCGGCTCGGCTCCCGTCGATCCCCAGTCGTGGACGCTGCCGTTCCGGCTCACCGCGTCGCGGCCGCCCGACCGCATCGGGCCCAGCGACGTCGAGCGACTCGCCGCCATCACCGAGCAGCTCCGGGCGGCCGACCGCCAGTTCGGGGGCGGCTCCTGCCGCGACGCCGTGCTCGCCCAGCTCACCTGGGCGTCGCAGCTGCTGCGGGCCCGCGCCGACCAACCCACCACCGCGGCGCTGCACCGCGCCGTGGCCGACCTGCACCTGCTGGCGGGCTGGACGGCGTTCGACCTGGGCGTCCTGGGTGAGGCCCGGCGCCACTTCGCTCGGGCGTTGGAGCACGCCCGGTTCGTCGACGAGGCGTCGCTGGCGGCGAAGGCGCTGTACTGCCTGGGCCGGCTGCACCTCCACCACGGCTGGAACGTCCAGGCCCTGCGGCTGTTCCAGGTCGGCCAGGTCGCGGCGCAGGAGTCGGGCCACGGACGCGCGGTGGCGATGCTGCACATCAACCTCGCCTGGGCGCACGCCGTGCTCGGCGACGCCCGCCAGGCCCTCGCCTGCATCGGTCGGGCCCGCGACGAGTACGGGCGGTGCGAGCACGAGCCGGCGCCGCCGTGGCTCGCCTTCTTCGACTCGGCCGAGCTGCAGGCGCTGCGCGGGATGACGCTGGCGCACCTGCCCGACCCGACGCCGCAGCAGCGCGCCGAGGCGATCGAGCGGTTCTCGTTCAGCACGGCCGTGCGCGGTGAGCCCTTCGCCCGGTCCCGCACCTTCGACCTCATCGCGCTCGCGTGGCTGCTGATCGACAGCGGCGAGGTCGAGCACGGGCTGCGGGTCGGCCACGAGGCGCTGGACACGGCCGGGACGATTCGCTCGCGACGGGTGATCGATCGCATGGCCCCGCTGCGGGCGAGCCTGGCCCGCCGACGCTCGCACCCGGACGCGCGGGACCTCGCCAACCGCATCGCCACGCTCCGCCCGTGACGACCGGAGCCGGCGGCCCGGCCGTCAGACGAGCTGGTCGAAGACCTGACGCACGAGCTCCGTGACGTCCTCGAGCGGGCTCGGCGCGCCGACGGTGAGCACCACGGAGCCCTGCCGGGCGGTCACGGTGTTGGTCACCACGTCACCGAACTCGCTGCTCGTGTAGAATGCCTCGTCGCCGACGCCCGGGAGGTCCGCGATCGACACGCCGGGAATCTCGCTCTCCTCACGGACGGCGAGGAAACGCTCGTGATCCTGGGACAGCCGGAAGTGCACCTGAATGGTGCGGCCGCCGTCCTCCACCGGCTGGTAGGTGCAGTGCACCTCCTCGGCCGAGAACGACGCCATGGGTGGCTGCAGCTCCATGCCGAGCGTCGAGGCGACCAACGACGACGGGATGAGGGCGCACCAGGCCGCGGCGTTGCTGCGCGCCGCCTCCATGTCCTCCTCGTACGGCTCCGACGCCGGGAGCTCAGGCTCGGCCGACGTCTCCGAATCGGAGCTCGATGGGGCGGCGTCGGGGGCGGCGGAGCAGGCCGACAGCAACAGGGCCGCCGACGCCGCGGTCAGCAGGCGGATCACGGTGCGCATGCCGGCACGATAGCCGGCCCGGGGGTACGTCCCGCAATGCGGCACATGGTCAAATTCTTCGGCACCCACCAGCGCCTCGGCCCCTGACCGCAAACGCGACGCCCCACCAGCGCTGTGGCGCCTCACCAACCTCACGGCGCCAGACTTTTCGACGCCCAAACTCGTCAACGCCCGACGACGCCTCGACGCCCGGACGGTCCGGCCGACATCGCCGACCTCCATCGTGAACGACCGGACGATCCCGACCGCCCGACGGCCCGCGGCGGTCGCTCAGCCCGCCCGCCGACGCGCCCGCCGGACCGCCAGCTCGTCGACCGGCGCCGCCGACGGAGCGGACGCCGACGCGTCCTCCACCACCTCGGTGGGCGGAAGCTTGGCGAGCGTGCCCTGGATCTCCCGGAACGGACCGCTGAGGGCGATCGCGAAGACGCCCTGCCCGCCCTGCAGGAGGTCGACGATCTCCTCGGCCGACCGGCACTCGTACACGGTCGTCCCGTCGGAGATCAGCGTGACGTTGGCGAGATCCTCCACGCCGCGGCGGCGCAGCGTCTCGATGGCCTTGCGGATGTTCTGCAGCGACACACCCGCGTCGAGCAGTCGCTTGACGACCTTGAGCACCACAATGTCGCGGAACGAGTAGAGCCGCTGCGTGCCGGAGCCGGAGGCGTCGCGCACGCTCGGCACCACGAGCCCGGTGCGAGCCCAGTAGTCCAGTTGGCGGTAGGTGATGCCCGCGACGGTGTGGGCGGTGGTTCCCCGGTAGCCGACCTCGGCCGGCGGCGTGTCCTGGCCCTTCGCCGGGGCGCCCTCCCCGTCCCCGGACGCCTCGGGCCGGCTCGCGGCCGCACCGTCCGACCCGCTCCTCGCCTCCGGCTGGCCCTCGCCCGCGCGCACGTCCGTCCCGTGCACGTCGGTCAGATCGACGTCCAGCATGGGTGCCGAGTAGCTGTCGGACTGGTTCATCGGCGGCCTCCCCTCGGCGCGGGTGCTCGTGGTCAACCCTACTCCACGGATCGAGCCCTATCCGAGGGCAGCCGCGCCGACACGCCGAGTAAACGACACCGGCGTCATTTGTCACCGGCCCGGCCGGTCGCCGACCGCATCCGGCGGCCGACCCGACCGTCCGTCGCGCCGCGTCGACCCGGCGGCGGGCGCGCCGGAACTCAGCCCGCGAAGTCCTCGGGACGGACCTGCTCGAGGAACTCCCGGAACTTCTCGACCTCGTCCTCCTGCTCGTCGGGGATGACGATGCCGGCCTCGTTGAGCACCTGCTCGGCGCACCGGATCGGCGCCCCCACGCGCAGGGCGAGGGCGATCGAGTCGCTCGGCCGGGCGGAGACGCGGATGCCGTCCCCCAGGATCAGGTCGGCGTAGAAGATGTTCTCCCGCATCTCCATGATCTCGACCGCCCTGAGGGGCGTGTTCAGAGCGGCGAGGATGTCGCGGAGCAGGTCGTGGGTCAACGGCCGCAACGGCTTGACCCCCTGCTGCTCGTACGCGATCGCGGTCGCCTCGTTGGCCCCGATCCAGATCGGCAGGTACCGGTCGCCGTCCACCTCACGGAGCAGCACGATCGGCTGGTTGCTCGGCAACTCCACCCGTACCCCGACCACGGTCAGCTCGCGCACCCCTGCCTCCATCGCGCTATGCCCTCGACTGACAGGACCACCCCCGGGCACATGCCCTGTTTGCACGTTACACGCGCCAGGCGACGGTTGCCTGCGTGCAGGTCTCGGCTTTGTCACGTCCCGGTCACACCCGCCGGCCGGGCGGCCGGTGTCCTGCGGCACCCAGGGCTCCCGGGTAACCGGGCTCACGGCCCGATCACCTCCCGCAGCCCCTGGCGCACCAGTGCGCCGTGCAGCTGCGCGCACAGCGCGGCGAGCTCGTGAATGGTCTCCAGGGCCCGGGCCCGACCGCCCTGTTTGGACAGTGGTGGCACGAGCTGGGCCAGCAGCCCGACTTCCCGGTCGGCGGTGCCGCGGTAGGCGCGCAGGTGGCGGGCCTGCAGCCCGTACTCGGCGAGCCGCACCGCGATCCGCGCCACCGTCAGCGCCTCCGGCCCGAACCGGCCGTCCGGGCCCGGCACGAGCAGCCCGTACTCGATGAGCTCGGTCACACCGGCGTCGTCCAGGCCGGAGCGCTCCCGCAGCTGCTCGCGGGTGAGCCACGCCTCAGCCACCTCGGTCACCCCGCCGAGGGCCGCCCCGCCGGCGTCACCGGCCGGCGGGCCGCCCAGCAGCGACCCGACGACCCGTTCCCCGCGCTCGATCGCCTCCAGCTGTTCGCGGATCACCCGCAGCGGCAGGTACCGGTCCCGCTGGGCGGCGAGCACGAGCCGCAGGCGCTCCACGTGGGCCGGGGTGTACTTGCGGTACCCGGCCGGCGTGCGCAGCGGGGTGACCAACCCCTCGGATTCGAGGAAGCGCAGCTTGGAGATCGTCACATCGGCGAACTCGGGGCGCAGCAGGTTCAGCACCTCGCCGATGCTGTACAGCCGCTCGGGCTCGGCCCGCTCCGGACCCGGTCGGTCGGATGGCGGGAGTGAGTGTGTGCGCTCCGGCCGCGGGTTCGGGCGGCCCGCGTCACCGGCCGCGACTGCACCCGTTGCCGTCATCCGCGACTCAACCCGCTGCCGTCATCCGCGACTCAACCCGCTGCCGTCATGACCGACTCAACCCGTCGCCGCCATGGCCGGCTCAGGTCACGTCGTCCAACCGGGGACCGGCGATGAAGATCAACCGGAACTTGCCGATCTGTACCTCGTCGCCGTTGTTCAGGGTCGCCGACTCGACCCGCTCCCGGTTGACGTAGGTGCCGTTG